>Ga0315285_10002548_pt1 | contig 19014 bp, 19 predicted proteins | sample YL17G09_36_MG_FD_203698 | JGI IMG/M metagenome (GOLD analysis project Ga0315285, IMG submission 203698) | Sediment microbial communities from Yellowstone Lake, YNP, Wyoming, USA - YL17G09_36 | ecosystem: Environmental > Aquatic > Freshwater > Lake > Sediment | place: USA: Wyoming | collected...
TACTCCTCAAACAAAATGATGGTAATCGATGACCTTTAATATATTCTTCTCTATTCCTGCTGGATTATTAATGGATGCTCCTGTACAAGCAGTATTATTCTTGGGAATCATCCCTGCCTTAATCTTTTTATATATTGCACTAAAAGGATATGATGGGTACTATAAAGATAAAACAATTTTCTTAACATTTGTGTTAGGTATTATTTTAGGAATAATAGCAGTGACAGTTAGAATATTGATTAATCCACTGCCTTTGTTAATTATATATATTATTTTATTTGCTTTTTTTGAACAATTAATTAAAACCATATTCTTGAACCTAGGTAGATTTCATTATAAAAAAGAAACAACAATTTATGGTTTATCACTAGGTTTAGGATTTGGTTCTTCGTTCACTCCATTCTTAATAATTGCTGGAAGTATATCTGGTCAAAGTAGTTTATCTTTTTTATCTTTAGTAACTTTAGGTTCATTAGGTTTTATACTATTCCATGCAGCTAGCGGTGCTTATATAGGTTTTGGGATTTATTCTGGAAAAATGACAAGATATCTATTAATTGCAATAATGCTCCAATTACCGTTTAATGTTTTAACAGACTCTACAAGGTTATATTTAAACCGCTTCTTTTTATATTTCCAAATAGGAATTGTTATATATGGAGCCATTTTTTTCTGGTACGTAGTAAAGAAAGTAATGCCATTGATACTTGAGCCTAGTGATCGAAAAAAAAGAAGTAAAAAATTAGATAGTAATAAATAAGCAAAATTTATTAAAAAAAAGAGGTGCAGATTTTTGCAAACAGAAAACAGGCCAATGAATGATGTTGATACAGGTAAACCAATCGAACAAAATGATTTAATATATCCGCCTCAACAATCTTCGAATAGGAGCGCTATACCAATGATTGCAGGTATCATGCTTCTTGTTGCAGGAGTTTTTTCAATATTGTTTTGGATTCAATTTTTTTCGTTAGATGTAACAACTTTAGAATCATATGTTAATATTTCTCAATTTAAACAAATAGATCCATCAATGACACCTGAAAAAATTATTGGATTTTTAAATACATGCGCAACTATAGGTTGTATTATAGCAGTTTTCCCAATACTTGGAACAATACTTGCATTAAAAAGAAAACTGTGGGGTGTAACACTTACATGCAGTATAATAGGTATATTTTCTTTTGGTATGTTATTTACGTCAAGCATTCTTTCTTTTATTGCAATGATCCTATTAATTTTTTCAAGAAAAGAATTTCAATAATATCCTAATTATTTTATTAATAATTTGTATATTAATAATTTATATATACCTGCGCTTAGCATTATTTATGCAAACATATGTTATTGAAACCCACGTTCAATAGCATATAAATGACATCGTCGGTTTTTGATCTTATCTAACAGATATAAAGAACACAATGTGCAACCTAACTATTACACCCTTTTCTTACTGTAGAAAAATATTTATATGTGCTACCTAATTAGGTAGCACATGACATATCTCGTAAAAAAACAGATAAAAGGTCAGACCTACTACTATGAATATGAAAGTTACCGACTGAAAGGGACAGTAAAACATCGCTGCGTACGTTACCTGGGAAGAAGTAAAAATCTCGGGAAGACATCACCGGTTCCTACCGATATCACCGTCAAAAACTCTCTGGAGTACGGTTCTGTTGTAGCACTCTATACCCTCGCGGAACGAATAGGATTATCGGAAATCATCTACCGGGCGACCATGAAAGGCGGTGGTGAACACATCGGAAAACTCGTTGAGGTCATGGTCATCAACCGGTGTCTTGAACCTGTAAGTAGGAACAAACTTCCAGGGTGGTATGAAAAAACTGTTCTACCGTTTCTCTTAGATATCCCATCGGATAAGGTTCATCCTCAGATTTTCTACAATGCAATGAACTATCTCACCGACGAGGCGATACTGAGAATCCAGAAAGAACTGTATAGAAACATCACGAGAATCTACGGTGTTGATACATCAACGATTTTTTATGACCTCACCTCCACATATTTCGAAGGAACACACTGTCCACTGGGTGAATTCGGACATAGTACTGATCACAGACCAGATAAATTACAAATCAACATCGGCATGGGTGTTGACCGGGATTGCATCCCGATAACCCATGATGTCTTCACCGGGTCAGTACGAGACGTTACCACGGTAGAAGGTTTTGCAGAGAAATTGAAATCCGAATTCAACCTTGAATCCCCTGTTGTTGTTATTGACCGGGGTATGCTTTCTCGGAAGAATCTTGATGGATTGTTGAACCTGCAGTACCACTATATTGCTGCTCGAAAGATGGGGCCTCGGGAACGTCTGATCATCCAAGAAACCCCTGAGGAAGAGTTTATGAAAGCGATGGTGACCACCTATTCTGAGGAGCGAGAGGTTTTTCTCGTGGAAAAAATGGTTGATGGGAAACGATGGATACTCTGTTGGAATAAAAAGAAGGCAGAAGACGACAAGATGTTTCGGGAGCGGATGATCGTTCGGTCCCTGCAGGATCTAGAAAAAATCAGAAAGGGCTGTGGAAAACGTAACCTCAAAACAAAGGAACAGGTCTATCATGCCACGCAGAAAGTGATCGAACGAGATGGGACAAAACGATACATTACTCCAGAGATCAACAAACGTGGAGCACCACGTTTGAACTTCAAACTGAACGACATAGAGATCGAAAAAGAACACAGATTAGATGGTAAATATATCTTAGAAACATCAGAGCACAAGCTCAACGGTATAGAGATCATTCAGGCGTACCACACAAGAGATGTTATCGAAAAGTTCTTCCAGATGTTAAAAGACATCGTTGAACTCAGACCATCATACGTCTATACAGAACAGCATGTCAAAGCACATGTATTCCTCTGTGTCCTCGCTGTACTACTGCTCTCATTACTCAGAAAAATACTGAGGAAAGCAGGAAAAGACACGATGACATCTGTCAAAGCGTTGGATATCCTTGATGGTATTAAACGTGTTGAATTCAGTTTGAACGAGGGAAAAAACTTCATCATTAAAACCACAACATTCACTGATACACAACGAGAGTTAATATCCATACTCAATGTTGCCCCTCTTGGCCTTTAAATACTATTGAAGATGGGTTAAAACTCAATGTGAGAATACAGACTTTTTTAAAAAATGAAATTAAAAATTGAAAAATTTATAATTTTATAACAAAACCAAATAAAATCATAGCTATACTCAAGGTATAAATAAGAAGAGTTTTCGGTGTAGTATGTCTCCAACTCGGCACACTTTGATTGATTATAAAATTGGCTAAAAAAATTAATAATCCGAGTATCGATAATATTGGTACATTTATTATAATAAAGTTACATAACTGATAGATTAACGGGGTAAAAATACCTAGTACTGCTGCAGATAATAAAAATATTACTATTGCCCCTTCTTTTGTCCGGTATTTCCCAGCGCTTACAAAACCTGTTGGTGTAATTCTGTATATTATACTTGATATGAAAGTAATAAAAACGCCTGTTAAAATTAAGGCACTCTGTTCAAAAAATATGTCTATTATTTGCACGTTTCCAACTCAACATTTATTTTCTTTATTAAGATGATCATCGAGTTCATTTTTTTTCTGCTTTGTTAATATATATTTCAACGTTAAATATCCTAAAAGTGAGCCTATAAAACAATAAAACGCTGCAATACCAACGTAATATTTATCTGCATATCTTAACTCTGTTATAATAAAGAAAAATTGGAAAATTATAATTGCTATAAACAGTTTAATGAAAAATCGATTCTTTTTAAGATAAAATCCGTTAATATCTCCGGGATATGCTCTTTTTATTAATGTATCAGGTATCGAATGAATAAATGATTTAATATCGATTTTTTTACTTTTCTTAAAAACAGTTGTGTTTAAGTTTCTTTTAAGGAGTGATGGTGTAATTAAACAGCTTACTATGATTAGTAGAAGTGTGGCTGATTTTATCTGCAGAGCAAGAACCCCTGTTGGATCACCAAATATACCTTTTTCTGTTGTGGCTGTAACAATAACCAATCCCATACCCATTATCGGCATCATACCTATTCCAACCGATGTCGATTCTTTTTTGCTTAATCCGGATATTTTTGCTCCAATCGATCCACCGATAAAATTACCAAATAGACATAATATTACAAAACCCGTAACGAAAAATACCTGAGATAAAATCTGATTTGACGAAAAAAATGAGTAAAGATTAAAACTAGCCCCAACCCAGACAAAGAATAAAGGAATGAAAAATGTATAACCTATTGTTTTGATATAGTTAGATATTAAACCTACTTGTGGGGTTTTACTGATAATTAAACCAGCTGCAAACGCACCAATTATCGCAGCTAATCCCATATCTTCTGCAAAAGCTGCAAATAGGAAACAAATTATGAAACAAAATGGGAGAATAATCATATTAGTTTGCCTTGAAACACCTTTTTTAACTGCATATTTAATTACAAAAAAACCTGTGACAATAATAAAAATCAAAAAGATTAAAATTTTTAAAATAAATACAAGTGGATGACCTTGACCCACTAACAATGAGAAAATAAAAATTCCTATTATATCACTAAATATACCAGCTGTTTGTAATGTTGATCCTACGCGTGTTGATAGCAAACCAATATCGCTAAGTATTCTCATACTTATTGTAATAGAAGAAGCATAAAATATTGCACCAATAGCCATGCTCATTATTAGATTAAAGTGGTAAATATAACCTAATAAAAATCCTAATAAAAATGGGACAATAGTGCTAAAAAATGCCACAAAAAAACCAGAACGTCCTGCTTTTTTAAGATCACGAGTATTTGTTTCCATGCCTAGTATAAACATTAAAAAAACAATACCGATATATGCTAATTCTTTAAACTGAATACTTGAAAGATTCAAATTTAATTTAAATAGTTCTGTACCAAAAATATTGATAGATGACCCAGAAAAATATCCTAAGCAACAAGGACCTAATATAATACCTGCAATAATCTCTCCAACCACACCTGGCTGCTTAAATTTTTCAAATAAAAAATTTAAAAGTTTTGCCATGATTAGAGTTATTGCAATCTCGAGCAGCATAGAGGGCATCCCATTTACAATACATTAAGAAAATGAATAGGGTAACGTATATTTAAACTCATATAAAACTTTTAATACAAGAAATCCAAAAAAGAAAAAACCTTTATGATATTGTTTTAAAAAACAAAAAGTATTTCACAGAAGAAATATTACTAATTAATGCAAATAATTATATCCCCATTTTAAAATATCATATATAGGACTTAAGGTAGATTGGATATGGCTATAAAAATCGGTAAAGATGAGTTTTGTTCCAAATGTATGGAATGGCGAGAATACGATGAAAAAGGTAAATGTAAAATATGCGGTAAACTTATAAAAATAATGGAAAAACAACCACCAAAAGATGGGTATTCTAATTATAAATCAGAAGGTCCATCATATGAGATGGACGAAGAACCTGATGAGAATGAATATTGAAAATGTTGATTTTTAAATTTTTTAGTTATACATAAAGAAGTACTCATAGTAATTATTATTAGAGCCAACATGATACTTTCCCGTTATGAAAATTAAATCTGTTGATGCTCTACCTTTTGAACTAAAACTAAAAGAGCCTTTTTCTGTGGCAAACGAAACAGTTGATGTTGGTATCAATGTTTTTATCAAAGTTGAAACTGATTCTGGAATAATAGGCTGGGGATGCGCAACCCCTGATAGTGTTACATCTGAAACTAAGGAAAGTGTTATGTCTGCTTTTAATTCATCTATTAAGGATTTTTTAATAGGTAAAGATCCAACACGTATACATATGTTGCATGATGCCATTGATGAAAAATTAAAAGATAATTCATCTTTGAAAGCAGGAATAAATATAGCTCTCTATGATATTCTTGGAAAAGAGGCGGAAATGCCTTTGTTTATACTCCTTGGAGGTTATCGAGAAAAAATCGAAACATCAGTTACTATAGGATTAAATCCGCCAGATGTTATGGTTCAAAAAGCAAAAGAATTCATTTCTCAAGGTTTTACCTGTTTGAAAGTTAAATGTGGCATGGATCCAAACCAGGATATTGAAGTTGTTCTTGAAATTAGAGATGCTGTTGGTCCAAACATTAAGATAAGATTGGATGCCAATGCAGGATATTCAGTTGAACAAGCTTTAAAGGTTATTCAGACCTTGGAGAATCTTGGTGCAGATATAGAGATGCTTGAGCAACCAACTCCTGCAGAATATCTTTATTCTTTAAAAGAAGTAACCGCTCAGTGTCCTGTTCCGATTACAGCTGATGAAACAGCCCTTACTCTTAGAGATAGCCTTAAACTTGTAAAAATGGAAATCGCAGATATGATAAATATTAAACTTATGAAAATAGGTGGTATAACAGATGCCATTAAGGCTAATATTTATGCAGAATTAGCTGATATTCCAGTCATGGTTGGCTGCATGAATGAATCCATGGGTGCAATGGCTGCAGGTGTTCATTTTGCCTGTGCTTTTAAAAATGTACAGTTTGCTGATTTGGATTCAGCTTTGGATTTTGAAAAGGATATTGTGAGGGGTGGCGCAACTTATAAGGATGGGTTTGTTATTCCATCTGAAAAACCTGGACTGGGTATAGAGGTTGATTTATAAGTGGATAAAAAATATAATGATATTTTTAGAGATATTCCATCATATAGTCGTTTTTTAAAAGTTGATGAAATAGATGATTTTGTTGATCTAATAATTAAAATACCAGGTGTTAATCATAAAATTATTGGAGAGACTATTAATAATGAACCTCTTTCCATGCTAGAAATTGGTAATGGTAAAAAAACAGCATTAATTATTGGTGTTCCTCATAGCGATGAACCATTAGGTAGTCTTGTTACAACTTTTTTTGCTAGATGGCTTGCAACACACCCAGAAGTAGATTATTTTGGATGGAAGTGGCTAATTATACCAATTCTTGAACGCAGAGGCATGCGCTTAAATGAAGGATGGCTCAATATGCCTGAGTCTTTAGCAGCGATTGCAAAATCAAACTTTAGGGAACCAACAGAAGATCAATATGAATGGACGTTTCCAATTGAGTACACAGATTATAATTGGTCAAAATCAAGACCAGAAACCTTAGCAGTAAAAAAGGTTCTTGAGAAAGAAAAACCTGATCTTCTTTGTAATCTTCATCACAGCGGATTTAATAATGCCTATTATTATCTCAGCGAGGATTTACCTGAGGTTTATACAGAGCTTAGGAATCTTGCAAGAAGCCTTAGAATGTTATTATCTGATACCTCACCAGATGTGCCTTTCGGAAAGATGTTTTCACCAGGTTTTTATCAAATGTATGGTTTAAAAGATTATCTTGATTATTACAAGAAAAAAGATCCGGTTGTTATTACAACAATGAAACGCGGAGCCTGTAGCGATGAATGGTATCTGAACAAGATAGGAGGTTTTAGTTTTAACTGCGAAGTCCCAATGTATCTATCATCTAAATTACAAAACAAAACACCCTCTAATAAAAACTTTAAAAAAGTAATAGAAGAAAGATATTTAAGAAAGAAAAATAGGGTTAAATATTCAATAAAACTTGTAAATTTAATAAAAGATTATGCAAATCTTGCAGATCCGTTATTATTAGATGCTGCAGAAAAACATGTTGTAAATGCACAGAACTCTTTAGATCATGAAAAAAGGATTTTAGATGCAACAGAAGAAAAAGTTGCAACTAACGCTGATGTATTTGAAAATGAAGTGATTACTGACCTATTTGATCTATTTTTTCTTGGACAGATATGGCGAGTGGCAGAAAGCGTTTGTATAAAAGGTGGCGCACCTAAAATCTGTCAGCTAATGGAAACAATTGATATCGAGATAAAATCACTTGCAAAAAGTGTTCAAGAAAGAGGATCTTTTTATCAACTATCAATCCGCAACTCAGTGAAAATGCAATTAGGAAGTATATTGATTATAGCAGATGCATTAAAAAATAAAGTTAAACAATAAAAATAGTTTTTATTCTTCAAAATCCGATGAATAACCCTCACTTGAAAAACCGCTTTTGTTTGATTTTTTAGATAAATAGTTATTTGAGTTTTGTTTAAAAACTATACGTGGTACGTCCCTTTTTTTAACCAGATTCTGAAGTTTTTTTGTTGGATTTTCTTTTGTTTTATTATTATCCATAATTTTCACCTAATTTTTTATAGCTAGAAAAGATTTGTGATAATAAATCCCAAGCAATTCTAGATTATATAATTAGACTTTGTTGGTATTTATATCCTTTTTGGAAAAAACGTTAAAAAATTGTATTTTCAACATTTTTTTAGTTAAACGGAAAGATTTTTTAATCAATTCAGTATGCCGAAATCATGCTTGATGGGGTTATATGTAAAGCGTCAACAAATGATCTATGCAATATTGTAGAATTGGAGAGAAAATGTTTCAGTAATGAAGTTGCATATACTCCCAAACAGCTTAAATATCTTATAACATGTGCAAATAGTAGCTGTTTTAAAGAAACCCTAGATGAAACACTCAGGGGATTTATAATAATATTATATAAAAGAGGGGTAGAAGTAGCAGGAATTGAGACAATAAACGTTGATCCAGCATATAGAGGAAAAGGAATTGGAAGAAGATTGTTATCAGTAGCAGAAGAAGATATATCTTTACATGGTGTAAGAAAGATACGTTTAGAGGTTTCTATGGGTAACGCAATTGCTTTGAACCTTTATCATAAATCTGGTTTTAGAATAAATGACATATTAAGAAATTATTACAACTATGAACACTATGGTACTCATGATGCATATCGGATGATAAAAGAGCTTGTTACTTAAAAAACTAAATTTTTACCTCTTTAATTGAAATCCACTTATCGCCTCTCACTTCACAATAACCATTTGTATACTGCTCTATTATGTTTAAAATTTTACGTCTTAAATTATCTGGTATCAAATCGAGATTACAGGTATCAGATTTTAAATGTATCTTTTCTACATGTTCAATAGGTTGAATATTGGGTATATTACCTTTTTTTCCTATTAAATAAAAGGATTGATCTTTTTCATCCTGATCAAGTCTAAGATTAGAAGGAGTTACCCTATTTGAAAAACAAATAATATCTTTTTCCTTAAAGTTCATTATTTTTGGGTCTGCATGATTAGCTAAGAGAAATAATAGAATACCCATACATTTAGAACACCTACCACAAGGAATTATTTCATTTTTTTCAAAATGACAAGAGTGGCAAGATCGTTGATTTTTTACTAACTCTAAGTATCTACTAAGGAGTATTCGTTCAACAATTAAACCAGAAATATTACGAACTGCGGACCATTGAATCAATCCAGGCATTCGTTTTTCATACCATCTATTCATAAGGATATCATAATCCTGATGTTGATCATAAATACCATAATAGTGAACAATACCTTGATACATTGGTTTCGATCTAAGATCATCAAATTCACTACCAATCAATAGATTTCCAATTTTATTATCCGCATATATAGGAAGTAAAGAAAAAACATAAAAAGGGAAAATACACAGTCGAATAGGATATGTATCAGCCCAAACCTTCCGATGATCTGGTCTAATAAATATTAAGTTATCCAGCATAAAATTATAAAACCGGTCAATATTTGTCCAGACACGTTTAGTATTAGGTTCTTTTCTTTTATGATATCTATAAGCAGGGATTGCAGTTCGCCAATGACCACCACTCTCATTTATGTATAATGGATAAACATTACAACCTATTTCTTTTAAAATTCCATAGGTAAGAAGGCTTTCTTTACCACCACTAGATAAAACTCCACAACTATTTTTATTCATTTTATCAGATATTATTTCATCTGTGTAGATTTTTGTAGGTTTTATATCTGCCTTGGGATTTGCATCTTCTGGTTTTACATTTTCCTCGTTTGGAAGATATTCTGGTAGGATATAGTTTGTCCTTTTTCTAAGTATTTTATTTACAAAAATATCCCTACTAAAAATTTGATTTAATTCATTAAGTAATTCAATATCGGATTTACTCAGTGGAAAATCTAGTTTAAACTTTTTGGAAAATAAACCATAATTTAGTAATGGGATACAGAAAGCCAAACGTAACAACGGGAGATATTCATCTTTTATATCATCCTCATATTTTAGTTTTATAAAAAATTCTTTTTCACTTCCATCTAGTTTATTAAGTATAACACTTGTTTTAACAGATTTTCCAACAAGTTCTGGCTTAGAAAGATCAATAGAAGAAAAACAAAGCATATCAAAGTTTTTATTTTTCATTTAACTCCTCCAAACCGCCCGCAAGCTCATTTACTCCTTCAGATAATGGTTCTACAACAGGGGTATTAAAATGTTTTTTAAGCTCTTTTTTTGCATTCTCAATACCCTTTTTATCCAAATTCTCTCGATTTAAACCTATACCAATTAATGGTTTGTCTGTTAATAGTTCTGCAATCTTAACAACCCTGTCAGGATTAGGCATTGGATACTCAGGAAAACCATCAAGATGAGGTCTTCCAGGTGCATCGACAAGAATAAAGCCATCAACCTTACCTGCTGCTAATATCTCAAAACCTCCTGGAAAGAAAGGATGAACAAGACTTCCCTGACCTTCAATAATCATGAAATCAGGTTTCAAATCAGTCCAGGAATCAATAATTGCACCCTCTATACCTCCTGCTACAAAATCATTAATCATAGCATCCATAACCACACCATGAGGCCAGCCTTGCAACCATCCAGTCTGACCAGTATAAATCATATCAGATTTCCAACCACTTTTTTTTAGCTCCTCATTAATCATAACAGCGATAGTTCTTTTACCAATCGCAGAATCAGTCCCAAGAATTGCTATTCGTTTTGATTTAACTTTACGGATTTCACCAGTGTAAAATCTTTTATGATCACGAAAAATCTTACGGACATCTATAATATTACAACCATTTTTCTTAGCAAGTTTTATAAAAACCGGATCGTCAGATATGAATTGATGAAGACCAGACACAACATCCAGACCCTTTGAAAGAGCCCAACTCACAGCTTTATCATAGCCTTCTGGTAAAACTCCTCCTTCAGAAACAGCACCTATAATGAAAGTATCAGCATTTGTTAAACTTAGAGATTTTTCAAGGTCATTTAAAAGTGGGATACCACGTTCAACACCATCAAGGATTTTACCAGCATCGCCCTCAGGCGATTCTGAATCAACAACACATGCAACCTCAAAACGTTTACTGAAACGAACAAGACCATGCGCAGTTTTACCATTAGCACAATTAAAAAGACGATCAGAATAAATAATAGCTCTTTTTTTAGCCATTAATTATATGTCTCCTCCTGTATTTAAAACAACAAATAGAAAACAACTTTATTTTCTCCCAGTAAGAACAACAACATATCTATCATTAGGCAAAGATTCTTTTTTATGACGATCTAGAAGGGCAATTAAACCTGCAGTGCTGGCAGGTAAAACATTTAAGCCTTCTCTATCTCTAAAGATCTTAGAATGAGTAATCATACTTTTATCAGATACAAAAGAGGCCCAACCCCCAGAATTTCGTATAGAATCTAGCGCATAGTCACCATCGATAGAACGCCAATTAATCAAAGGCTCATTCACAACAGTCTCATGAATTTTTTCAGGGGTTAAATCCTCACATGTTGGAAGATTATTCAAAAATGCCTGAATAATTGGATTTTGACCAAAAGCAGAACCTGCTACAATCCTAGGTATTTTAGAAGTTTTACCACGACGATATAAACTTACAAAACCCTTATACACACCAGCAAGCGTTGTGCCATTAGAAACAGGTAGTGCTACTACTGCGGGTGCATCACGTAAATCATCATAGATTTCATACGCAATTTCACCATATGCTCGTAATTGAAGCATTGTATTTTCACCGCCAGCATTAGCATCATAAAAATCTTTTTTATCTGCCATCTCCTGAGAATACTGTACAGCATTTTCGTAATCACCAGGAATTCTAATGATCTTAGCACCATTTTCCTCGATTTCTTTAATGCGACTAGTATGATATTTTTCAGGTATATATATTTCACAATCAAGACCTGCAAGAGATGCAGCAAGAGAAATCGCAGCACCATAATTACCACAAGTTGCAACAGTAACTGCATCATAACCTCGCCTGAGAGCATCCATAACCTGAGCAAAAGCAATACGATCCTTTTGAGTACCTGTAGGGGTACTGCCTTCAAATTTTAGAAAAATCTGCCGAAGACCAAATTCTCTTTCAATATTCCTTGCCCTAGTAAGAGTAGTGTCACCTATCTCAGAATCAGTAATATCTTCAAAAGCTTCCAAACGTTCCTCCAATGGACGACTTTTATCAGCTGCAACTTTTCTTTGTGATTCAAGCTCTGGAGCAATTTGTGGGAACTGAGATCTCGCTCCATCTAGAAGACTGATAACAGTCTCTTCATTATTATTCTTATTTTGATGATTATCTTCAGGCATGATATTGCCACTAAATTATCAATATGTTTACACTGCAAATTTAATTTAGTAATATCGTATTTGTTTAAAAATTAGTATGTAATTTATATTAAAAATGTTTTTAGATAAGTATATAAAATCATTGTTGTATTTGCCCGACAATATTTTTCTATTTAAAAATCTAAGCTGGAATTAGTCTATGGAAGCAGATGAAGTTGCGTATGATGGAGATATTACAATTTTTTCCCCGCAAGGTCGTTTATACCAAGTTGAATATGCAAGGGAAACTGTTAAAAAAGGTGCAACAACACTCGGTTTAAAATTTAAGGAGGGCGTTATTCTTATCACATTAAAAAATATTTCTTCTCAACTGATTGAACTCAATGCACTTGATAAGATAAATCAGATTAATAGCTACACTATTTGTACTTTTTGTGGTTTATCTGCTGATGCAAGGCAACTTATTGATTTTGCTCGTGATGAAGTACAAATATATAATATATGGTACGATGAGCAAATTTCTATAAAAACACTTGTTGAAAATATTTGTGAATACATGAATGTTTATTCGAGGTTTGAAATAGTTCGACCATTTGGTGTTGTACTTCTTATAGCAGGTATTGATGAAAAAGGACCTCGTTTATTTGCTACTGATCCGTCAGGTTCTTTCCTTGAATATAAAGCAATTTGTGAAGGAAAAAAAAATGAAAATGTTACAAAATATCTTGAAAAATACTATAAATCAGAGATGAATTTTGATACAGCAATAAATCTTGGGATAAATGCAATTAAAAAATCAACAAATAAAAAAATTAATTCAGATAATATTGAAATAGCATTTGTTGGAAAAAATAAACCTTTCCAGAAACTTTCAATAAAAGAAATAAATAAACACATAAAAAAGGATAAAACATAATTAAAAGAAGACAATTATAAAATTTATAATTCTATCACCTTATTAATTACTAAAAAGAACATTTCTTATATTTTTAAGAAATGGTTTTTTTATGACAGAATTTGGTTTGAGTGTAACTACCTGTACCTCGCTATTTTATTATTTAAATTAATATAAATATTATATCAATAGATCTTATTCATTTTAAAATTAGACTAAAAAATCTTATAATTGATGATTATAATATAAATTTAAAAACAAATTTTTATGCCAATAAATTAGTCATTGGAATTCTAAGACAGGCAAAACAATCAATCATTTTTCTATTCTTCTTTTTTTATCATCGTTTTATAACATGGATAAAAATTTTCAATTTCTTCTAGTTGCCACAATAGAAAACCTAAATCGTCCTCAAATAAATTATTTTTATTAATTTTTTCGATCTTTTCCATATTTCTAACTCCTACCTACTTCATAGTATATTATTTCTTGTTCATAGTATTTATACCTTCCTATAACTCTTTTTAAAATAATCGTTAAAATTAGAATTTTAATACTTTTAATCCCAAGAATAAAACAAGCAACATTGCACAAATCACAGAAAAAATTTCAAAACCAGGAGCTTTAATTGCTGGAGGTTTGGATTCCTCTTTAACATTCTCATAATTGTTGGAAAAAGAATTTGGAAAAATTATATTATCATCTGAATAGCTAAGGTATATGCCACATTGATCATTGTTTTCAATAATATTATCTGTTACATTGTTATTAATAGAATAACTTAAGGAGATACCTACTGTACCATTAATGATGGAATTTTCATAAAGTAAATTATTATATGAATAATCTAAACTAATACCAATTCCATTCTCTGTGAAATTGTTTTTATATATTACATTTTTATCTGACCATCGTCCAAGAAAAATACCATGTGCCTCATCATTTATAGTATTTTTTAATATGTGATTATTTTTAGCTTCGAAAAGTAATATGCCATAATTACTATTATTTCTAATAATATTGCTATAGATTTTGTTATTAGATGAATTATACAAACGGATTCCCTCCCAGTTATCTGTGATAGTATTATCTATAATGTTATTAAATGAGTAATTAAATCCTGAGATATATATTCCTACTTTACCATTTTTTATAGTAAACCCTGTAATATTCACCATAGATGATCTAATTAAAATCGTATATAAACCATTATTACTGTTAATGAATGTTGAATTTTTATCAAATCCGACTAAATTTATGGATTTTGTAATTATAAGATTTTCATAATATGTTCCATTGTATACATAAACCGTATCGTAATTGCGTGAGTAATTTATAGCATCTTGAATAGAGGTGTAATTTTTAGATCCAATGCCACCTACATAATACACATTTCCATTTTCTGCTCTGCAAGTATATAAATCAGGAAAAATATTAATAAATACAAATATTAAGATGAAAAATATTACAATCGAGTTAAATTTATGTAATGTCCCATACCTTCTATGCATTGTAAAATGAATGCAAAGTAATATCTTATATTTTTCTTGTTTACAAATATTAAAAATAAAAAAAAAGATTTGAGTAGGATTTTATCCTACATTTATTTATAATGTCTAGGTTATTTCTACTGTAACTGTTATCTCTTCTGATGCTGTACCAGTTAGTTTATTTTCATCAGTAATAGTCAAAGTCACCGTATAGCTTCCAACGGTGGTATATATATGTGTGGTATTCTGAGAGTAAATCATAGCGCTACCATCACCGAAATTCCATGTCCAGTTACTAATAGCAGCATCACCAATTATTGAAGTATCTGTGAAAGTTATTGCAGTAATATTAACTGTTATATTTATCATCGGATTATATGTAAAGCTTGCTGTGGGCGGTGTATAACCTACAGTAATTGTCTTAGTAGCTGAATCTGTTAATCCCTCAGCATCTGTAACTGTTAAAGTTATTTCATAATCACCGATTTCTGTATAGGTATGAGTTGGATTTTGCTGAGTCAAATTTGTTTCATCTCCAAAATCCCAATACCAGGATTCCACTCCATCATCATCTGTGGACGTGTCTGTTAATGTAAATCCAGTGTTTAAATATACATTGTCAGGTACAGTAAAACTAGCCACTGGTGCTTCATTTGTCGGCGTTTCATTATTTTCTTCAGTACAACCGCTTAATATTCCTACTAGTAATGAAATGCTTACTAGTAAAACAAATATTTTTGTCTTCAAATTTCTCTCCCCTAAATAATTTTCTATATATACCTTTTTTTAATATATAGTTGGTATGTTAGATAATTAAGACAGTATATATCGTTTTCGGATTTTTTTATTATTCTAAATAGAACTAATACTTTCAATGACGTAACCAAAGCAGTTTTAAATAAATAATTTTATAATTACTATTATAATTACTATTACAGTTACTGGGTGCATAATTCTCCAGATTATGGAGGGATATATTTTGACTCAAATAGTAGCAATAGAACTAGCAAAAAAACAAAAAGAAATATCTGTAGCAGAGTTCTTTGAAAGAAATAAACACATACTTGGATTTGGAAACCAAACAAGAGCGTTGATTACTAGTGTTAAGGAGGGAGTTGACAATAGTTTAGATGCCTGCGAGGAAGCAAATATTCTACCAGACATTTATGTTGAAATTAAGAATCATGAGGATGGTGAGTGTAAAGTTATTGTTGAAGATAATGGTCCAGGTATCGTTAAAAATCAGATCCCTCATGTTTTTGGTAGATTACTATATGGCTCAAGATTTCACTCTATAAGACAGAGCCGAGGGCAACAAGGGATTGGAATCTCAGCTGTTGTTTTATACGGACAGCTAACTACTGGAAAACATGCTAAGATCATTTCAAAAATAGCAGAAGATAGACCCGCAGTAGTTACTGAGCTTGTTATTGATACAAATAAGAACCGTGCTGAAGTTATTGGAGGGGATACAGTACATTGGGAAAAACCAAGTGGAACTCGTGTTGAAGTAAGTATCATTGCTGATTACAAAAGAGGCAAACGATTTGTATATGAATACCTGCAGAGTACTTCTATAGTTAATCCCCATGCAAAAATAACATATAAAGAACTCGATGGAACAGAATATATTTTTGAAAGAACATCAGATATTCCACCAAGAAAATCTGTTGAAATAAAACCTCATCCATATGGCGTTGAACTTGGAACATTGATAAAATTAGCAAAAGAAACAAAAGCAAGGCAACTAAATTCTTTTTTAAAAACCGAGTTTAGCAGTATGGGAGATCGTACTACTAATGCAGCAATTGAGATGGCAGGACTTGAAAAGACATTAAATCCTAAGAATATGACTAGAGACCAATTTTTAACCCTTCACAAGGCATTTAAGAATATTAAAATAATGGCACCATCAACTGATTGTCTTTCACCCATCGGCGAAACTCTTGTAAAAAGAAGTTTAAAAAATGAGACTAAAGAAATCTCACCTGAATTTATTTTTACTGCATCACGACCTCCGTCTGTTTATACAGGTAATCCTTTTCAAGTTGAAGTTGGTCTAGTATATGGTGGAAATCTACCAAAAGAAGATTCTGTGAAAATATTGCGATTTGCTAATAGAGTACCGTTGTTGTATCAACAAGGGGGCTGTATTATCACATCAGCGATATCTTCGATAGATTGGCGGAGATATGGATTGAACCAGCCATCAGGAAAGGGGATACCTACTGGCCCCGCGATATTATTTACACATGTCTCATCGACACTTATTCCTTTTACTTCAGAAAGTAAAGAAGCAATAGCTGATATTCCTGAAATTGAAAATGAAATTAAACTAGCATTTAGAGAATGTGCAAGAAAGGTTCAGCATCATATAAATAAAAAAGTAAAACGAGAAAAGACGCGAGAGAAATTTGATTTGATTACTAGAATTCTACCAGAGATTGCAAAGAAATCAGCTCATATGCTTAACAAACCAGTACCATCTCTTGATCCAATTATAACAAAAATTATGGATATTGTATGGATTGAAGATCTAATAGAATATGAAAAGGTAAATAGAACACCAGTTCAAACTACTTTAACAGACAAACCTTCTGCAGAACAAAAGGGGGGAATAATAACCAAGAGCAAAATAATGATAGTAAATTATAAACGTTCTCCACAAAAATTCAACCTTTATGCAGTTATTCCTCAAGATGCAGTAGTTGGAGAAGTTAATCCAAAACCATCAAAAATTACTAATAATTATATTAAATGGAATCTTGATGCAATTTCTTCTGCAAATAAAGTGGACATTATTTTTGAACTCGCAGGTCTTGAAAAAGGGGATTTTGATGAAAATGACCTTTATGTTGAAAACATAAATCCTACATATGTTATTGGTGCAGATAAATGGGAGGGAGATTAGAACTATGAGTAGAGATTATTCAAATGTTATTTCTAAGATAGACGCTGTTGCTGAAAAAATTTATGATGATTTTAAAAATTCAGAGATACCATCACTCAAACTTCCTACACGTACTAAATCCAATATAAGATTTGATGATAAGTTAGAAGTATGGAAATATGGTAAATCAACAACAGAGAGAGACGCGAAATCACTTGCTGGAGCATACATGCTTCTTCGAACAATGTACATGGCTGATTTTATAAAAGAAATGATAAAGATAAATAAATCTTCAACATTAAGAGAGATGTATTATATCTCTGAGGGTTGGAATCTTGCTAAGTTTCATTCTCAACAGGAATCAAATTTACTTGCAGAGGACCTAGAAGTTATAACAAGTTGTATGAGAGAAGATTTTAAGCTTAGACCAGAGGAAGATGGAGCAAGAGTTATTGGCAATGTGACTATTGAAGAAATGACCAGAAATAACACAAAAAAGAAAATTCACTGCCAAGATGATGTAGGTGACGCAGGGTATTCAATTCCATACAATGTTGAAACTGAAAAAATAACGTTTAAAGGTATTGATGCTGATTTAATTATAGCAATTGAAACAGGTGGTATGTTTGATAGATTGGTTGAAAATGGTTTTGATACGTCTCACAGAGCAATACTTGTTCATTTAAAAGGGCAACCAGCCAGATCTACAAGACGTTTTATAAAAAGGCTCAATGGAGCGAGTAATTTACCAGTTCTAGTTTTCACTGACTGTGATCCTTGGAGTTATAGAATATTTGCTAGTGTTGCCTATGGTGCTATTAAAACTGCACATATATCTGAGTATCTTGCTACACCAGCCTCTCAGTATCTCGGTGTTACACCCTCTGATATTGAAAACTACGATTTACCAACAGATACTCTAACAACTGAAGACATAAATGCCTTAAAAGCTGAACTTACTGATCCAAGGTTTCAAGATTCATTTTGGAAAGGGGAAATCAAACTACAACTCAAAATGGGTAAGAAATCTGAACAACAGGCACTTGCAAAATATGGGCTTGACTATGTTACAGATACCTATCTACCTGAAAAACTAGTTGAAATGGGGATTACTAAAAAATAAAATTAATTTGTTTTTATTTTTTACTCCAAAGTTCCTCAGGTGGAATTATAAGAGATTTTAATCTTAAAACATTTTGTTCATCTATGTCTATATATGTCTTACTAAAAA
>Ga0315285_10002549_pt1 | contig 19006 bp, 21 predicted proteins | sample YL17G09_36_MG_FD_203698 | JGI IMG/M metagenome (GOLD analysis project Ga0315285, IMG submission 203698) | Sediment microbial communities from Yellowstone Lake, YNP, Wyoming, USA - YL17G09_36 | ecosystem: Environmental > Aquatic > Freshwater > Lake > Sediment | place: USA: Wyoming | collected...
ATTAATTGTTTTTCATAAAGATACCTATCATCTCTAAGAAGTTCTGTATTTCTTTTTAACTTTATTTCTCTTACTTCTTGGCGTTCAGTATAAGTAGGTTTTCTTACTCTATAAGTATTTCCTTCAATTGACCACTCAATAATATTATTTTTCAACATCTCTTCCAAATTCTCTAATTCATCAGCTTGAGTAGTTGACTCTAAAATTTTCTTTGCTTCCTCTTCTTTTTTAATTTGGTCTGACATCTTACTCCTCCTTACAGGTTAATAAACAAAAATACCCAAAGTTATCATTCTTTGGGTTTCTGATTAAAAATAATTTTTCCCGATTCAAAATTTGCTTTAATTAATTTAAGTAAAAATCTATTATTTTCATAAATTGAATCTTTAACAAGATTCACATAAATTTCTTTTATTTGTAAAAAAGATAAAGACTGTGTATTAGATATGTTTAAATTTTCTAATCGTTTAAGTAATATACCTACTAAACTTTTAGAATTATCATTTAAAATATCGGTTAATTTAATTAATTCTTGTTCGTTCATCTTACCTCTCCTTACAATTTAGCGATAAAGGAAGGGGTCATTTTGACCCCTCCCTCCGCACATATTATGCATCTATTGTTGCTTTTACTGTAGAAATAGTCAAATCCTGACCTGTCAAGGTATTTCCTGCTTCTACATAATTTCCTATTGATGCTCCACCACGAATTTCTGAAGGTGCTAAATCAATTGCTTTAAAACCAATTTCAAAATCTCCTATTTCTTTTTCTTTATCAGTATACAAATAAACTCTTAAAATAAACTTATCTGAAAATTCTCTAATATCAAGTTTTCCAAAATCAGCAACTTGACCTGCCAATATTTCTTCGATTGTAAATGTCTGTAAAAGTCTTCCTAATGTAATTGTAACTGTCTTTGTCCTAACTCCTCGAAGAACTATTTCACTGTTTCCTATTTCTGAAATATCAAATCTTTCAAGTCTTACATCTATAGTTACACTTTGTAATCTATAAACATAATTTCCAGAAGCTAAGAAAATAGAAGCAGAATCAGCATGAATTGCAGGAAGGTCTGTATCATTTTCTTCAAAAGGAACTTCTCCAGACTCAAAAGAACCTGCTGTATACCAATATTTAATAACATCTCCAAGTATACAATCTTCTATCGTTAATGTTCCACCAGATTCATAAGTATAATCTGTGTCTTCTACTAATTCGGTAGAAACTCCATTGCTTATTTTTACTACTCTTTGTATAACTTTGCCAGTAATAGGGTCTGTTACTGCAATAGGGTCTTCCACTGTAAATTCTATTGTATCTCCAGAAATTATATCTCCTGATTCAATTGTTTCCTTTTTCATAATGAGATACTTATTTGCTCCTTGCCAAACTATCCAATCTTCTCCAACAAAATCAAAATTTCTTTGTATAAGAGCCTGTGGGCTTCCTATATTAATAGAAAATCCAGAAAATCTTAACTTTGGCAACCATTGTGTTCCTTTAAAAGTTCCATCATCATCAGTTAAAAAAGCACAAATATCAAAAGTAGATGTTTTGAAATCATTTAAATCAAGAGTATCAATATTATCTGCAACATTAGCTAATTTATTAAAAAAGCTAATTGAACCATATTCCATCTGAGTTAACCTATAAGTTACCGAAGGCGGTTGATTTACATACTCAACAACTCCATCTCTTCCTATTTCCTCTACTTTAATTTTATTGAGAGTGCCAGTTTTATCAATAGACTGTGCCCTATCAATATTACTCCAATCGCCAGTTCCTAAAACTGGTATAATCTTTGGGTCAAAATCTGTGTAATTTATCATTTTTTATGTCCTCCTTAGACATTTTTTATAAATCTATTTAGTTTTTTCTCTTCAATAGAATAAACTAAAATTATCTCTTGCATACAATTTATCTATTATTTTCGCTTACTTGAAACTTTTCCTTTTAAAAACGCCACATCAACTGCTAATTTATCTATTTTTATATCTTGTTCTTCAAATTTCTTTTTTATTTCTTCTAAAGATATTCCAATATGTTTTAAATCATTAAATTTAACTTTAACCAAAACATAAAAATTAAGTGCAAAAAATATTAATGTAGTCATTGCTGGAAAAACTCTAAATCCCCAATCAAATGGAATAGAAATCTGTGTCATATTATACCTCTACTTTCGATTTAAAACAAGGTAAAATTATTTGCCATCTATATCTATCTTGAGGGTCTATACTTGCCTTGTCCTCTCCTAAATTTATTTCATTATCTATTATATTTTCAACATCTACAATAAGTCTTCCATCTATTTCTACTCCAGATTCATAAATAGCATCCGAAGTTTCTCCCTCACGAACAGTATATTCATAATAATTTATTCCAGATTTTAAATTGCTTATTAAACAATCCTTAAGGTCTTTTATTTGTCCATCTGAAGTTCCAAAAATATCAATTACAATTAAAACTCTTCTTTGCGTAAGATAAGAACCTATTTCTATACCTTTATGTGTTGTTCTATTCACTTTAACACATATTATTGCATTTTTTAATTCATAATCTAATTTTGTTTTGTTTGCTTGTTTAAAAGATTTTACAACAGTAACTTTTTTATACCTATTAGCAATTAAAATAATTCTTATTGTATCTATTGCTGACTTTTCTATATTTCTTTCTTCTCCATATATTGTAGACATTTTTTTACCTTTTATAAATATATAAACGAATATAACTACCATCATCTCTTATCTGTGTTTTTCCACTGTTGTCCTTCCAACTAACATATTCATCCGTATCTATTACAATTTTATAACTTTGTTCTATAGTATTTCTCCATTTGTTTTCTAAAATAATTTCTTTTCCTTGAATTTCTGATAATCCTGGTGTTTTCCAAGACATTTGAGCACTTGTTAAATCATTTACAATTGCTTTCACAGGAATTGGATTATAAGTAATAACTTTTTTATCTTCCTCTTCGGGGTCTTGAGAAATCTCTTGTCCTAAATATATATATATTATTTTTCCTATTTCATTAAATATATCAACAAATTCTTCCATTATTATTTTCCTCCATATGTATGTTTTGAACTTCCTTTAAACCCTTCTGGATTAAAATCTATTCTACTTCTCCACCATTATTTTTTACCAGTTGTACCTCCCAATGCTTTATCAATATTTTTTAACATTTTAGGAATATCCTGATTCAATTTATCTTGTGTATGTGCTATAAAATTTTTTGCTTCTATTGGTTTTTTGGGTATTAATAAATAATCTCTTTTATCTCCTGTATGCATCCACATTTCATTATTAATTCCAGAAGTAGGTTTGCCTGTTCCTTCAAAAATACCCATATTTGGAGGAGGAGTCGTGCGACCTGTTCCAGCAACTCCATAATTTAACCATCTCCATTGTTTTGCATTTTCATTAAGATAATTTATATCCCCTATCCAAAATCTACAAGTAAATCCTTTTGTTTCAAAATTAAAGTGAATACTTCTAGCTAAATTTCCAGTAGAACCATCTCGTTTAATATTATTTTGAATATCTTCTTGCATAAACCTATGAGCATTTTGTCCTATTTCATGGAGTTCGTTTTGAATCTGCCACCAAACTCTCTTTTCTATATCCTGTGCCCATACTTTAGGTTCTTGTCCAATTGTTACCATTCTTATATTTATTACATTATTTGGCATATTATTACCAGTTATTATTTCTATTTTTAAACCATATCTCTATTTCACAAAGAGTATATATTTTAGTACTTAATATTCCTACTAAATTTAATCTATAACTTATATCATCTTCTAAATTAGTGGTTATACTTGTGGGTATACTTAATACAACTTTTCCTCCTGAAGTAGTAAGATATGTACTTCCTGACATTTCTACTTCATTCATATTTGCAGAATTTAAATATACTTTAAATTCCCATGAAGAAATATCATTTACCAAAAGTCCATTAGAATCTTTAATCACAAAATTAAAATCAATATCATCTCCAATTATAAATATTCGTTCTCTTTCAATTAAAGTTGCTTTATATTGCATAGTATACTCCTTTTAATTCTTTAATCATTTTCGCCTGTAAGATTAATTGTACCTACAATACCCATTTTTGACATTTTAAATTTACTAATTAATCTTTCTATTTTTATATCTTTTTCCATTGTTCTTGGATATACTATGGATACAGTAGCTGTTCTGTATTGAGACCAATCTGGTTTAATTAATACCGAAACTATCATTGCTATTAAACTTTGTTCTTTTGGTAAAGGTATAGGATAAATTTCTATATTTCCCGACCCAATATCAAAATGAATAGGATAAGTATATACATCCATATATACTAATGCAGAACGAATATAATCATTTAATTCAGTATCAGAATATTTTGTATAAGTATATATTATAATTACAACATTTCCAGTTACAACCGAACCTGATTCAATTGTTACTATTTGAGAAGTTGAATCATAAGAAAAATCTCCAGATTCTAATGCATTTCCATTTACTAATACATTAATTACTGTATCTGCATTGGGTTGAGAAATAGTAAATGTACTTCCAGAAGCGATAAATGTTTCTGTGCCTGTTTTAGAAGAATCTTGTAAAATTGCTCTAATATTTGTATTAATTTGAGATAACATTTATTTTCTCCTTTTATGAGCAAGTTTTCTATTATCTTCTTCTTTAATAAAAACAAAATCATCTTTTAAACTTGCTTTTCTATATAACAAGAGTTCTTTACCTCTACCACCCTTAAATTCAAATCCATTTGTATAAAATATTTTTAATAATGGATTTGTTTTTTTAATTTTAGTATATAATTCTAATTTTTTAAAATTTCCATTTATAAATTGAAGCAGACGGTCTGCATTTTTTTCATCTTTAGCCAATAACTTTATTATTTTTCTACTTTTTCTAATTTCTTCTTGTTTAGTTATTGGATTAAATACTTTAATTGTTTTTTCAGCAAAACCTGTAATAATAGCAATTCCATCTTCACCATAAATAACTTTGTCGCCTTTTTTAAGATTTTCCCATAAAGAAGATATATTATCCTTAATAAAAATTCTTAAATTATTTTTTGTTAAATAAAATTCTCCATAAATATCGGATATTTCATTTATTGTTACTAAAATATTCCATTTCTCTTTATTTGTCAATCCCTGTTTTAAGTAAAACATTTTGTGTTCCTCAAAAATTAAAAGTTTAATCTATAACATTTTAAAGAACGGGAGGAGAGAATAATTTTCTCCCCTCCCAAGAATTATGCTAAATAAGCAGTCAAATCGGCAGATTTGCAAATAGCATAAGGATTAACTATTGCCCAAATTATTGATTCATAACCATACACGCCATATGCTAATGTATTAACACCACCAACATTTATAGGTGTAGGATTAACAATCAATGCTCTTTGAGCTTTATCAACTTCAGCACCCATCAATTGTGCGATTGCAGCATTAATTTTACGTCTTACGAATATGATAGGTTTGCCTTGTGCAATTCTTGAATTCTTAGCAAGCAATATACACTTGGTAGCATTTAACAAAGCAGTAACAGAACCATCATCAGCATAACCACCAGAACCTATGTTATGTAAACCTGTACTATAAGAAGTCCATTTTACAGTACCAAAAATTTTCATAACATCAATTCCTAATTCCTTTAACTTGGAAGTTAAAGTAACATTATACTGAAATGTTCCTGCATAATCTTTATCAAATGTGTCAATTTTTTCTTTTATGGTTGAACCGCAAAGAAATACATATGTATCACCATAATCCTCGATTTTATGTTTCATCTTTAAAATAACATCATAAAGGTCATCACCCGAAGCGAGAGTAGGAGTAAGAATCGCATCTTCGAGAGAATGTGTTCCACCTACCATGCCAGGGGTTCTACCATCTATGATTGCATTTAAGATGCAACGAAGTTCGAGTTTATCCATTGCGTGAGCAATGCGTTCTTTTTTTCTGCCAAGTACATTAACATCAGCAGAACCAAGAACAGTATCAACCAAAACATATTCGAGTTGTGAATTTAGACCTTTAAAGGTCAATTGTGTATCAGATACAGGTGTTCTTGCCTGTGGAGTAATTCTTCCATCAGACTCAACATCAAGTATCTGGTCTACATCGGTATCATAACCATCAAATCTCCAAACCTTTTCACCAGCATCAGCTTCAGAAACATCTGCTATGGCAGAAATTTCTATAGGAACTGGAAGAGAAGGATTGATTGGTTCGCCTATGAGTTTTGAAAGCTCAAGGATAATATTTTCCATAATAATCACCTCAAAAAAACTTAATTTTAATATTTATCTTTTTTATATATTTTTAATTCTATTATCTTCAAATTATTTCTTTATAGTATGTCCAAATGCAACTTTATTAACTTCTTGTTGTTTTTGAACATAATAATCATTATCTTTTGATTTATCTCCAACAGTTGTAGATGCTGTTTCAAGTTTAGGTTTCTGGATGGAAGTCTCTAATATTGACGTTTCAATTTTCTTTTTTAATTCAATATTTTCTGTTACCAATTGAGTTAATTTAGAAGTTTGAAGTTGAATCTGTTTGTCTTTTTCAGTCATATCCTTTTTGCAGGACTTAATTTTACCAACCGCTTTACGAAGAAGTTTTTGAACTTTAGATTTTTCTAAAATATACATCTTTGTTTCCTCCTTTTTATTATCTGGAATAACAATCTTACTTTCTTCAACACTCTCAATATCTCTTTTGAGTGTATCAGTTATATCAAAAGAAAATCCCAACTTACATTTTTTACAAGATAATTCCATTACTTTTTGAGTTGATGGAATTGCAAATTCAGTATAAGTAGAACATTGTGGGCATACCACTTTTCCTGTTCTCAAGAACATAACTTTGCTCAATAATTCCTTATATGCTTCAGGAACTACATGAAACTTAATATTATATTCTTTTTGGCAAGAATTACATTTAATACGAGCCTCGTTATCTTTCGATTCTACTATTAACCAATTATTCCTTGCTTGACAATTTTTACAAGACAAATCAAAATTTTTTATCTGCGGAGGATAAATTATTTTGCCTGTCTGGTCTAATATCGCGGAACAATTAGGACAATTTATGGGATTGTTCTGCCCTTGTACAAAAAGATGTTCAAAATTATTTCCACAATGTTGACATATTATTTTCATTTTAGAAGGTTGTGTAAGCACTGGTGCTGTTATAGGAGATGATATTTCTATTTGACTTGTAATAAAATTCTTACATATTTTACAGTGTCCTTCTCCTGTCTTACATTTTCCACATGTTAAATTTTCTAAATTTTCTTTATTTATCATTGAAAATATTAACTCCTTTTGACCTTCATAACTTTGCATAGCCATTTCTAATACTAATGCTTCTTCTACAGAAGGTTTGTTTTGAGAATTATCCATAAAAACTACTGTACAACCTGCAAACTCAAAATCGTGTATTTTAAATGTACCATCTGGTAATATTTCTCTTTTATTAGTAGGAGACCATATTTCAGAAGATAAACCTATTTTCTTTTCTTTAAATAACTTCAACATTTTATCCCATTCTGGTTTAAAACAGTTCTTAAAAATTATCCCATATATAATAACTTTTTTTTCTTTTTCAATATACCGATAATCTAAAATAAATCCAATTACAAAACGTCTAACGTGTTCAACCGTTATGGGTTTTCCAATTAATTGAGGAAGTTTCTTTAAAAGTTCTTGTTCTGGTATTCTTTTTTTATTTCCATCTACTTTATCAGCTAAAGTAAATATTCCCTTAAATACTCCTAAATCTCTAGAACCTTCTACAAGAATTTTCTTAGCTTTCGCTACCTCAAATAATTCATTTTCTTTAGATTCTTCCAAATCAAAAGAAATATCTAACTCATATTCAAATTCTTTAAGAAATTCTTTTAAATCTTCTTGTAAATAAGTCTCTTCCATATTTGTCTCCTTAATCAAAAATATCTAATGCTATCAATATATTTGTAATATCTTTCTTTCCTTTAATATTATATTTGCTATCTGTTTTAATTAATTTACTTCCTCTCAATTCTATTTGGTTGTTATTAAATTTAATCAATTTATTACATACTAACTCTTTTTCTTCGCCAAATTTAATTTGTTTACTGCCTATCAACTTATTCTTTATATTAAACGAAAATATTTTACTGCCTAATAATTCTTTTGAAATTTCAAAAGGAAATAATTTATCGCCTATTATTATTGTATTAAAATTAAATCTACTTAATTTTTTTCCTACCAAACTTGATTTATTAATAAAGTTAAACTGTTTAGTTATAACTAAATTCCAGTGCTTATTAAATTTTATTAACTTCTGTCCAATAAAAGAAAATTTTAAAACAAATGGAATGGTTTTGCTTGCTATAATTGCAAATTGTTTCCAAAAAGGATATTTAGAAGGTTCGGTTGGTTGTCCGACTTTCCTTTTGGGAACTATTTTCTTTATTGCTTTAACAAATGTGCCTACCCCCCTTGTAATTAATAATCCTATTCCTAATCCTCTGGTAATTAAACTCATTTATACTTTCCTTCTCTCAACTACTTTAGAAATGTCGTCTGTCAAATGCCCATCCTTATCATAGAGATTAAATGTCGCAATAATTTCGTTATTCTCATTGTAGAATTTCATTTGACTTCCTTCGCACAGCCACCGACCATTTTCTATTTGTTTAATATTTTCAGTTATATTATTTAATTCTGTTATTTGGTTTTGTAATGCTTCGGATAAACTCTTTAATGTTGCTATCTTATTAGTTTCTGTTTTAATTGTATCTGCAACATTTTCTAAAGATTGCACATTATCATCTATTCCAGATAATTTATCCGTTTCGTCTTTTATAACATTAATAATATTTTCTAAAACTACCAAATTAGTTTTAATTTCATTAGATATAGATTGTATATCTAATTGAATTAATTTTCTTTCTTCTGCTGATTCTTCCAATACTGGGTTGTCTGGTATTCTATTGGTTCTTTCTTTAATAATATCTACGCTTTCTTGAGATGCTTTGGTATTTAATGTAGTTTCTTTTGCTACACCATCAAGTTCTAAATTTAAACCATCAACTATATCTTTTATTGATTGAGAAGTATTTTCTAATGCCAAATTAGAAATATCTGCTTTAAATTCATTTTTCTTTTCTATAATTTCTGGTTGAATCTTGTCAGTTTCTAATTTAATTGGTTCTAACTTTTCTTCTATTTCTATTTGAGATAAATCATTCAAATCTGCATTACGTTTAGAATCTAAAGTAAAAGAAGCAATACTACTTTTTGCAGATATATTGTTCACAATTACAGAAACAATTACATTATAAGATTTTCCTATTTCAAATCCATTTCCAACAATTGCTATTATCGAACTCCTATAATTTCCAATTTTATTTGTTCTTTTTTCTACTGTTGGTGATAAAATTGCCGTATCGTTATCGTCTTCAAAAATTTCGCAGATAGGAATAAAATCCGCATCAGAAATCATTCCTGTAGAGGCATTATGGGTTGTAAAATCTAATGTTATGGTATCTCCTATTTTTCTTGTATCCATAATTATTCCTTAATATTTATTATATGCCCACCACCAATTATTGGGAACATTTTTTCTAAAGTAATAAATTCTTTTATAACTGCATATGCTCTTTTTGCCGACAAAGTATTTATTATATCTTCTGAAGAAATTGGTAAATGAACAGATAACAATAATGAAAATAATATATCATTAGCAATTATAATTCTTATTCTTGATAAAGTATTTATTATATCTTCTGATAGAAGTGGAAAATGTAATGAACCAATTAAAGAAACTAATGTTTCTTCTGTATCTAATGATTTTTGTGATAAAGAACAAATAATTTCTTCTAATGTTAATGAAGTGTTATTATTTAATTTAATAATAGCTTCTACTTCAAATGGTATTATTCCTGCTTCATCTTCTTCACTTCCCCACATTCCATGAACAGGTTCAGGATTAACCCATTTTCTCTTAAAAACCGAATCCCAATAAGCCAATTCTGTTGCGTTACCACCTTGTACAATATCTATGGAAGGATTATACCAATAACTACCTGTTTCTGGCATTAAAATTCCATCTACTAAAAATTGTTTCAACCCATTAGAACTTCTTATCTCAAATTCATGCCATCCAATAGTTCTATATATTCCACTATTATAATTTACATTATTTATCCTATACTCATATTGCTCAATATCGTTTATTATACCTACCATAGATGTTTCTACTGATTCTCCTAAATCAATACCGATAATTGCACTTTCCAAAAGAGGAGACATTGCATCATAATAATGGGAATGAACAGCCATACTATCATATGGAAGTTGTACTTTTGATAATACCGATACTCCTGGTAAAAATTTAACACTTTTAGTTCCTGAATATGCATAATCAGTAGAAATAACTGGCGAGCCAATTTTAAACCATTTGCTCAAGTCAACTTCAAAATCCTCAAAAAATATAAAAGTATTATCTCCATTGGCAATCGAAGTTGCTCCCACATTGCCATAATAAATATAAATTTTTCTATCGTATACACCTAAATCTTCAGTTATTTTTATCCAAAAAATAGCATAATTATTATCAACTTTTTTTTCAATCCAATAACTTAATAACGTAAATCCTGTATTATCAGTAAATCTCACATCTCCAAAATCAGTTTTGCATTTTTCATTAAGATAAACATTTTCATCGGTATTAATTCCAGAATCGTAATGCACTATTATTCTTTTTTGATAATTCTGTCCTGCTCCAAAAGCAGGATTAACAATATGTTTTCTTCTATATTCCCAATCCGTTAACCACATATTATCCCTCTATTTATAATTTTATTGTCTTCTAACCCAATAAGTAATAATCTCATCCACACCTTTACCTGCTGGAATTGCTGTTGCGTTAAAATTAGCACTTTTATTTGTCAACATTATATTGTGTGGAGGAGTTAATGTTGGATATAAACATCTATAATAATAATTTACTGCATCAATAGTTAAAATACATTCATCATTATAAACTTCCACTCCTTGAGATTTACTGCAAAGAACATAAGGTATACCTGTAATTGGGTCTTCAAACGAACCTAATATTGCAGATGAATTAATAACATCTGCTACTAATACACCGCCTCTGAAAAAATAAAGTTTAGATAATCTTGCTTTATTATCAAAACCCCAAACTCCAAGACCACCAGATTGTAAACCTTTCAAATAATTAAGAGAATCTGTAGCATATATTAATCTTGAATTGCAACGATACGCTCCACCATTGGGAAGTGTATCTAACCCAACTAATCTATTTACTCCATCGAATCCTTTAGTTACACAAAAGAAAATTGGAAAAGTAGTAGCACCAGTAATTGAGGAGTCTGGTTTAACATTTCCAAAAATACAATTGCTATCTATCCAACCTTCAAAAGAAAAATCTCTTGTAGTATCGTTTTCGGTTCTTCCTGCCCAATAAATAGGATTGCCCCATCCAACCCAACCTAATCCAATTCCTGTGTGGGTTGCCATATCGTAGGATTCTCTAACCGCAGGTTCAAAAATAGTATATTGATAACCTGTCGCATTTATTTCTGTATAAATTCTTATAGCACCAAGTTGAACAATTCTTCCATAACAAACATTGTTTGAATTTGCTGGTTTAATCCAGTTATAACCATTTTCACATCTTGTCCAACCATTATCAATTGCTTTTTGAGCAAGTGTTGCTTCTAAATTTGTTCCTGCACATGTAAAAGTTACAAACGCCATTTTTAACCCCCCCCCCCCTCATTTTGTTAAATTTCGGGAGGATTTTAAATTGTTATATTAGTTTATCTCTTTTATTTATATAATTCTTTTCCGTTCACATTTAAAAGTGCTTTAAGTCCTGACTTAATTGTAATCTCTGGCGAATATTCAATAGTAATTTCTCCAACTCCTTTGGGCGATAATATCTTTGGTGCTGATAATATTTTAATTTCTTTTGAATTTATTTCAAATATAAGGTCAATCAATTCTGCAAGAGTATCGTTATAACAATAGAAAGTAAATTGTTTGTTTTCCCCCGCCTCTACAGTGCCTAAATCAAGTAGAGATTGAATTTCTTGTTCTAAATTTTTATCAATATATAATTTCATTTATCCCTCTAATTTTTTTCCAAGCAATCTATCCAACAAACTCAATTTTTTCTTGGATAATTCTAATTCTAATATTTTTTCATTTGTTTCTGTTTTTTTAGCCAATTCTTCTACTTGAGATTCTAAAACAGATTTAACTAATTCCGCATTAGAAGTATTTTTTGCTTTTGCCCATGCTGTCTTAAACGCCATTGTCTCGGCTCTTTTTGCATCCCCAAATTTCTTCAAATAAAAATGATATGCTGAATTCCAAATTGTCATCCAACTTCTCTGTCCTTCTATACTTAATCTTTTCCTAACAGAAGGTGGTAAATCTGCAAGTTCTGAATAAGGTGCTCCTGTTAATTCTTTTCTTCCTTGTCTATGTTTATTAATCCATTCAGAAGCAGATTCTTTTGTAAATTTTTCTTTATCCAATAAATAAGATTGAATTGAAGTAGTATCTTGTCCTTTTTGTTTACCAATTACTGCTTTAATTCCTTTGGATTCTGATAACCAAATAGTTTTAAAAGAACCTTTCTCAAATTTATCTGGACTTATTTGCCCAAATCTATAATATTGAGCAGGTGCTCTATTTTTAACCCATTTAGCTAATTCCAATTCTTCTTCCTTAGAAAATACTAGTTCATCATTTATTTCTTCATCTTCTTCTAACATTGCGTTTACAAAATTCTTTTTTTCAATTCCTTTTTTATCCTCTGGAATATTTTCTTTTAATTTTTTCTCTGGTGTAGATTTTTTTTCTCCTTGAATATCAATTCCTTTGTCTTCCATATTCTGAACCATCTTAGGATACATTGTATATTCATCACCATTTTTTATTTCTTTAACTCTATTTCTAACTTCCATATCATAATTAAGTCCTCCACAAATAAACACTGTGGTTGCATTAGAAACCAATCCTCTATCAGAAAGGCTTCTTATTAATGTTTTAAATTCTTCTGACATAAATTCTGTTATTGATTTATAATTTACTATCCAAGTTTTTGCATTGTGCTTTCTTGAATCTGGATTTTCTTCTTTTATTAAATCTAATAAATCTTTTAATACAGTGTTTACAAAATCAGTAATTCCTTGATTACATTCTTTAATAAATGGTCGGGGATTTAAAACACTTTCACTCCTAGAAGAAGTAACTGCGTTTGCAATATCAATAAAACCAAGTCCTGCTAAAATTTGTTTTTCAGCAGAAGCAAATAATTCTGCTTGAAACATTGCTTTTAAATCTGGAATCAAATGAGTTATTTCTTCATCCCAATTTCTTGCTCTAATTGGTGTTTTTTTACCTAACTGTCCATCATCAGTAAATTGAACCTGATTTAATTTATTAATTAATTCTTGAACTTTAGATTTTACTCCCTCTAAATCATCATCGGTATAAGTAATTTCTTTATTTAATAATTGTTCGTTTCCTTTACTAATTAATAAAAGATAAGGAATAATTTGGTCTACTAATTCTATTTCCTTATTCTTTATCATATCAATTAATTTCCAGTTTTTATAAACTCCTCTCCTAATTAAATAAGGGGTGGGATATTTATCAAACCAACGGACAAAAAGTTTATACATTAAATAAGCTTTACCTTTTATTTTTTCGCTTTTCGCTTTTCCTAAATAATAATTATAATTAATCAAATCTATTGTTTCCGAATTAGTTTTTTCTACTGCATAAATACTTTCGCCTTTTGCAAAAACCATTGAAATAGGAAGATTCATTCCATCAATTTCTTTCCATTTTGTAATTTTTAATACTGGAAAAGAACCACCTCTCCATCTTTCTTTTAAATATTCTTTTAATAATCCTCGAATACCTGTCTCAATTCCTTGTCCTCTATATTCAGAATTAATATTTTGTAACCAATCATTAAAAGTTTCATCCAGAGCATCACTTTCAGTATCTATATTTATATCTACTGTAGCACAATCTACCTGAAATTGAGTCAACGAATCTACTAAACCAGAAGTATCAGATGATAACATCATATTTACTAAAGTTGCTTGTTCGTGAAACTCCGTCGGTACTATTATTTTCGATAATAACAAAGACATTACTAAATTTAAATAATTAACTGTCTGGTCTGGCATTTAAATCTCCTTTTTAATTTATTTACAATTATTACATACATTTATTTCTTTAACAATTTCTTGTCCTGAAGTAATATATTCTTTTAAAATTTTATATCCTTTTTCATTTTTTAAATTGTCTAATATTTGTAAATCTTTTTCTCTATACTGAAAAAATTTTTTGGTCTTTGTAATAAAATCTAATACAACTACATTCCAATAAGTTCGTTTTCGCTGAGTAATTATTTTCTTATTTTGTTTTTCTTCTAATTTAGAAATATTTTTACATTGTTCGCATTTATACATATTATGCTCCGCATTTACCATGTCTTTGTTTTAACGTACTTATTGTTTTAGAAAATCCTTCGTATGCTATTTTCCATTCACAAATAGCAAATACTTGAAATGCTTGCCAAAGATGGTCTTCTTCAGTTGCACATTCATATGAAATGGTATTTCCTCGTATAATTGCAACAACCGCATTTAATTGTTCATCTAATTTATAATCCAATGGTAAAAATAATAATGCTTCATATAATAAATGACATAATCTTTCAACCGACCAAATAGTTGTGTTTTCAAATTTTTGAATTAATTTACCATTATCTCTAATAGGATTTCCTTTAACATCTTTTTCAATACCTACTTCAATTTTTTCTCCAAAGTCTACCCATATCAATCTACTTTTATCAATTTCGGGGTCTGATTCTAAATATCCATATACTCCTCGACCTGGACTACCACCTGTACAATCTAATGCTAAATAATTTGGGTCTAATCTTTGATATAAATATTTAAATATTAAATAAGAATCTTTCTCTGGTAAATTTCTTACTGTAATATTATAAAGATAACGCCATTTATTATTTATTTCTGCCATCACAATAATTTCTGTTGTACCACCTATTTCTCCAACATCAGAAGCAATTACCAATCTATCAATATGTTGGGGTTTATCTACAACACACAAGGCTCGATACATTCCAAAATTCTTTTTATCAATTTCAATGTTTTTAATTGTAACATTTTCATCCAATGTTCCATCTTTTTTTCGAGGATAACATAATTCACTTATTCTCTGCATATCAAGTGCAGAAACACCTTCTTGAATTACATCTCCATCTACAAAAACTCTAAAACCTATTGATTGTTTGCCACCATATTTTTTAATTGCTTTTTTTTCTTCCTTCTCATCATAATTAGGATTACAATATTGTGGAAGATTAAGTACTTGTTCTGGATGTTCATTTTCAAAGAACATTTTTCCAGCAGGAGAATTTTTTGTAAAATTCGTCATGCCAGCTATTCGTTCTACACAATTATGAACAATAAATCCATTTGCTATAAAATTTCCTGTAGAAGTAGTTAAATCATAACAATCTATATTTTTTTCAAATCCATTTAATTTTATTTCTAAAGAATCTCCCCATAAAATACCTTTATAATTATCTTTTGCAATATCTATATAATTTATTGTTTGTGTTTTATAAGTTGTCAAAGAACATTTGATTGCTTCGTTCCATCTATAAATTCTGTGTCCTTTGCTTAAAACTCTAATTTTATGGTCTGGAGTAAGCCAAAGATTATGACCATTTTCTTGTAAAATATTGATTACATTTTTATTGCCTTGATAAATAACATTTAAAATTTTAGCTTTGCATGTTTGATTTTTTTCTTCGTCATAAGCCAAAATTTCATCTCCAATTTTACAGTCTTCTATATTCTTTGTTTTTAAATCGCTTAATAAAATTTTTGAACCTTTTGCTACACAGCCCATTTCGTGTCGAGAATCTGCACGTTTTTCGTATACTATTTTATTTTCTTTGCTTGCTTCTTCAATATAAAGTCTTTTAAAATGTTTTTGAAAAAATTGGTCTCCTGCTCTTTTACCATCGGCTATATTCATATTTACCGATTCTATAGTTACTCCATTACGAGTAGTTATTCTATAATTCAAACCTCTATTAATACTTTTTTTAAAAATTTTCAATATTGGATGATATTCCAATGCTTTTATAATTGTTTCAAGAACTCCCCTGATATGCATCATGTCAAAAGAACTAAATCCTGCTTCTTCGTTTTCACCAAACATTACATATTCACATGTATCAATTTTTTCTACTGTCCAAGTCTTACCATAACCTCTACCACCAAATTGAAAAATATTTCCACAATTTTCTTTAAATGCCATTTTTTCTTTTTCTGATAATCCTGGTATATCACTAAAAATACCATACTCCCAAGAAAGCATAGGAATTTGTGCTAATCTCATATGAATAAAATCTTCTTCTGTAAAAAGAGCAAGATTATCTGGATTAGAAAATAAACATTCTGCTACACATTGAGAATCATAAAAAAGTTCCATCCATTCTAATTCAGATTCATTTAATTTTTCTTCTAACATAATTTCCTTATAAGGGCGTGGTATTAACTAAGGACTCACCCTTTCGTATATCCACGCATCGTGATACAATTGTTTTATGTATTTATGTTTTTTATAAATACTAAAACATAAGAATTATTACTAATAATTCTATTAATCAATAATTAGCTTTCTTAAAGAAAGCTTTTAATTCATATACTATATTAATATTATAATAGAACTTAAACCGAAAGGATTTGAAACGAAAAACAAAAGCGGAAATTAATCCTGTCCTGATTCTTTTATATCCCCACTCTCTTTAAGTGGGTCAATATTCTCTTGAACATTATAAATCTTTTTTTCTAACCAATCTATGTATAATATACTTTTACATTCTTTGCCTAATAAAATTTTAGACATATCCTCTTTAGTAAGTTTTCCTAATTTATAACATTCCCATAACCAATCATTTGCAAGAACTTTATCTTTAAACCAGGGATGTTTACATGCCTCCCAAACATCGGGTCTCATATAAAACATTATCGGTTTAGAACAATGAGGACATATTCTGAATCTGCTTGCTTGATATTGTTCTCTAGCCCATTTAAGACACTTCTTTTTAAATTGATTTATATAAAGCAAAGGGTCATCTCCCTTTTGCTCTTGAGCCAATCCTAAAACTTTCTTAATTTCAATAATTCTTTCATTTATTTCATTTATTGTTTTAAGTTCCTGAGAAGGAACATCATACATTTCTTTTTCTTTTAATTTTCTAGTATATTCATCATTTACAGCATTATAAATTCTTTGTAATTGCATTTCATAAAAAATTAAATTTTTCAAAAGAGCAACATCCGAAGGGTCTTCTATACTTCTAGATTTTACATAAATATCAAATAATTTTTTTGCTTCCTGTGCTTCTTCTTTACTAACCCAAATACCAACTTCATTTTTTATCGTAATACATTTAGAAGTATCTAATAATTTTTTTTCAATATCAGTTCCATATTTCTTATTATAAAGTTCAGAAGCAATTTTAGAAAATTCTTCTTCTGGTGTATCTTTGTACTGTTTAAATTTTCTTAATCTAATTTTATATCCTTCAAAATCTGGTCTTTTAGTCATAAGTCCTTCTTAGATAATGAGTTAAGAAATTAAAGTGTATTCCTATCCCTTTGTCTATTTATATATAAAAATTTAATTATTCCCCAAAACTATCCAGAGGAAATATATTTTTACAATTTTTACAAAGTAAATAAATATTCGTAATCCCATTTCGAGTAACAGTCGCATGATACCTTTTACAATTTCTATGTAAATAATCCCATTCCAAGAGGTTAAGACTTGTTTCAAATATAGCTTCTTCTCCCTCATTAATATCATCGGAATTGTCAAACATTTTATTGCCTCTAAGTATTTATATTTAAATGACTTATATCTAAATAAATTGGGCTAAAATCTACCGACCAGGAATCCCCAGTCCATCGTAAACTTTAGCCCGATAAGAGGGAGGCGATTCATTCCTCCCTTTGAGTTTGTTCTGAACATGTTCAGAACTATTTGAATAACCTTCTTCGAGGCTTCAACGTCTTAAAGCAGTCAAAGAAGGAGTAAATACGGGAAGAGGAGCATATTTAGTGAATTACTTTCGTAATCAGGCAAAAGCTCCTCTTTGAGTGTGTCTTATAGACATATTTAATCACTCCTCTTTATGCCTCTCACTATAAGTATAACATATTTTAAGGTAGTTTGTCAAGTCTGGAGGAAAAATATTTTCCCAACTACTACTTTTAGTACACCCCCTTGCTAAATAAAACCTCGCCTCTGGCTCGGTGGCTCTATAACTCCCAAAGAAGTAAATAATAGCTAAGAATCATCCTTGTCTGCCTTTCGGCAGGGATTCTCTTAGCCATGGCGTTCCTACGCTTAATCTGACCCATTGTAGACAAGAATAACAAATATATTTATATCTATTTTTATATATCATAAATAAGAACGGATATAAAATCTATAACTCATTGGTATTATTAAAGATATATTTTTTATATTTTAAAAATAAATATTAAGTAAATATTGACCTAACTAATTGATATTATTATACTTATATTTATTCTATTATAATTAATTCTGGCTTCTTCTAAGTTATTAATATTGTATATCGGGCTTTTTTCTTGTAGGAACGGAGATGATTTCTATCCGTTCCGAGATTGAAATGATGATACGGTCGTAGGCTTTTTATCGTTTTTTGTCCGTTCTGCTAAAAATGACCCTACCTCCTTAGATTGTTGTAACTTGTTGTAAGACAACAAGGTTTATCATCTTAAAATGTATGATTTTGGGATTCAGTTCTAATAATTGAATTGTTTTATCAAATAAATTTGATGTAAGCCATTGTCCCCCAACAGTTTACATTAATTC
>Ga0315285_10002551_pt1 | contig 19004 bp, 18 predicted proteins | sample YL17G09_36_MG_FD_203698 | JGI IMG/M metagenome (GOLD analysis project Ga0315285, IMG submission 203698) | Sediment microbial communities from Yellowstone Lake, YNP, Wyoming, USA - YL17G09_36 | ecosystem: Environmental > Aquatic > Freshwater > Lake > Sediment | place: USA: Wyoming | collected...
ATTTGGTAATGTTGGGATGTCACCAAATAACACATCAGAATATTCTTTCTTTGTTGAAATATCATATGTAAATCCTTTTTCACTATAAGGAGCAATTCCAGTAGCTACAACTGGGATATTTTTAATAGCCATTTCTAAACCTATAGTTCCATTATATACAATACCCACATCAATAAATGGCAATAAAGAATAAGGGTTTATATCGCTGGTTGGTGGAATTATTTTTATGTTTTTAGGAAGACTATCAAATTTTTCATTTATGTAATCCATTACTGTTTTTTCCGATTCATAAACTTTTTCAGAAGGATGAATTTTTATAACCAACTGCAAATTTGGTTTTTCTTTAAACAATTCAATTGTATATGACACCCATTCATAAACATCTTTAAACCCTTTGTTTGTTTTTAGTAAAGAAACGTCCCAAGGTAGGTTTGAAAAAAGAACATATGTTTTTTTATATTTATCAATATCAAACATTTTTTTCAAATCATTTGTTTTATCTGTCGAAAAACCATAAAGTGAGGTATCACCTCCCACTCCAGTCATTCTGTCATCTAAAAAAGATTTTAGTTCTTCTTCTTCATTTTTATCCAAAGGTCTTTTTTTTCTAGCTTCTTTGTAATATCTTGTGTAACAATCAGCTATATCATGTCTTTCAAATATCAATGTATCTTTTTTATGTCCTCCTCCTCCCCAAATACACACTCTTATATCTTTTTTCAAAAATAATTCTGAAAAACTTCCCCAAGTGCTATAACAACCATGTGAATTAACCATTATATCTGGTTTTTCATCAGCTAATATTTTTTCAGCAACATCTGTAGAGATAATTGCAGTTATTAACTCAGATCGGAAAACAGAATTATATTGTTCTTCTTCTATTATTGCTCCTATAAAATACCTGTCTGCAGATGTAAACGCATGAAAACCCACTTCTACATCTTTATGAACTAAGCTTCTGCATTCCTTCATTGACATCTTATTAACTTTTTTAGTAATTGATTCAATTTCTTCTTTGGTGGTATAGTCTCCATAGGTTACATAAGGTAATCCGACGGTTTCATAAAACTTTCTTGAAAAAGAAATACAATTTTCACAATACCAAGTATTACGGGGTTTTTTAATTGTAAAATGACCCGGACATGTTTTGAGAGTCCCTCCGCATATCAACATCTTTACTTCATGACCTCTTACTTGTAACGCTTTTGCAATCCCACCTTCAATATATGCATGCAACCCGTATCGTGCATCAATTGGATGGAAAACAATTTTTTTACCAGAAATATTTTTAGTCAATGGAGCAGAATTTTTAATAATTCTTCGGATACGATGTAAAGCGATTTGTTGACTAGGAAGAATCAACATTTTATAAACAAAAATTTTTATGTGAAAAGCATCCAGTATCTTTTTAAAAAAAATTTCAATTTTTTTCTGTTCTTCTTCTGAAAGAAATGCTGATTTTGTTTCACCCATATAGCCTAACCCTCCTTATATATTGACATTAAATTAATTTCATTTTCATTTTATTGAACTATTAAATTTCTAGCTTATTATAGCAACCCTTCCAACTGCTTATAAATAATTTCAGCAATAAATTCATTTCCATATTTACTTGGATGCCCTCCATACTTGTTATCATCTGAATACAACGTGTCTAAATCTTTTCTTGATATAAGATAATCAGTAATATCAATAACAGTTACCCATTTTTTAATATCTTCCATCAACTCATGGTAATAGTTCCCATTTTTTTTAATAAATAAAACATCATCTTTTTGTGGCAGCATCATAAAAACAAGTTTAAATTTATTTTTTTTAGCATATTCTGTATATTCTTTTATAATCATTTTAAACAAGGTTACAGGATATTCTTCTTTGTATAATTTCAATCTTAACTCTAGGTTAATATCCATTATTTTTAGCATAGCTCTTTGTTTTTTTCCTGTTAAAACCAACCATGTTAAAGTAAAATTTCTTCTAGGGTTTTTTAAGAAATGTATAAAATAGGGCGACTCTATGATTTCTTTTTTAAATTTTGTTTTATAAAAATAATCATGTTTTTGTATTTCTGGAAGATATTTTTCCAGTTCAAAAATCTTTTTTTCATTATCTATAATATTTTTTATTAATTTCAATTTTCCATTTTCAATTTCAAATCTTGGTTTAAATCCAAATATATTGCCGTATTCATTATAATGCTTCCAGACACAAAGAATTCTAACAATTGTTGAAGGTACAACACAAATTATTACAATTTTTGTTTTGTTTTTAGGGTATTCTCTTTTTAATCGTAGTAATGTTTGATCCAACCCATAGTTACCAACTCCAAGGTTTAAAACATTTGTTTTAGTAAGTTTTGAAAGATACCATTCCCATGTTTCACTGTCATTTACCTGTCTACAAAAACAAAATGAATCGCCATAGCAAGATATAACTTCAGGTAGTTTTTCATGGCCAGGATTAACTCTTATTCCTTTACTGTTTATATGATATAAAGTCTTTCCATCTTTTCCAAATTCACTATGTTCTGTATTTGGCTTTCTAATCCATCCTAATTCAGAATCATATCCATGCTCTACAAATTTTTTATAACCTTCTTTGTCTATTTCTGGATTTTCATCTTCTGAAGTTATCATCCATTGAAATTTTTTTCTTATGTATTTAATTAACATATATATTCAATTTTTCTAACAATTTGGTCTTTAACCATTCTTTACCTTTTTCGTAATCCTTTTTTTCGTCAAATTCTAACCATCCATTATTAATCTTTAAGGCATGTACTGGATGACCTTTGCTAATAATTTCTTGAAGTAAATCAGTCATATACGCAGTTTTCCATTTATTGCTATTATTATATATCTCTTCAATAAGTTGTAATCCTTTTTTACTAAATTTAAGTAGTCCAACATATCTTGCATCCATTTTATTTATTGGTGGTGATGGTGCTCCTATTTCTGTAATAAGCCCTTTTGGCGATAACACCAAACTTTCTGTATCATAGTTTACAAGTCCATACCGCATCTTCCAATATTTTTGCCAATTTGTATCTACTGTGGCAACAAAATCTCCTTTATACTTAATTATTTCATCTAATATATCAGCATTAAAATAAATATCTCCATATGATACAATAATATCGTCATCAAACTCCTCACAAGCAATCATTAATGATTCAACCATATTTGTATGAACATAATCTTTATTAACATAGTATTTTACACCTCTATAATTTATCATTTCCTCCTTGTATCCCTTTACCACAATTATTTTGCTAAATGCATCACCGCAGCGATCTATCTGATGTTTAATTAAAGTCTTGCCATTAAATTCTAACATACATTTTGGTTTATTTTTTGTATATGGTTGTAACCGTTTTCCTTCACCAGCTGCAAGAACAAGAAACTTCACATTAGCTCCTCCATAAATACATCTAATTTTATCCAATCTAGTTTTTTATCTAAATAAAAAGCAGTCAATATATCTTTACTAAGTTTTTTAGTCATTCGAACTGTTTGATCCAATTGTATAAAATCTTTTACAAATTTGGGTTCACCTGTAACTATATCTAAAAATACTCGATTATTTTCTTTTGTATAAAATGAATTATTCTTATTTATAAAAATATCCTTTTCACTTCTCTTTAGCAATACATCAAACTCTGCAAATTCTAAATATTCTAATAGTTTACCAGAACCAACAGTTGTTTGCTGTCGCCCCTTCATAGAAAATGAATAATCAAAAACCGATATTTTGTTTCTATCAATAATATCTATTAGTTCCTCTGGTTTTCTAATAGCATATAATAGACTTATTCCTTTTGCAAAAAATGTATCGGTATCAACCTTTAATTCTTTCATTTCTTTCATTACATGTATTTTATGTTCAGGGTGACTCAAAACTGCTAAATCATTCATATAAACAGAGTTATCTATTCCATACCAGTCAACTTCTTTTAAATTCAAATTAAGATTTTTTATTTGATATTCTTTTAATAGTTTCTGGCAAAATGACATTCCTTCTATACAACCAAAAAGCGATGAACCCAACTCTGAAAAGGATTTTCCATCAACTGCACTCATAGCCAATAGTTTACCAAGATTACTAGAGATATCATCTTTGTGATGTATATAATCAAAAAAAATCGTTATCAGCTGTTTTTCTGATATTTTATTAAGGTTACTTTCCATTTTTTTGTATCCAAGTATATCATTGAAATATCGTGCCCCCATCAGCCAATCGTATGCTTGTTGTCCAGTTCTAAAATCCCAGACTTTTTTTTTGTTGTTGTTTTTGTCTATTTCTCCAAATTCTAAAAATGCAAATGGTATTTCTTCAATTTTCATTTTTTTTCCTCCTTTTATAAAAATCACTATTCTTCAAACAAATTAAAAATACTGATATCGATCCATTTAGAAATTCCGTTATCTCGTTCAGGATGCCACTGAATCCCTATTACTTTATGTTTTTTATGATGAAAAGACTCAACCACTTCATCCCCCTCTGAAAATGAATCAATTATTAAATCATTTGCGATATCATTTTTTTTTATACCAAAACGATGATAAGAATTCACTTTTTTTCGTTCCTCATCATGACGAGACCCTGTAAATTTTAATTTATGTGTTACTCTAACATGGTTATCTACCAGGCTTAAATTACCACCAAAATACCTATTGATAAATTGCATTCCCCTACATATCCCTATCAAGGGAATATTTCTTTTTATGGAGAGAGTTATTAATTCGCTTTCAACAAGATTCCTGTTTGGTTGTTCATCAAAATCTCCTCCACCTGTGAGGATTACTCCTTCAGTTAAGTTAAATAATTTTTTCGCGGCTTTTAAATGATTTGGAACTGAAATAATAATAAATCTTTCACTAAAATAATCTATATAGTTTCTTTCTAGTACATCTATAGCGTATCCGTGCTCATTTATGGTTTCTTTCTGACTCATCAATATTTTCATGTTACCCTTATTCCATCCAAAATTATCTTTGCATTTTTACAATCTAATATAATATTTACCCCGTTTTTTATTTGTTTATACAATTCAATACCACAACCAATTGCCGCAGGGATACCAAACTCAGCACACCTTATTGCCATATGAGATGCCACACCACCATAACACGTTATAAGACCCTTGATTTTTTTGTTGAATATCCAATCATATCCTGGGTCAGCATTCTCAATAGCAACGACTTTACCTCTTAGATCTTGTTTTTCTTTCATATCCAAAACTAAGAGTTCTCCTTCAATCTGCTTCTGAGTAATAAAATTAGGTTTAGAGACATATGTTGGTACAATCTTAAAATCAAGATCTGAAAAAACAAGTGGTGGTAAAGACAGTTTTTCGTGGATTGTTTTCTCCTTTTTTCTATGATCTATTATAAGTCGCAATATTTCCTTTATATGTCTAGCAGATCTTGATTCAACCATAAAAATTTCATTTATTTCTAACTGTGCCATATCTTCTCTACTAAAACCAATTAGTTCACCTAGTTCTGCGATTAGTTCTATAGCATCACTAAGGTTCTTTGTAAATTCGTATTTTACAAGTTCTCTTCCTTCAATTGATTCCCTTATAAAATCATCTTCATCTTTAAGAACATCTGGTATTTTCAATGTCATTTTTTGTTTTTTTTCTTTATGGTCAAAATCGATTTCAGGGTTTTGGTCATATCTTGGTGACGTGATATCATATGTACCTGGTCTTAGATGCCCGCCAATTCTTACCACTGAAATTGATTTAAGATATTCATCATAGAATTCCCTAGTTATCATTTTTTTTATTACCATAGATTTTAGTATTGAATTTCCAATAAATGCCATTCTTGCTAATCTAGAGAAATTTATAGTTCCATAGTCTATGGTGGAATCAAGGAGTTTTTTAATACCTGTAATTATTGAGTCTTTTGATTTATGATCGATATTCATAAGGATTTTTTTTCTATTTTTATCAAGTTGATGTATACCATCTTGCGCCTTGCTAAACCACTTTTCACTATCCCTAAAAATTTTATTTGTCAATTGTTTAACATTTTCTTTTATTATTTTTAGCTCTTTTTCTGTAAATGCATTGGTTAGTTTAGCTAGTGTATCATCAAAGGTATAGTTGTAACAGTTATGAATAATTTCAAATTCTACCTTGTCATGCAATTCTGGATTTTTAAAAAGTATATCAAAATACGATTTTACTAGTTTCTCTCTTATTTTCTCCGGTAATTCTGCAGGTAATAAAGCATTAAATGTGTAATTCAAATCAATATAGGGTTTACCCCCAAACATGACCATCAACTTAGCTGGTCTCACGTCATGATAACCCATAGAAACAAGAGCTGTATCCCAATGATTGTCTGTGATAATATACTCATATAAGGAATAATCTAAACGATTTGGAAGGGTACCAATGATTTCTGAAGGATTCCAAAAAGACATGTCACTATAAGCATTGCCCTCTTCTATTTTTAGTTCATCGAGTTCATGAAATACTTCATTGTCCAAACCAGTTGTGATCTTGTTTGCAGCCAATGGTCTAACCTGAAATATTACTATTCCATATTTTGTAATAGCAAATTCTATATCTAATGGAATGTCTGAGATTAAAGATTCTATTTCTTTTATAGCTTCTATAAGTCGATACCATGTTTCTGGGCAACCATCTTCTGATTTGATTTTTCTATATATTTTTATTTTTTTATCTTCTCTACCACTAGTTATTGAATCTGTACTTCCTGAGTCATCATAATTAATAATATAGTAAGGCGAATCGGTTTCAAGTTCTCTAGTAAAAATAACTCCACATATTAAGATGTTTTCTGTTTGCTTTTGTATTAGAACCTCGTTTTTTGGTTTGCCATCGTAGGAAGATATTACTTTATTTATTGCATCTGTCATTTCTTTTTTTGAATTTGCTGAAACATTTAGAACGCTATCAAAATAGCCTGCTTTTGATTCCTCATATGAATCTTCAGATATAGTTGAACTACGAACTACTATTGTTCCAAACCCTAGCTTTCTGTTTATAGTTTCTAAAATATATTCTGGTTTTTTCTTCCAAGTGTCCACTTGAAATTTTACCAAATCTTCTATTTTTGATTTTTTAAGTTTACGTTTCAAATTAAATAAAGTTTGGGCTTTTGTTCCAACCAAAGATTTCGATTTTTTTTTGTTATATTTTATATTGAAATGGGTTTTTTCTAGTGATAGTCTTTTATAATATGTAGGGGTAACTACTTCTCCACCTATTGATTTAACATATTCTGCACCAGGCATTTCTCTCCAATCATCACCATGAAAAAGAATTATTTTATCGTTAGGATGTTTCTTGTGTAGGTTTTTTAGATTCTCAGTGGGATCTTTGGAGTTTTGGGACATTAATTCGTCTACACATTTTATTTCTTTAATGACCTCCCATCTTTCTTTGAAATTAGTAATGGTAACTCCTCTAAGTCGATTGGCAGCCTCATCTGTTAAGACTCCGCAAATTAGATAATCTGTGTTCTCTTTTGCTATTTTTAACATTCTAAGATGTCCATAATGGAATAAATCTCCTAAAATTGCTACATAAGATATTTTTATAGAATCTACCTCTCTTCGGATTTTTTTGTAATTGTCTTGTCGTCTTTAACATAATCATAATCTTTTATCGGTGTACGCCATGTTTTACCAAAGTGGCAGAAAAGATATTTTTCAACATCAGATGGAATAGGCCATTTTTCGTTTAGATACTGAATTTTATCAAGATTATCAAAAAAATTGTGATCGACACTACTCATTAACATCTGACAGCCGAATTTTTCATATATTCTAAACATTTTTGTTAAAAAGACATCAAGAAACCGCCCAAGAATACTACGTTTATGATAATGGAAATATCTTACAGATTTATTATCAATAAGATGGTAGATACTAAAGTCTATCATTATTCCATCATTTGAAATAAGTTGAAAATTATCCCTGCCTGGAATATATCCTATTTTGTAACCTAACTTTTTAAATTCATTTTGAAGAGCTAAAAGATGAACTAAATCATGATCATAGATGCCTATATCAAAATCTGTTTCCCACTTTAATAATTCTCCATCTCTTACAATACTAAGAAGTGTACCATAATCCAGCCAATATTTTATTTTATGTTTTTCAAGTAATTTTTTAACTGCTTTAAGTTTTTCAACATCTGACATTTGTTTTCTCCTTGTACCATTCAATTGTTTTTCTTAAACCTTCTTTAAGAGTTGTTTTTGCAGTAAATCCAAACTCCTTTTTAGCTTTTGAAACATCTAATTGTCTTCTTATCTGCCCTTCTGGTTTGCTTTTATCAAATATTATTTCCCCATTATAGCCAACTAAATCTGCTATTAGATGAGCTAAATCTTTAATTTTTATTTCTTGTCCAGTTCCAATGTTGACAGGATCTATTTTGTTGTAGTTTTTTGTAGCTAAAAATATTGCTTCAGCAACATCCCCAACATATACAAATTCTCTACTGGCATTGCCGCTTCCCCATACATTTACTGATTTTTTACCTAGTTTTTTTGCTTCACACATTTTTATTATCAGCGCCGGTATAACGTGTGAATCTTCTAGGCTAAAATCATCTTGTGGTCCATACATGTTGATAGGTAGCAGATGTATTGCGTTAAATCCGTATTGTTTATGATATGCAATACTTTGCCCGAGCAATGACCGTTTAGATAGGCCATATGCATCATTTGTTGGAACAGGATAGCCATTCCATACATATGATTCTTTGAACGGAATTGGTGTCACCTCAGGGTATTCACAAACTGTTCCTATTCCGACAAATTTTTTTACATTGTTTAAAAAAGAATAGTGAAGGATTAAGGTATTCATCATTGTGTTGTTATAGAACTGTTGAGCAGGATATTTGCTACTGTATTTGATCCCTCCGATATCTGCGGCTATATGTATTACTATGTCGACATCTTTGTATTTTTTAAATAGTTTTTTTACATAGGTTTCTTTTCTTAAATCGAATTCTTTACTTGAGAATGTAATAAGATTTTTTGTTCCTTTCTTAGTAAATGTATCTACTGTGTGGCTCCCTAAAAAACCTTGTCCGCCAGTAATCAAAATTGAGTCTTGTTTGATATCTATATCAACCATTTTTAACCCTGTTTATATCTGCTTCAACCATTATTTTTACTAATTCATTAAATTTAACTTTTGGTTTCCATCCAAGTTTTTTATCTGCCTTTGAGTAATCTCCTCGTAATCGTTCTACTTCTAGTGGTCTAAAATAATATGGGTCAATTTCAACTACTGTCTTTCCTGTTCTTGTATTGATTCCTTTTTCTTTAATTCCTTTCTCGTTCCATTCAAGGTTAATTCCAATTTCATTAAATGCTAACTCACAAAATTCTTTTACAGAGTGTTCAGTATTTGTGGCTATAATATAGTCATCAGGTGTTTTTTGCTGTAGCATTAGCCACATTGCCTCAATATATTCTGGTGCATACCCCCAGTCTCGCATAGCGTTAATATTCCCTAGAAAAAGTTTTTCCTGTTTTCCATAATAAATATTTGCAGCAGCTATTGTTATTTTTCTTGTTACAAATGTTTCTCCTCTTCTTGGGCTTTCATGATTAAATAATATACCATTACATGCAAATATATCATAAGCATCCCTATAATTGCAAGTTGTCCAATAAGCAAAAACCTTAGCTGCTGCGTATGGACTCTGAGGATTAAATCGAGTTTTTTCAGTTTGTGGAAATTCTTCTGCTTTACCAAACATTTCACTACTTGATGCTTGATAGAATTTACATTTTACTTCCCGTTCTTTTATTGCATCAAGTAATCTTAATGTTCCTATTGCATCGACCTCAGCAGAATATTCAGGGACATCAAAAGAAACTTTTACATGGCTTTGTGCTGCTAGATTATATATTTCATCTGGATCGATTTCTTCAACAAGTCTATTAAGATTACTAGAATCTGTCATATCTCCATAATGTAATATAAACCGTAAATTATCTACATGGAGATCTTGATATATGTTATCAATTCTTTCTGTATTTATTAAACTTGATCTACGTTTTACCCCATGGACTTCATAACCTTTTTTTAAAAGGAATTCAGCAAGATAAGAACCATCTTGGCCAGTGACACCTGTAATTAAAGCTTTTTTTATGCTACTTCACCTCCAAGAAATAGAAGAATTACTTGTATATACGTTTTGTATTTAAAAGATTGTATTCAAAATATTTTTTTAAATATTCTATACCTCATTTAATTTGTTCAATATCTCTTTAACAAAATATTCCTGCAAAACGTTTAAAGAGAAATATTTTGAATTTTCATAAGCATCTTTTTTCAATTTTTTTAATTTCTCTCTACCTTCAATAATTTCTGCAAGTACATTTTCTAGATCTTTTGAATCAGTATAATTTAATGTTGAACTTTTCAGTTCCTTTACAATGTTGAAGTTTTTTGGGACAACTAAAATTTTACCATATTGGATTCCTTCAAATATACCTGCACTTCCTTTTGTAACTCCATAGATCTCTGTTATTAACCCCATTCCTTTTGTTTCGATTTTTATTGGTAAAAGAATAAAATCAGTTTTTTTCATGATACTTTCATAATCTTTCTCTGGGACAAAATTACTAAAATATTTTATGTTGGATCCTTGTTCTTTGAGCTTCTCACATCTTTTTATGATCCGATTTCCATAGATTCCTACTGGGTATCCTAGTAGAATGAGTTCTATATCTTTGTTATATTTTTTAAAAAGTTTTTCAAATGTAACTATTATAAGATCGTAATCTCTTCTGTGTTCTTCTACTTGTCCAGGAATAACAAATTGTATTTTATTATCTTCTTTTTTATCTTCCACGTTATTTTCATTAAATAAACCATAAGGTAAGGTGAATATTTTCTTTTTATAGTTTGTCTCTTTCAAAATATAGTCTTTTATGGGTGGATAGATAACATTTATTGCATCATATCTTGGAAGAATAAATTTGTTTCCAATAAAGGAACTTAAGTTTGTATCAATTGTGCTAATTATTTTTTTAATATTAAATACTGGTCTTGGTTTAAGCCAGGCATTTGCAGTATGAATAGTTAGGATTGTTTTGCATCTTGGGTGAAATCCAAAATAACGTGGCAGGTAAAAACAAGTTAGTTGAAATGTGTTGATAAATAACAAATCTATTTTATCATCACAAATTTTTTCTACTCTTTTTAGAAAAGAATTCAGTCCTTCTCTATCCTTTTTTAATATGAAATTATAATTTTCTTTGTTTTTTAAGTAATTTTCTAATCTTGAAAGGATATCTTTTGTGGTAAATACTGTTACATTTGTATCTTCTGTTTTGCAGATCTTCATCATTGTATGTAGATATGTAATATGGCAATGTGTTTCCAATATACCTATATTTTTCAATGTATTTTCCTCCAACTTAATCTTTTTCCATTTATATCTCTCAATTAATAAAGTTAGATTGTCAATTGTTATAAAAGGTTTTATTTTGAAAATTTATGGTTTTTTTATACCAGAAATAATAGCGATTAGCCAATCCATAAAAATGTCACCATTTAATATCTTCATATTATATGCTTTTTTGATGTATTCTTCGCAATCTAGATGCATATCATAAATTTTCTTGCATGTAGCTTTATCTTTCCCAGAATTATCCAACCAATTATTTGTGCTTACACCAGGCATTCTATGAATTTCAATATTTATACTATTTAATCCACCTTCTTCTAATAGTTCAACGAGATCATCTATTGTATATGTTCTTCTTTTTTCTTTCAGTTTGAACATTTCAGTGTAAAACTTTCGTACTCCCGGTGGTGGTATCCCTTCAGATATTACAAACTTACAACCAGTTTTTAGGATTCTTACGCATTCCCTTATCGCTTTTTCCTGATGAACAATATGATGAAAACACATTCTAGCGGTTACACAATCAAATGATTCAGAATCAAAGTCCATTTTTTCCGCGTTCATATTGTTATAAAAAATATTATCTGATTTACGTTTACTTTTTGCTATTGTTAGCATAGAGTCAGAGATATCTATTGCATCAACTTTTTTACAATAATGTGATACTGCATGGGCAATGATTCCGGTACCTGTTCCAATATCGCATGAGTAAAAATTAGATTTTAAATCACAAATTCTAAGGAAAGTCTCCATGTATTTGTCTCTATTAGTCCACTCTAGATTGTCATATTTTGGTGCCCTGATTTCCCATTCAAAGATACCCATTATAATAACCTCTATATAAATCCTAATTAGTAGTATCTAATTTATTTTTTACAGACGCTCTTTCATTAAACAGAATTACTATTTTTTCTAAAATGCCCGAAATACGTTATTGCTACTGTTGCAGCTGCTACGAAAGAAAGTATTGCCCAAAATAGAAAGACGTTACTCCATGCACCTTTTGTTTCTAACACTAAATAAGGAACTATTAAACCTATTGAGACCGTCCCTATATATCCCATTCCATCGATGAATCCTGTTGAGCAAGCTATCACGTTATCCTTCATAAATCTCGAGGGAAGGGTTGTAACAAGAAATACATGTGGTCCGTAAAGGAAGAAACTCCCAGTTAGTAGAAGTATGGTAACAGTTATTCCATCTGCGTAAGGGAACAAAAACCAAGTTACTCCCATAAGCGAAAGAAAAGCTATACTAGTAAAATCTTTTTTCCATGGGAATTTTAAATATATTAAAGTTCCTAGTATTCCAGCAATGGGCACCAAAAATACTTTCAATCCTATCTTACCCATTTCTCCGACAGCGAAATTTCCAGATACAAAGAAATAAAGCGGTATCCATGTTAGAACCCCATATCTTACCATGTTCAGAAACATTAAACTAATTCCGCTCATCACTACCGGCATAGTGAATGTCTTTTTTACCTGACTTTTAACGCATTGTTGTGGCTTGAATTCTGTCTTTGGTTTTGTGAAGTAGAGTAATATACCTCGACCTATCAAGAATATACTAGATATCCAAAATCCATATTCCCAACCCCAAGCACCTACCGAATATGCAGAAATTAATATGGTTATTGAACTACCAAATTGATAAGAACAGCCCATTATTGTTGCCGATTTCTCTCTTTCTTCATTTGTTTTCCAGAGATGGGCATTAGCTCTTACAATTGATGACCAGGGCATTGATTGGAAAAAACCATCAAAACATTCTAAAATCAATAAAGCAGCAAAAAAACCTGCTGTAAAACCTAAGAAAATAGTCACAACCCCTGAAAGAATCATACCAACAGAAATGTAAACGTAAGGATTGAATCTCTCTGAAATTTGACCATTAAAGAATTGTCCTATTGCATAGACTAACATGAACCCAGTTGAAACTATACCCATGTTATACATATTCAAATCTTTATAAGTTACCAACAGCGCTGGAATAATTATCCCGAGATTTACTTTACCAAAATATGTTAATGCATAACTACTCCACAAATTCCAGAATTGTTTATTCATTTTTGATTTCTCCTTATTTCTTCTTTAATCTTTGTTGAAGATATTATAGGATAATATGGAGTGACGATAACTTTACCACCTAATTTAGCCATAACTCGTCGTCCCTCATCAATATCATTCTCGTTATGACTACTTGATTCCATCAAAATATCGGGGCGAATATTTTTCACATTAGGCAATGGCGAATATGTATCTTGAGCAACCGCAAAATCATTAAACTTAATTGCCTGAGCAAGAAGCATACGTTCATCGAAATTTAGAATTGGCTTTGGCTTTCTCTCCATGACTGCTTCGTCAGTCAAAATACCAACAATAGAAATCCCATCTTTGCCTGCTATAGCTTTTGCATTTTGCATCTGTAATAAATGTCCGCGATGTACGATATCTAAAACATAATAACTATATACAATACGCTTTTCATGATCTAATGATTTTCTTAGTTTTTTCGCTTCGTACTCCATCTCTCGAATCACAGAAACTTTCTCCCCTGCCCACTGCTTGGGCACATAAACAAGAGCACCGCTACCATGCTTTTTAACTATCTTTGAAATAATTTCCTTACCTTGGATAAGAAATTCAGACATATAAAATACATATATAATATGCATATTATATACTTTTTGAAAAAATTCGCAACTGTATCATTATAATTTATTCATAACTTTTGCAAGAATAACAGCAATTATTGTTCGTCCATCCGTAATTGTTCCATTAAAAATTTTCTCAATTACTGTTTCTATTTTAAGTAGTTCTACGTCAATAATCTCATATCTTTCTCTATCTGATTCTCCTTTTTTTAAATATCTTGCAATAAAGACATGATATATTTGATTAGAATATTCAGTTGATGGATGGTAACTAATCAATTTTTCAATTTTTTTAGATGTAAAACCAGTTTCCTCCTTTAGTTCTCGTATAGCGCAATCTTTAGGTGTTTCATTTGGTTCTATATGTCCTGCAGGTAATTCAAGAGAGAAAGATTTGATCGGATATCTATATTGTTTAACAAAAACTATTTTATCTGAGAGGATGGGTAATATTACCGCAACTGGTAGTTTTTCAACACGATAATAGTCAAGTTTCAAACCATTAGGGAGTTCTACTAAATCCTCAAAAACTTTAAAAAGCGGAAAATCTGCTTTTATTTCAGATTGTATCATCTTCCAAGACATTGTTTTAATTCCCTAACTGCAATCTTTGCTTTTTATTTAAATTATTACAACTTTTCCAATATTTTAGATAATAAATGTTTGGCAGATATTTTTATAGTAAAAACAAATACGACTAAAAGAGGAAGAGAATCTTTAATGGATGAACTTAGCAAATCAAATAAAATGAAATTAAATACAAAAAAAGAAGAATGGGCTGTAAAAATCGGAAGAATCTTTGGTACACCTCTTGCTAAGGGAATTGCGCGTTTACCAGTTAAAATACATCCTAATATTATCACTTTATCTTCGCTTTTTTTTGCTTTAATAGCTGCCTATTTCTTTTTTAATAATCAATTAATCTATGGTGCAATATTTTTCTTTACTAGTTACGTCTTTGATTGCGCTGATGGTACATTAGCTAGACTTACTAATACACAATCACGATTTGGGCAGAGATTAGATTTTTATGTGGATTTACTTGGTAATATTCTCATGTATTTTGGATTGTGGTATAGTCAATTTTATCTCTATGGCCAATGGTTTATCGGTGGATCTATAATTGTAGCTCATTATTTAGTAATAGCTTTTGGATACATGTTTATAAAAAATCGTACATACAAAACAATTTTCCCAAGTATCTGTTCGTACTACAGTGCTGCTGACGAAGGAATGTTGACGTTTTTCTTCTCTCCTATTTTAGGTATCTTTCGATTAGCCTTACCAATATTAGTATTGTTACAATTTGTATCATATATTATATTATTCTTAAGGCAAAAAGAAAAACCTGATGTAAAAAAGAACATTAAAGAAATATTAAAATTATGATTTTTAAAATTATTAACTACTTTTAACATTATAACTTCTAACGGTGACAACACAATAGATATAACCAAAAAATCCTATCAAAAGCCGAACAAGACCAAATACTGAAGTCTGATTTTTTATAACATCAGAAATTGAGTGCTTCTCCCATACTCTTCCATGTTTAAGACCTATTAGTTTCCGACCGTATCCATACCAAAATGATTGCCTCAGAAATGCTAAAGCTGTTCCTTTAGGTCGATAATAAACTTTAGCATTTTTTATATGAACAATTTTGTATCCAGCATCTACCGCTCTTAAGTTTATCTCAAGATCTTCTGCAGATGAAAACCATGGATCAAAACCTCCTAGTTTGTCAAGTATTTCTTTTTTATATGTGGTATTTGTGCCAGGATATGATACATTTTCACCTTTATGAAATAATTTAACGTTTTCAATATTTTTTACTTTTTCTTCCCCTTTTAAAATTAGTTCTCCAACAACGATGTCAGCATTCTTTAATCCATTTCTAATTTCTTTAATCCAGTTTTTATCTGCAGTATCGTCTCCCCCGATAAATGCAATTGCGTCACCTTTAGCTTGTTTTATCCCGTAATTCATGCTTTCTGCCCTTGTGCCTGGATAAATAATTAGTTTGATGTTTTTGTTTTTCTTAGAATATTTTTTTACAATATCCTGCGTTTTATCAGCACTATCAGAATCAGCAACTATGACCTCATATGGTTCTTCTTGATTATTTAGACTTTCAAGTAGTTCACCAATGTTTTTTTCTTCATTTTTTGTTGTTAAAACAACGCTTATTTTCGTCATAAAATTGTACAGATAGATACTTTGTATGTTTATAAAAATTTAGAGAAGTTACATATTTATTGTTTTTCCAAGTTCCAATGATTTTCTTGTTGCTTCCATTAGTTCGACTGTTTTTGCACCAACTTCTCCGTCGTTTGTAACAGCTAATCCCTTGTTTACAGCATCTACGAAATATCTGAGTTCGTCAGCAAGTGTGTTGTTTTCTTTTATATTTAATTTCCTTCCCTCATTTGTTCCTTCAAAAATTTTTACATTTTGTGTTACCGCTTCAATTTTAGCACAGGCTTTTCTACCGATTAAATCTACCTCTCTTACTTTTTCAGGTAATGTCCAACTTATTTCGGAATGAGTCAAAATGTTATTTGGTAGTTCGCATACTATATATGCGGTATCCTCGAGATCCTTTTTTATGAAAGCCTTTCCAAAACATGTTACTTTTTTAGGCCATAATCCTGTTAGATTATTCATGATATCATAGATATGTGGCATCATGTCAACAATTATATCGAGTTTTTTATCAGGATATATCTGAGGCATCCATTGAATTGTCCATTGAAATCTAAGGTAGAATAAATCTCCAAAGAAGTTATTTTCAACTAGTTTTTTAACCTCGTTTATTGCATTGTTATATCTGAAGATATGTCCAACAGCTAGAATTCTATTTGTTTTTTTTGCAATATCAACTAACTGATATGCTTTCTTCGACTGAAGTGTTAATGGTTTTTCAACAATTACATGTTTGCCTGCTAAAAGTGCATCTTTGCAAACCTCAAAATGGGTTTCATTACTTGTGCAGATACTTACTGCTTCAACATCTGAACTTAGTACGTCATTGTAATCATTTGAAACATTTTTAATTTTGTATTGTTCCTGGCATAACTTGAGATTTTCTTTGCTGAGATCAGATGCCCAAAGAAGATCTACATCTTTCATCTTCAGATATTCTTCTATATGTTTTTTACCCCAACGGCCAGCTCCTATAACTCCAATTTTAATTTCAATCACCTATTAAAAAAATCATGTATTTTTTCAGAGATATATTTCATTTGCTCGTCCTTTAAACCCGGGAACATAGGTAGGTCCATTGCTTGAATAGATAATTCTTCACTTTTTGGATAGCTTCCTTCTTTAAATCCAAATAATTTCTTGTAAATCGGTTGATATGGAATAGGTGTTGGATAATGAATCAAACAAATAATTTTATTATCTTTTAAGAAATTTAGCAGTTCATCTCTTTTTTTAGTTTTGATCTCATAAAGATGATAGGATGGTTTTTTGATTTTAGTATCTCCAGGAGGTAAGATTATTTCTTCAACATCTGATAAATGTTTGTAATATTTTTTTGCAATGTTTCTTCTTTCTTCAACCCATTTTGGAAGATATTTTAATTGTACTCTACCAATCGCTGCATTTACCGTGTTTAATCTTGCTGTATAGCCTACTATAGTATGAACATCCTTTGGATGCTGTCCATGATTTCTTAAAAGTTTTATTGTTTCAGCAAATTTTTTATTGTTTGTTGTAACCATTCCTCCGTCGCCACATACTGTCATATTTTTTGTTGAATAAAATGAATAACAACCCATATCTGATAACGTTCCAGTCATTTTTCCTTTGTATAGTGCTCCATGTGATTGAGCACAATCCTCTATTACAAATAGATTATTTTTTTCTGCGATTTTATTTATCTCCTCCATGTCGGCTGGATGACCGTATAGATGAACAGGCATGATACCTCTTGTTCTTTTAGTTAATTTATCTGGAATTTGGTCAATATCAATTAGGTATTCGTCATTGATATCACAAAAAACTGGAGTACCATTTGCATGAAGAATTGAGTTAGATGTAGCAATATATGAAGTTGCAACAGTAATTACTTCCCCCCCTATTGTTAAATCTGCTGCAAGAAGTGCTAAATGAAGCGCATTTGTCCCTGAACTAACTGAAACTGCATGATCTACTCCAACGTATTTTGCAAATTCTTCTTCGAATTTATCAACACTTTCTCCAAGGATGAATTTTTCATTTCTTAATGCGTTTATTGCCGCTTCTTCCATTTCTTTGTTAAAAACAGGGTTTGCAGGTGGTATCTTATCCATATTTGTCACCAATCTATTTTTTTAACGGGTTTTGCAGGATTACCAGCTACAAGAGTTTTTGGTGAAACGTCTTTTGTAACAACTGCTCCTGCTGCGATCATTGCTTTTTCACCAATTGTTATCCCACAGAGTATTACTGATCCAGCACCTATTGATGCGCCTTTTTTTACAACAGTTGGGATTGTTTTCCAACCTGGATTTACAGCTCTAGGTTTTTTATCATTAGTAAAACAGACATGTGGACCGATAAAAACCTCATCCTCAATAGTTACACCAGATGGAATGAATACGAAAGCCTCGATCGCACAGTTGTTACCAATTGTGACGCCCTTTTGTATTTCAACAAAAGCAGCGATTTTGCAGTTTTTACCGATTTTGCATCCAAATATGTTTACGAAATCCCTTATAACTGTGTTTTCCCCAATATCAGCGTTTTCTATAATGTAATGTTTTGCAAGAACCTTCATGGGTTTCCGCAAACATCAAAAGAATATATGAACATTTTCATTAATCTGTAAAAACAGATCGGGTCTGTCTAATGAAGCCACATTTTCATTAGACGGGCATCATCTTTTCACCTCCATTATTTGAACCTCTCATTTTTGTTTGATCATCCTTCTTTCTTCTAGAACAT
>Ga0315285_10002552_pt1 | contig 19003 bp, 12 predicted proteins | sample YL17G09_36_MG_FD_203698 | JGI IMG/M metagenome (GOLD analysis project Ga0315285, IMG submission 203698) | Sediment microbial communities from Yellowstone Lake, YNP, Wyoming, USA - YL17G09_36 | ecosystem: Environmental > Aquatic > Freshwater > Lake > Sediment | place: USA: Wyoming | collected...
CTCGATGACGATGCGCATCCCCTGGCGGTCGGATTCGTCTCGCAAGTCGGTGATACCCTCCAGCCCGCCCTCACGCACCAGCTCGGCGATGCGCTCGATCAGACTGGACTTGTTGACCATGTAAGGCAGTTCGGTGATGATGATGCGGCTCTTGCTGCGTTCCATCTCCTCCACATGTACCCGCGCCTGGATCACGACGCGACCACGCCCGGACCCGTAAGCCGCTTCAATCCCCTCCGTCCCTTTTTCCTGTATGATCACTCCGCCGGTCGGGAAATCCGGTCCCTGAATAAAATTCATCAACTTAGCGACCGAGATGTCGTCCAGCTTCTCCCAGTGTTCGAGCAGGAAGATCAGGGCATCGATCACTTCACCCAGGTTGTGCGGCGGGATGCTGGTCGCCATGCCAACCGCGATGCCGGTCGCACCGTTGACGAGCAGATTCGGCAGGGCAGCCGGCAGCACGCCTGGCTCGGTTAAAGTATCATCAAAATTGGAGGTAAAATCTACTGTGTCTTTGCCAATATCTGCCAACAGGTCGAGAGCCGGCGCAGCCAGCCGTGCCTCGGTATAGCGCATCGCTGCCGGCGGGTCACCGTCTACGGAACCGAAGTTACCCTGTCCATCCACCAGCAGACAACGCATGCTGAAATCCTGCGCCATGCGCGACATGGTATCGTAAACCGAGGCATCACCATGGGGATGATACTTTCCCAGAACCTCACCCACAATACGAGCAGACTTCTTGTAAGGGCTGTCGGCGCGCATGCCCATATCATACATGGCATAGAGAATGCGCCGCTGTGCGGGTTTCAACCCATCGCGGGCATCCGGTAGTGCCCGGGATACAATCACGCTCATGGCATAATCAAGATAGGCTTGCTGCATCTCGTCATCGATGTCGATCTTGCGTACTAAACCTAGTTCCATGGGATTTCCTCCAGCATCTTGCGAAAATCGTTAAGCCGCGACTTACCTTCTTTATAGCCAGCCCGGTGGAAATATACCTACGATTTAATAATGAAGAAACAGGGCAATTTCAGCACGCGATTATCTTACCATGATAATTTGCTTGGTTTAAATATTTCAGGGGCAACCTGTTGGTCGCCCCTGAAGGGATCACATTCCAACCTGCTGATTGCCTACGGTGTGAACACCATCGTTTCGCTGATGCACAAACCAGATAAACCATCCTTCGTACAGAGTGTAACCGTTGCGGTGATCTTGTGACCGGAAGGATTGTATAAGAAATTTCCACTATTAACATGACCAGTCTTGTCAGGAGCAATTTCATCCAGCGACCCGGTTGATAGACACCCGCTCCACTCTTCGAACTCACTGGATGAGGAGTTGACCGTCTTGCTGGTCACCTTGTCTTTTAATGTGGTCGAATAAGACTCAAATGGAATACTGCCAGTATTCCTGGCTTTAAGATCTATAAACCACCCGACGCAGCTCTGCACTTTGACGAAGGACAGGTCGAATGCAGGAGCAGCGGTGGGTGTGGCAGGTGGAGTGTAGATAGGCAGTGCAGCGTAATAACCGACAGGTGTGGCGTAATTACCCCATAACCAGCAAAAACCTCCTGGCTTATCCGGATTGCGGATATACCAGTATTCACCCAGCGGGTCACGGGCGAATACTTCCGCTGTCTCACCGGTTAGAAGCGCGCCAAGATAATCATATATCTTGCCTGGTCCACTCCGGCAGTTTGTATCCACCACAACGTGCACGGTTACCTTCTCGGAGGTTGGTGACATGGTTACTGAAGCGGTGATGGTTGCGGAAGGAGTCAACGATGGTGTTTCGGTGAACGTGGGCGTAAAAGTAATGGTGGATGTTTCAGTGAAAGTTGGCGGCGGCGTATCCAAAGGGGCAGCCGGGGTTAAAGAGGGAGGTGGAGCTACAAGGGAAATCGCCATCAATGTTTGGGCGACATATGTGCTCACCAGGTCTGGTCCTACTGTCGGTACAGAAGTTATGAGATAGGGTATATCACAGGCAATAATCCCTACCATGACCAGGCAGGTAAAAATTAAAATGCGTGAATTGCGATTCTTCATTTCAACCTCCTTCCAAAAGAAAGATGTGTGATCATCCACAAGTATACAATTTCCCGGGACTTAAAACAACCCCCAATTTGTTAAAAATAGAGACGCCGTCCGGCGTCTCTTTCAATACCTTCTAATCTGCTTCAGGGCTCTCTACGACCTCGGTTGACGGTGCCGTACTGGCTTCAGCAGGCTCCGGGACTCGGAAGCGTCCTATCTTGAATCCTGTCCCTGCCGGGATCAACTTACCGATGATCACGTTCTCCTTCAAACCGAACAATGGATCTGAAGATGAGGCGATCGCAGCTTGAGCCAAGACCTTGATTGTGTGCTGGAACGAGGATGCTGAGAGAAATGAGTCGGTACTCAATGATGCCTTGGTCACTCCCAGCAGCATTTCTGTAAAGCGGGCGGGCTGCTTGCCTTCGACTAGCAACTGCTCGTTACCCTTCTTGATCTCAAGGCGGTCCACGGGGTCACCCGGCAGGTACTTCGTATCGCCAGGACGCGTTACCTGCACTCTCGAAAGCATCTTGCGGATGATGACCTCGAAATGCTTGTCATGGATGTTTTGACCTTGTGAGCGGTACACCTTTTGCACCTCAGACAGCAAGTACATCTGGCAGGCTTCTCTTCCCTGGATGCGCAGTGTGCGATGAGGGTTGAGCGATCCTTCGGTCAGGGGCTGACCGGCTTCGACATGATCGCCACTTTTAATCAACAGGCGGGCCGTGGTCGGGATATCGTACTCCGTCTCTTCCCGCTGCTCGTATGCCACGATCACCTGGCGCTTCTTAATCCGCAGCTTTCCAGCGTGCTGGGCAGTGATGGTCGCTCCATCCAGGGATGCCAAAAGGTCACCAGGTTTTACTTCCGTGGCATCTTTCACTTCTATCTTCCAATCATCCGGGATGGTGTATGTATCGTCGACCATTTCGCTATGTAACACATTAATCGAGCGCAAATCAGCATATTTATCTGACTGGATGATCTGGGCTGTACCGTTGATCTCGGCAACAATTGCTTCACCCTTCGGGGTCTTACGGGCTTCGAATAATTCCTCCACGCGTGGCAGACCGGTTGTGATGTCACCGCCAGCAGCCACACCTCCCGTATGGAACGTACGCAGGGTTAATTGCGTACCAGGCTCACCTATCGACTGGGCAGCAACTATACCGACTGCCGATCCAAGTTCAACCATCACGCCGCGCCCCAGGTCGATGCCGTAGCATTTGGCGCATATGCCATGGATCAATTCGCAGGTCAACGCTGAACGAACCTTCACTTCTTCGACGCCGGCTGAAACGATCGTACGCGCCGTTTCGCGGTCGATCACATCATTGTATTCAGCCAGTACTTCACCGGTCTTCGGATCAACAACTCTATCAGCAACCAGGCGACCATACATACGGGTGCTCATTGCCTGTCCAGCCACATCATCCAATGCTCTAATCAACACACCATCTCGGGTGCCGCAGTCATACTCATTGATGATCACATCCTGGGCAATATCCACCAGGCGGCGGGTCAAATAACCGGCATCTGCTGTCCGCAGGGCGGTATCTGCCAGGCCCTTGCGGGCACCGTGAGTTGAAATGAAGTATTCCAGAGCAGTCAGACCTTCGCGAAAGTTGGAACGGATGGGCAGCGGGATAATCCGGCCAGATGGATCAGCCATTAAACCGCGCATGCCTGCCAACTGAGAAATAGGACCAAATCCACCTTTTGTTGCCCCAGAGTTCGCCATTGTCGCCAGATTACCATCGGGATCCATACTCATCTGGACAGCTTTGGCTACTTCTTCAGTGGTTGCCTGCCAGATCTCAATTATGCGTTCGTTCTGCTCCTGTTCAGTCAACAGCCCTCGCTGGAAATCATGCTGAACGCTTTCAACTTTTTCCAACGCAACCCCGAGGATCTCTTTCTTGTTTACCGGGACAGTGATATCGGCAACCGCCAGGGTAATGCCAGAACGCATGGCATATTCAAAGCCAAGAGTCTTAATGGCATCGGCGATATGCGTGGTCACATCCTGACCGCAGATCTCGTAAACTTCAGCGATCAGGTCCTTAACCGCACCTTTGTCCAGTGTTTCGTTGACGAATTGGATCTCGGGAGGCAGGATTCTATTGAAGAGCACCCGGCCGACGGTTGTATCAAGCATGCGGATCTCAGGCTCTACCGAGCGGGAGCCATCTTCTTCGTACCATGTTTTGATCTGTACCTTGATCTCACTGTGGACATCAACCTGACCCAGCTCATAAGCCAGTTCAACTTCATCCTCATCTGCGAATGCACGCCCATCACCCTTGTGAGCTTGTTGGTGAAGCATGGTCAGATAATAAACGCCAAGTACCATATCCTTCGAAGGGCTGATGATCGGCTCACCGTCAGCAGGTTTGAGCAGGTTTTTAGATGAAAGCATGAGATTGCGTGCTTCCTGGACTGCTCGCATTGAAAGAGGCACATGGACAGCCATCTGATCACCGTCGAAGTCCGCATTGAAAGCGGTGGTGACCAAGGGGTGCAATTGGATGGCGCTCCCTTCGATCAGGACCGGTTCGAAAGCCTGGATTCCCAAACGGTGCAAAGTGGGGGCACGATTGAGGAGTACTGGACGATCCTTGATCACGTCTTCGAGCACTTCCATGACCTCGGGACGTTTACGCTCGATCAGGCGGCGTGCTCCCTTGACATTGGCAGCATAGTTGTTCAGGACTAACCGCGCAATAACGAATGGACGATAAAGCTCCAAGGCCATGTCTTTGGGCAGACCACACTGGTACAGTTTCAATTGTGGACCAACGACGATGACAGAACGACCGGAGTAGTCAACGCGTTTGCCAAGCAGGTTACGCCGGAAGCGACCCTTCTTGCCCTTGAGCATATCACTCAAGGATTTAAGCTCGCGGCGACCGCGGCGGGAAAGTGCCTTCCCACGTTGTGAGTTGTCGATCAGACTATCCACGGCTTCCTGGAGCATACGTTTCTCGTTGCGAATAATCACATCCGGAGCGCCAAGCTCTAACAGGCGTTTAAGACGGTTATTGCGGTTGATAACGCGCCTGTAAAGATCGTTCAAATCCGATGTGGCAAAACGACCACCATCCAACGGCACCATCGGGCGCAGGTCGGGCGGGATGACCGGCAAGAAAGTTATGATCATCCATTCTGGACGGTTGCCTGAACGCCGAAAAGCTTCCACTACTTTTAGTCGGGTAGTTGCCTTCTTGCGTTTCTGTTTACTCTTGGTCGTGCGGACTTCATGCCACAGTTCCTCAGCCAAGCGGTCAAGATCCAGACGACGTAGAATATCATAAAAAGCTTCCGCTCCCATATCGGCGCGGAAAACCTGTCCTAAACGGGACTTAAGTTCACGATAACGCGATTCACCAAGAAAGGTAAATGGACGAAGTTCTGTAATTTCATCGCGCTGGCGGGTGTTCTGGTCATGCGATATGGAGGATTGATCCTCCAACTGGTTGCGCAGCGCAGTCATCTCCTCGTCAGCCTTTGCCTTGATCTGGGCAGCATCCAGTTTAAGTTGTTCGTATTCGCGCTGTTTTTGATCCTTGAGCTCGTTCTCCAGACCTTCGAGTCGATCCTTGACAATCTTTTGAACCTTGCTGATATGTTGGGAGATTATCGTTTCACCTTTATCAGCGATCATTTCCCTAGTGGCTTCAAAGATTATAGATTTACGTATAGTTTTGCCCATCTGGTCTTGAAGCTGTTTCTCCAGGCGCTGGCCTTCTTTAATAATCGGATCGAGCTGGGTCGCAATCCGTTCATCATAACTTTGCTCCAGTGCTGCCTTGCGCTGCTGCAGCTCCGCCAAGGTATGATCACGGTGAATTTTGATATCAGCGATCTGGGCGTTGATCGCGGCTGCTTGTTCGCGCTCCGAGACATTTATCTCTTCTTCGAGGCGTTTCAACGCTTTCTGACGGGCATCCTCGTCCACATAAGTTACAATGTAGTGGGCAAAATATAGTACCCGATCCAGGTTACGGCGGGAGATATCAAGCAACAAGCCCAGGTAGGAAGGAATTCGCCGCGTGTACCAGATATGAGCTACTGGTGTCGCCAACTGGATGTGACCCATACGCTCGCGGCGTACCGTAGCCCGGGTCACTTCAACACCACATTTATCACAGATAATCCCCTTATAACGGGGGTTCTTATATTTCCCGCAATAGCATTGCCAGTCACGTTGTGGACCGAAGATGGCTTCGCAGAACAGCCCATCTTTTTCCGGTCGTAGGCGGCGATAGTTGATCGTTTCAGGTTTGAGAACCTCCCCGTACGACCAGGAACGGATAGTCTCCGGCGAAGCCAAACTGATGCGAAGAGCCGTCAGCCCTTTAGTTTCCACTATATAATCTCCTGTCAGCCAATTGAGTTCTGGTTTACCCCGTGGTCATTTCAGAGTCAGGCGCATAAATATAATTCATTAATTCATGAGACAAACAAAGGCAAGCGCATGAGACCTATTGTCTCAAGCGCTCGCTATAGGATTATTCGATTATTTTACCATTCAACGTATAATATTATACTATCCGCCTGGTAATTCCGTCAAGGGAAAATCATCAAATTTAAGCAGATCAATGATATCCCCCAAGGCGGCCTGAAAAACCTCGTGCATGACAGATTCGCCGGCCTGATAAGGACCACCGACCGAACCGTCACCATAGACCTGCCGGGTCATCTTAGCATCCATGATCGGACTGGGGACATTAGGTGGGATTTTCTCCTCCTTTGGTAAGTCAGCTACGATAGTAAAAGCAAAGGTTTCCAACCAGTTGGCATGGCCGGGTTTTATGTTATGTTTTAGGGCTACGGTTTCAACGCTATGTGACTGCCACCAGTCGTTCCAATTCAGCCGAAGACCAGCTAAACCGTTGACGACCTGATTGAGATGGCTCTTAACAGGAGAATTGCCACCATGTCCGTTTAGGATCAAGATCCGCCGAAACCCTTGCCGGTAAGCCGAACGGACCAGATCCTCAACCGTATCGATCATAGTAGATACGCGCAGGCTGAATGTACCAGGATAGGCAAGGAAATAGGGCGAAATACCGAAATTGAGCGGTGGCGCGACCAACACACCGGTGTGCTGCGAAGCGGAATCAGCCAAGGCAAGAGGGATGCGGATGTCGGTCAGCAGGCTGAGATAAGCATGCTGCTCACATGCTCCCAACACCAAGATCAACCGGTCGTCGTGCTTTAGATACCCTTCCACATCCATCCAATTCAGGTCATCAAGTCGCATGATCCATCCACCTTCATCGAGTTAGGTTGGTATTATCTGGCAACGATTTTACACCACAAACCGAATCAATCACCGGAGACAATGAACAACCGTGATAGAATTTTTCTTCTCACCTGCATTATCGGATGAGGAATGTCAATTTCATAGCTATTATCATTAACTGGTCGTTGTGTTGAAGATAAGATGGTTTTAAAGCAATAAATGACGCTTGCCAGGCAGGGAACGATTAAAATCGTGTTGTATTATTTTGTGAAGATAGATCCATATATGACCCTTTTCATAGTTGAGGTACACAGAGATTGGAGATGACCAAAAAGCGAAGCTATGTAATTATCGCCACCATCATGCTGATCGTATCAGCCTGTAAGCCATCTGGAGAAACCGGACCCGCTCCCACCAACACTGCCTCTGCACCCATACTTCCCACACTAGCGCCAGTATCCACCCAGCCCCTCACTGAACCGGTCCCAACAGCAACACCGACGAGGACAGTCCAACCCGAATGTGCCAACGCAGCTGTTCTGCTCGCAGACGTCACGATCCCAGATAATACCCCCTTGAAAAAAGGTGAAGCGTTCATAAAGACATGGCGCATTCGCAATACCGGCACTTGCACCTGGGGAGCGGATTATATGCTGGTCTTTTCAAAGGGAAGCCAGATGAATGGACCTGCCTCCTCACCTCTGCCAGAGGTTGCACCCGGTATGACCACCGATATTTCGCTCAGCCTAGTAGCGCCCGCTCAGGATGGTGTTTTCACCGTTTTCTATGAGTTACATGATCCAAAAGGACAGGCCTTCGATGTTGGATTGGTGAAGAACATCTGGGTGCAGATCATCGCGGGTTCACCGATCATTCCCCCGACAAGCCAATCCACTTTTATCCCCGGAGTCACGCGCACACCAGGACCATGTTCGTACACCGAAAACATGGGTTATATTAACCAGCTCATCAGCCTGATCAACAGCGAGCGTCAAGCCAATGGACTGCCAGCCTATCAATTAAATGCAAAACTATCCGCTGCCGCCATGGGACACAGTATCGACATGGCATGCAATGATTTCAGCAGCCACACCGGCTCGAACGGATCATGGATCTCCGACCGGATCGCGGCACAAGGATATTCAGCTTCGTTCTATGAGGAGGTCATTTTCCCCAGTGGTACACCCCAGGAGGCGCTGAACTGGTGGATGAGCGACCCGCCCCATCGCGAGGCGATCCTCAGCATCGAGGCAACAGAATTCGGCGTTGGGTATGCTTATTCTCCAGGCAGCACTTATGGGGGTTATTACACGGTGGATTTTGCATCACCGTGATACAGTTTTTGAGATAGAAAAGACCCTCCATTCTGCAAGAACATGAGGGTCTTGTTCTATTCCGCTTCAAGGATAAATATTATATATGACTTATCGCCTTTATTTGTGGTATCTACCGATCAACCCGGATTCATATAACAATATTCACCAACCGCCCGGGCACAACGATCACCTGTCTTGGTGGCTTGCCTGCCAGGTATTTCTGTACGGCTTCGCTCCTCAGCGCAGCGGTCTTGACCTCCTCTTCACTCGCGCCGGATGGCAGGCTGAGGCGGTCGCGCACTTTGCCATTGACCTGCACCACCAGGGTGATCTGTTCCTCGGCTGCAGCCACGGTATCGAACTCAGGCCAGGGCTGGGTATGGATCGAGTAGGGTTTACCCAGCCGCGACCACAATTCTTCCGCGATGTGAGGTGTGACCGGAGCCATCATCTGCAGGTAGATGTCCACGGCCTCGTTCCATTCGGGTGTGCCGCTGGCACCAGCCTCGCGCGCCTGGTACATCTCGTTTAGCAGTTCCATCAACCCTGAGACGATGGTATTGAATTCGAATCGCTCAAAATCCCGGGTTATGGTCTCCAGGGTCTGGTGGACCTTGCGCCTCAGCTGACGCCTGGTCTCGTCCGGGCAAGCAACGGGCTTGGCTGGATCGGTGACCAGCGACCAGACACGGCGCACCCAGCGGGATGAGCCCTCGATGCCTTGCGAGTTCCACGGGCCGCCCATGTCCCAGCGGGCGAAGAACATCAGGTAGGCACGCACGGTGTCGGCGCCATACATCTTCACCAGTTCATCAGGGGCAATGACGTTACCGCGGCTCTTGGACATCTTGTCGTGGTCTTCGCCCAACACCATGCCCTGGTTGCGCAGTTGCATCATCGGCTCGGGTCCTTCCGTGATGCCCATGTCGCGCAGTGCCTTGTGGAAGAAGCGGGTGTAGATCAGGTGCATGGTGGCATGCTCAATACCACCCGTGTAGGTATCCACCGGCATCCAGTAGTTGTACTCAGCCGGGTCGAAGGGACCCAAATCATACCGGGGGCTCAGGTAGCGCAGGTGATACCACGAGGAGCACATGAAGGTATCCATCGTGTCGGTCTCGCGTTCAGCCGGCTTGCCGCATTTCGCGCAGGCGGCATATTTCCAGGTCGGGTGTAGCTTGAGCGGGGATTCACCAGTTGGTTTCCACTCGACATCGCCGGGCAGGAGGACGGGTAACTGGTCATAAGGGACGGGTAGCCAGCCACAATCTTCGCAACGAGCCATCGGGATGGGCGCACCCCAGTAGCGCTGGCGTGAGATCAGCCAGTCGCGCAGTTTATAACTGACGGCTTCCCTGCCAATTCCCTTTACCTGCAGCCAGTCAATCACAGCACTGATGCCGGGATTTCTGCGACCTTTGTCCTCGTTGACCAGTGTGCCATTGAAATGGTCGCTATTGACCATCACACCCGATCCCAGGTAGGCGGTCTCCATTTTCTTTCCATCCTTGGGAGTGGGTGAACTACCATCTATCCCAACAGGCTGGATAACTGGAATTATTTTCAGACCGAACTTGCGGGCAAACTCGAAGTCGCGCTGGTCGTGGGCAGGAACAGCCATAATGGCACCTGTACCATAGGTCATCAGTACGTAGTCAGCAATCCATATCGGGATGCGGCAGCCGTTCACCGGATTAATGGCATAGCCCCCGGTGAAAACGCCAGTTTTTTCCTTGTCGACAGCCTCGCGTTCGATGTCGGATTGGCGGGCAGCCTGTATTTTATAAGCCTCCACAACCTGACACTGTTCTTTTACTGTGATCTCATCCACCAAAGGATGTTCAGGTGACAGCACCATGAAAGTCGCACCCCACAGCGTATCAGGCCGGGTGGTAAATATCTCCAAGCTGTGGTTTCCGGCCTCGGTGTAGAATTCAACCATGGCACCCTCCGAGCGACCGATCCAGTTTGACTGCAGCGTGCGTACCCGTTCAGGCCAGTCAATATTTTCAAAATACAGGAGCTCATCGGCGTATTTGGTTGTTCGGAAGAACCACTGTTCCAGGTTCTTCTTGACGACCGGTGTGCTGCAGCGTTCACAGTGACGGTCTTCACCCCAGACCTGCTCCCGAGCCAGGCTAGTGTTGCAGTTCGGGCACCAGTCCACAGGTGACATCCTGCGATAAGCCAGGCCGTGGTTAAAGAGCTGGATAAAGAACCATTGTGTCCAACGATAATATTCAGAATCGGATGAGATGATCTCACGCTGCCAATCGAACATGGCACCCATGCTTTTTAACTGCTGGCGCATGCGTTCAATATTTCTATATGTCCATTTCTGGGGATGAATGCCGCGCTTGATGGCTGCATTCTCGGCAGGCAAGCCAAAAGCATCAAAACCCATCGGGAATAGCACGTTATAGCCGCGCATGCGCATAAAACGGGCACGTGCATCGGAGGGGGTCATAGCATACCAGTGGCCAATATGCAGGTCGCCGCTTGGATATGGCAGCATGGTCAAGGCGTAATGCTTGGATTTGCCCTTATCAATGACTGAACGGAATAACTGGTCGGTTTCCCACCGCTCCTGCCATTTCTTTTCAACTTTAATGTGATCATAATGATCGCTCATTTTTGCCTCTATAGAAGACTATGCGTGTTGATGATAGAACGAGCTTTACCCTAAAATTCACCTCGATCAAGTACAAGTGCAAGGAGGTGCGCGAGAAGGCAGCATATAAAATGAACTGATTGAGTATCGCTTTTAATCGTCAACATTTCAACCTCCTTTAGATTTGTCAATAAATAATGCATAACAATTACTGTCTGAAAATAAAATTCCCTTCGCCACTCAGGGACGAAGGGTTGCTCCGCGGTACCACCCCGATTACGTTCCACAGCTCGGAACGTCTCTCGATTTCGCGCTAACGGGCGAACCCGTTGGTGGTTACTTGCGTTCACCACCAAGGTCTGTCCTGGGCAATCCGCTCTTCGCTCAGGACAACAGGCGAGTTCAGTCTTGACGGCGCTCCCGTTGACACCATGCCGGGCTTCCACCTCGCTCTCCCGGCTCGCTGGCAGGATGACCTACTACTCCTGTTATTACCTTATAAACGAAGCGAGTTAATAACCATTCTGGTCGTATAACCTCGCCCTTGTATTGTGTGGACCCAGAGGGATTCGAACCCTCGACCTTCTCAATGCCATTGAGACGCGCTCCCAAACTGCGCTATGGGCCCAAATTTTTTCGGTGGCAGCCCCGCCCACTGGCACGCACGGAGTGGACCTGAGGGGATTCGAACCCCTGACCTCCTCAGTGCGATTGAGGCGCGCTCCCAACTGCGCTACAGGCCCCTGATGAAGGGTGAAAAGTATTCTACCTGAGGGCAGGATGGATGTCAAGCCGATGCTGGAGCAGCATATCCCAACACAATAAATCTGCTTTGGGAACACGCCTTGTCTTGGGTATCAATCGGGGCTAGAATAAGGGAACCAACGATAAAAGATCCAGGCCTTATGCCATAAGGATAGTCGTCTCCTGGATAAAACGATGAGCACACCATCCAATGATAAATCCAACTTTATCAAACCTAGAAACGCTGGCACGGCAGGCTGGCCAGATCCTTTATGCCGGTTATGAAAAAGAACACCACATCGACCATAAGGGAGAAATCGATCTCGTTACCGAGGTCGATCACGAGTCGGAAATCTTTCTGCTGAACGAGATCCAGCGGCTTTTCCCCGGGCATAATATCCTGGCTGAGGAAAGCGGCGAAGTAAACAATATGGGGGAGCACCGCTGGTACATCGATCCCCTGGATGGGACGGTCAACTACGCGCATCATATCCCGATCTTTTGCGTTTCCATTGCCTTTGCTCAGGCCGGGGTGATGAAACTGGCTGCAGTTTACGATCCGATGCGCGATGAGTTATTCACTGCCGAACAAGGCCGCGGCGCCTGGCTGAATGGGCGTCCGCTGCGAGTCTCAACCGCCTCTGATTTGAAACACAGCCTGCTGGTAACGGGTTTCCCTTACGACTCATGGGTCTCTCCTGTCAACAACCTTGAATACTTCGGACGATTTGCCAAGATGACACAGGGGGTGCGCCGGCTCGGCTCCGCTGCTCTTGATCTATGCTACGTTGCCGCCAGTCGCTTTGACGGCTATTGGGAATTAACTTTGAAACCATGGGATGTCGCAGCCGGGGGATTGATCGCAGAAGAAGCCGGGGCAATGGTCACCAACCTCTTGGGCAGTCCAGATTACATCCACCCACCTCAGTCGATCCTGGCAGCGCCTCCCGCCATACACGGTTTAATGCTAGAAGTCATCCATCATGCAGAGGGAAGATAACACACGAAATAAACTACATCTTTTAGGAAACATCTCTGGACATCCTGCTAATGCGGGATGTTTTCATCACCTGGATGTATAAATCACATTGACGCGTGTAAAATAGATCATGTGAGCGAAAACAGCATGGCAGCAAGTATTCCCGTCAGCCATACCAAGATTATTGTCCCGGAGAGACGCAGTGGATTGCTTTCCCGCTCCCGGCTGTTAAGTCTATTGTATGAACTGCTTGACAAAAAATTGACTTTGATCACTGCCCCAGCAGGTTATGGAAAGACATCACTGTTGATTGACCTGGCTCATCAGAGTGACCTGCCAACTTGCTGGCTGGCTTTGGATACCATGGATCAAGACCCTCAACGCTTTATTACCTATTTTATCGCCTCAATATCGGAATGTTTTTCAAGTTTCGGAAACCAGTCATATGCTGCGCTAGAGAGTCTCACAGCCCTCGATCGAGACTTGGAATCTCTCATCACAATCCTGGTGAATGAAATATATGAACAGATCCATGAACATTTCATCATAGTATTAGACGATTATCACTTTATAGAACGTATCCCTGAGATCCAGAATTTTGTTAACCGGTTCATCCAGCTGGTCGACGAGTCCTGTCATCTAATAATCTCATCCCGCACATTGATAGCACTTCCTGACCTGCCATTGATCATCGCACGCGATCAAGCTGGTGGTCTGGATTTTGTCGAACTATCTTTTACAGTAGATGAAGTCCGGATATTATTCGATGAGGTCTATCATGTAAACATCTCCAACGCTGTTGTCCAGGAACTGATCCAGGAAACAGAGGGATGGATCACCGGTTTGCAACTTTCCAATCTGGTGATGGCTAAAGTAATGCCTGATCGATTAAGGTTGGCGCGCGCATCCGGAGTAGGATTATTCGATTATCTCAGCCAACAAGTACTGGATCAGCAGCCAAAAGAACTGCAGGAGTTCCTGCTTCTCAGTTCTCTACTGGATGAGTTTAATGATGAACTATGCGAAGAGGTCCTGACTCCTTTCGCTACAACACGAAAAGATTGGGCTGAGTTGATTAGGAGCGTACAACGGAATAATCTTTTCATCTCACCTTTAAGTGAAGATGGCAGGTGGCTGCGTTACCACCACCTATTCCAGGAATTTCTTCAGGCACAATGCAAGCAAGTGTATCCCAACCTGGTGAATCCAATCCTGCATCGCCTGGCTGAAATCCATGAGCATCGTGGGGAATGGGAAAAAGCGTATCAAATCTACCAATGTCTGGAAGATGTCAATTCACTGGCTGTTCTGATCGAGCAATCCAGTAAAACTCTCCTGATTAATGGTCGGATTTTAACATTGCGTGCCTGGCTTGATAACCTGCCAGTATCAATTATCCAGATCCACCCCGGCTTGCTCTCACTTCAGGGTTGTATTGATTACATGACAGGAGAGTTAACACACGGGCTATTATTACTCACCCAGGCAGAAAACACCTTCCGTATTCAAAAAGATGTGAAAGGATTGGCTCTCGCGCTCGTACGGCGCTCTCTTGCTCATCGCTATAAGGGAGATTACCTGGCCAGCAAAAAAGATGCAGATGAAGTCCTTAACCTGACCGAGGGAATTGAAGAGTTAATTGATATACATGCAGAAGCTCAACGTGCGAAAGGATTAAGCTTATATCGACTTGGACAGGTTAGAGACGCAATTGCATGGCTGGAACAATCCTTGGGAGAATATACCTGTCTTGGTGAAAAAAGGGCAATTCCCATGCTAATGCTGGAAACAGGTATGGCGTATCGTGCCATAGGGGATTATCAGGCTGCTGAGAACTCCTACGAAAAAGCTCTGGTTATCTTGAAAAAAGAGGGCAATCTAAACTGGCAGGCGAACCTGTTGAACAATCTGGGTGGACTCTATCATGCCCAAGGGAAATATGAGAATGCTTTGCTCGCATTTGAACAAGGTTTGCAATGCGCTCAACACAGTGGCAATCTCCGGATGGAGGCACTTATTCTATGCAGCCTGGGAGATATGTATGCGGAACTTGAGGAGATGGATACAGCTCAGAAAATATACTGGCAAGCCCAGGGAATAGCACAACAAATTAATGACCGCTTCTTGATTTTTTCCGTCACCTTTTCTCAGGCATGTCTGAGCCGTCTTCGAAAAGAATATGACCAGGCTCACCGTCTACTTGAAAATCTACAAACCATTACTGAAGCAGGAAAATCACTGTACGAGCAAGGTCTCTACCACCTTGAACAGGGTCGCCTCTTGCTCACGGAGGGTCATACTACACAAGCCATCCGCAATTTTATAGAAAGTGGAAAGTTGTTCGAGCAAGGTGGACAGATCGTGGAATACGTACAGACGCAGTTATGGCTGGCAACTGTCCACTTCCAAACCGATGATCAAACCGCTGCTTTAAAAATATTGCAGAGCATCCTTCCAATGATCAGACAAGTCAGGATATCTCACTCCCTATTCACTGTTGTTTGGCAAACACGGACCTGGCTGGATAAACAACATGAGGATTGTGAGCCATGCACAGAGCTGGTTGATCTCATTAACCGGGCAGATCAATCAATGGCTGAACTGCCAGCTACCCGCAAACGCATACGGCGATTAACCAGCGCAGTGACCATGCCAATGCCCCGGTTGATCATAAAAGCACTTGGTCCAGCGCGGGTGAAGGTCAACAATACAACCATCACGACGTCGAAATGGCAAACCCAATCAGTGCGTGATCTATTCTTTTACTTTGTGAGTGCTTCTCAACCCATGTCCAAAGAGCAGATTGGATTGTACTTTTGGCCAGATCTTGAGCCATTAAAGCTCAAAATCAGGTTTAAAAACGATATCTACAGATTACGCCGCGCCGTTGGGCAAGATGCGATCCTTTTTTCAAATGAGCAGTATTATTTCAACCGAAATCTGGATTATGATTACGATATCGAGACTTTTAAAGACCATTTGACCCTGGCGAGATCTTCTTCTGATTCAAAGGAACAAATCAACCATTACCAGGCGGCTGTTAATCTTGTACAAGGTCCTTACCTGGCTGATATTGATATGATCTGGGTACTGCCTGACCGAGAGCGCTTGGGTCAGGAATACCTTTCTGCAACAGCGATTTTGGCTGAGTTATACCTGAACAACCAACAATATAATGAAGCGCTTCAATCCTGCCAACGTGCGCTTGATTATGACATTTATTATGAAGAGGCACATTGCCTGTTGATGCGAATCTATGGCAGGATGGGTAACCGCACGGCGATGACCAGGCAATATCAAGCCTGTAAGGATGCTCTGAGAGAACTTGACATCCCCCTTTCCAAAGAAACCGAAGAGCTATACCAACGTCTTATTGCCAAATAAGACCCCGGTGAATATCATGATAAAAAATCAGCCTTAAAAAAGGCTGATTTTTTTTGAAGCCACTTTTGAAGCCTGGTTTTATGTATGCTATTACTATCATCGGACCAAATCAGAAAAAAGGAGAAAAACTCATGAAAAATATTATGGCTCACCTATACGCAATTCCCCAAAAGATCAACCGCCAGCATATCCAAATGGCATTCGTCATCATGACCCTGGTCATGCTGGTCTTAGGCGCAGGCGCGCCTGATGATGGCGGTGGTTCTATTAGATAACCTTGATATTACTCCTATCCATCATCGCCGGGATAAGCGTCGGTCTGTTACGCGCGCACCGGGAGGAAACTACCTACCAAATCCCCAATCTGCGCATCCCCTGGCTGGTATTGATAGCGTTCCTGCCGCAGTTTTTCGTATTCTATCTGCCAGCCACACGTGAACAGCTCCCGGATGAACTGGCATCCGGGAGCTTGATCGTATCACAAATATTATTGCTCATCTTTGCCTGGTTTAATCGCCGGTTGAACGGAATGCGGCTGCTGATCGTTGGCCTGGTCCTCAACCTGGCTGTGATCTCAGCCAATGGAGGGGGCATGCCCATCAGTCCTGAAACCGCAAGCCGCCTGGCACCATCCAGTATCGTCCACTCGTACCAATCAGGCGAGCGGTTTGGTCATGGCAAAGACGTTCTCCTGCTCCCTGGAGATACCCGGCTGGAATGGCTGGGAGATCGATTCGTGCCCCCAGATTGGTTCCCATACCAGTTCGCGTTCAGTATGGGGGACGTACTGATTTCTGTGGGTGTGTTCCTGTTATTAGTGGACAGTAAACCAGCACGTGTAGCAATTCAAGAAAAAGAGGTTTCCATATGATTTCTATTCCAGTCTCCCTATCAGATCTGCCGATCCTTGTCGGGGAGTCATCCAGTAATTCCAATGGATTGGTGAGATTATTAGCTGCAGCAATCGTCAGCAAGGAGTTTTGCCGAATGCTTCTGGATGACCCAGAGTGGGCATTAGAGGAGGGATACCAGGGTGAAACTTTTTTCCTGACAAAAGAGGAATACGACTCCCTGCTCTCTATTCAAGCCGCCTCGTTAACTGAGCTTGCCAGACGGATGACCTTTATGATGTCTAAAAACACTTACCTGATGCAACAGGTCTACCAACTATAAGAATCATAGGAATATCACTAAGGAAAAGACATCGGATGACGCGGTGGAATGGGGGCGCGGTGGAAAGGGGGGGCACCGTGCCCCGCGTCCACCAATATGTTCCGGTGAAGAAAAGGAGCCATACATTGCAGACCAGAACATTGCCTGATGCCGCCTCTCAGCTGCAGGCTGTCTTCAAAGCCTTCCCTGACCTGTTCCTTCTGTTGGACAACAACTGCAAGATCCTGGATTACAAAGCCGGTAATGCAGCCATCTTTTTTACACACCCAGAATCTTCCACGGAAAAACAGCTCCAGGATACACTCCCTCCCCAAATCGCAACCATGTTCCTGGAAGCATCGAGTAAGGCACAAGAGACCGGTGAAGTCATCACGATTGATTTCGTCCTCCCATTGGAAAGCGAAGATCATTGGTTTGAAGCGCGGCTGGTACCACTGACAGATGCTTATACCGCGGCCGTCATTCGTGACGTATCTGAACACAAACTCAAAGAAACCCGCATCCAGACCCAGATCAAAAGGCTTGCAGCCTTACGCTCCATCGACCTGGCGATCACTTCCAGCCTCGACCTGAGCCTCATCCTTTCCATGCTGCTCAGTCACGTGACCGCTCAACTCGGCGTTGATGCCGCTGCCGCACTCATCCTTAATCTGCAAACCAATACCCTTGAGTTTACTGCCGGCCTCGGCTTCCTCACTTCCACATTGCAGCATACACATCTGCGTTTGGGCGAAGGCTACGCCGGCATGGCTGCCCTCGAAAGAAAAACCATCCATATCTCCAACCTGCCCAACCGCAAAACTGACTTCTTGCGCTCCCCCATGTTCTCCCAGGAAGGCTTCACTGACTACTTTGCGGTCCCCTTGATCACCAAAAGTCAAGTCAGAGGTGTCATGGAAGTCTTCAATCGCTCACCTCTCAAGACTGACCCCGATTGGGTCGATTATCTTGAAACCCTGGCCGGTCAGGCAGCCATCGCCATCGATAACGCCACGATGTTCAAAGACCTGCAACGCTCCAATGCGGAACTCACGCTGGCTTACGATGCCACCATCGAAGGCTGGTCTCATGCCCTCGACCTCCGCGACCGAGAAACCGAAGGACATACCCGCCGCGTCTCTGATATGACTTTGTATCTCGCCCGCCTCATGAACATCGAAGAGGAGACATTGATCCATATCCGGCGTGGAGCCATGCTCCACGACATCGGCAAGATGGGCGTCCCCGACAACATCCTGCTCAAGCCCGGCGAGTTGGATGCAAACGAGTGGGCAATCATGCACCAGCACCCACAGTACGCCTACGAAATGCTCTCACCCATCTCGTACCTGGCCCCGGCCATGGAAATCCCATATTACCACCACGAAAAATGGGATGGCACCGGATACCCTGACGGTTTATATGGTGACCAGATTCCTCAGGCAGCGCGAGTCTTTGCGGTGGCTGATGTATATGACGCCCTCACTTCTGACCGTCCTTACCGTCCTGCCT
>Ga0315285_10002553_pt1 | contig 19000 bp, 5 predicted proteins | sample YL17G09_36_MG_FD_203698 | JGI IMG/M metagenome (GOLD analysis project Ga0315285, IMG submission 203698) | Sediment microbial communities from Yellowstone Lake, YNP, Wyoming, USA - YL17G09_36 | ecosystem: Environmental > Aquatic > Freshwater > Lake > Sediment | place: USA: Wyoming | collected...
GTACGCAGTACGAGGTTCTTTCCTTATGGACATCCAGTCCGATATAATATTTTGTGTTTTTCATGTTGCATCACCTTATGGGTATGCAACACGAGACTCGCTCAAGAATTATCATGCCATCTTTTTTATTTATGATTCCTACAAAACATAAGTTAAAATAATTTCTAATTAAAATATAGTTTTATAGTCATCTACTTTTTTATCTAGATAAATTTTACTAACTCATAAATATGTAAATAAAACTATAGGAAACAATATTTATATACCTCCATAACTTTATTTTATGAGTGGAGGTATAATTTATGAAAAATAAAAAAATAGAAAGTCGTATTGTAATTGTTCTTATCTTCATTGTACTTTTATCAATAGTATCCTCATTTCCCGGAAGCGAAATAGCTCAACAAAAAGAGATTAATGCGATCAATAGAAATGTTACCTTTGTTGAGAAATCAACAGGACTTGAAGTCCCAGCGAAAGAAGGAGGTAATACCGAACTTGAACTTGCTGATATGAATAATGATGGAAATTTAGATCTTATCTGCGTTGGTGATCATGGGTCTCCATATATCAATAGCCCTCAACATGGAATCATGGTGTGGTTAGGCGACGGCGAAGGCACCTGGTCCGTTCATCAAGTCGGGGATTTCGGCTACGGTGGTATTGAAGCAGGAGATCTAAACTTGGATGGGAATCTTGACGTTGTGTGGGGAATCCATCATAACTATGGGCCAACTGGATTTGGTGATACATTAATTGGTGCAGCGTTAGGGGATGGGACTGGTACAAATTGGATTCCATGGGCTACAGGACTAGGCACAGGTGGCGAAGACTACGGAATGTTTGAAACGGGTCTTGCTGATTTTGATTGCAACGGCCTTCTTGATATTATTTCTCAATCTTTTGGTTGTTGTAATGGGTATCATCAGTATGAAAATCATGGTGATGGAACATGGACACAGGTGTGGTCTTTACCAGACGGAAATAACAACAATAACCTAGAAACCGCTGACTTCAACGCTGACGGATACCCTGATTTTGCTGGGAACCGTGAGGCAACACATGTTTTTCTTGGAGATGGTACTTTTAATTTTACTATGACACAAAATGGTCTTCCAACGGGAAGTTGGAATGGTCTTGATTGTGGAGACATGAATAACGATGGATGGGATGATGTAGTTGTTGGGAGTGGCTCAACTGGGGTTCGATGTTATACGTATGATACACAGAATAACGACTGGGATTCAGCATCTAGCGGCCTCCCAACTTCTGGTGCGTATAATCCTCAGTTCGGTGATGTTGACGGCGATGGATTTCTTGACATCGTTGGCTATGTCGGACCAATAGGGTATGCCTATCTCGGTGATGGAAATGGGAACTGGATTGCTGATGCAACATTTTCAATGCCTGCTCCCGGCTATTACTCTGCATTTGTTGTGGATGGTGATTTTGACCATGATGGCCGAGAAGATGTTGTCATACAAGCTGAGCAAGGAAGTTGGCCTAACTATCAAAATCAATTGAAAGCATTTTCTCCATGGTTTGAACCAACTGAACTGACTGCTCTGATCCAGACACCTCATGGGGGTGAAACGTTCAGAAGCGGATCTATCCGGAATATCCGCTGGCTTTCTGGAATTCCCCCATCGCAGGGTGATTCCACCGTCGATATCCAGATTTCTCTCAATGGTGTCGCTGGCCCATGGGAAACAATTACTTCAGATATTCCAAATAATGGATGGTATCAATGGCTAGTTGATGCAGGTGGCTCTGATTCTTGTCGAATGAAGGCTATTGTGACTACATCCTCATCAAGTGTTTCTGCGATATCTGCATCTGATTTTACCGTATTAGGATTCGATGTGGATGCGCATGGTCCTTATCAAGGATCAGTTGGTGAAATTCTTCAATTTACAGGGTCAGCGGAAAATGGAAACCCACCCTATGACTATCATTGGGATTTCGGTGATGGGAATACTTCTATCGAGCAAAACCCAACACGTAGTTATAATCATAAGGGGAACTACACCGTTGTTTTATCGGTCACTGATGCAGATGATATCACCATCAGTGATACGACCTGGGCGTTGATTACCGGAGACAATACTCCTCCGAGTAATCCTGAAATAAATGGTTCAACTCAAGGAAAACCTCGTGTTGAATATAATTATACTGTTGTTTCGACCGATCTTGATGGTGACGATGTGTACTATTTTGTTGATTGGGGCGATGAAACAAACAGTGGATGGATAGGGCCGTATCATTCTAGCGAAGAAATAACCCAGTCACATTCATGGTCTAAAAAAGGAACGTACACGATTCGGTGTAAAGCCAAAGACGTCTCTGGCGCAGAGAGCGACTGGTCCACCCTTGAGGTTATCATGCCCCGTAGTTATGTTTATACGAATCATCCGGTACTCAACTGGCTACTTGAACGATTACCCTGGGTTATTAAGATTTTTACGAATATAATACCTAATTTCTTTATGACGTTATCATAGAAAACAAGTTTTATCTATGCGATATATTGTTCTCGGCAAAGTCAACCATGATGGGGGTAACGAAACTATCACCCCTGATGGTATTATCTACTTTGACTCCTGGGATGGATTTACATATTTTTATGAACAAATGTTGCCCAGAAAGTGTTTGATTGTAAAGATATTTAAATAACGAGATGATATATGGTATGGAATTAGTATGGGATGGGACAAAATATTCAACTGTGAGCGTTGCGGCAAGAAACTGTGGACCTCTTATCGTAAATTACAGGATGGCAAAGTTGTTTGTAATGTTTGCTATACATTTCATTTAATGCAAATTTTAGATAGAATAAATGACAATAAAGCGTATGATATTGTATACAATTTTGTTGAGAAATATCAAGGTAATTTTCCTCTTGATCTGATAGAAGAGCTAGCTCGATTACTTGGAATAAAATACAAAATTACTATTGATGCCGTGACTTTACGTGAAGTTTTAAATATTATACGGAATAAAGTTGAACAAGAAAATAATCTTATAAAGCTGGCGAAACTTGAACGGGATTTGAGACGAGACACAACGCAAGATTTCTTTTGCGAAGTCTGTAATATTAAACTACCAAAACCTGAATATGAGTATTCCATCACTAATTTTGGAAAAACGCTCTGCCTCCATCACCAGCGTGAAAAACGGGCGTCACCCCATGCGTTGAAATTGTATGAATGCTTAAAAAAACGAGGTGTATTCTGCGAGCTTGAATCATATAATAGTTCAAAACATATCGATATTGCAATCAGGGATGCACGGTTATACATTGGAATTGATGGGGAACACCATAATTTAGACCCAGAACAGTTATTTAATGATTTGATGAAAGATGAAGAATCATTTAAAGAAGGATTTGCAACAAAACGGTATTCGCTTAAAGAGATTGATGAACGTGTAGATGGAATTGCGGATACGTTAACAGAAGTGATTAAACAACGAGCCAAAAAATTACAGCAAGAAAATTTTTTCACACCAAAGTCAGTAAATGAATTCTGATGAATGGGTTGACGGCCCCCAAGCATATTTCCAATACTAACACGATTCCTAGAACTATGTTAGTGTCTCTCTTTTTTCCTTTTTTTAAAAAAAACCTATCGAATGTAGATGAGTATATATTAAATGGCTTTGCACACAAATAGTGGGATTTATATTCAGAATCTAAATTTGCACATAAATTATTGAGATATACGAAGATATATATTATAATATATACTCGTTTATTCCTATTAATTAAACAAAAGAAAAAAAAGTGGTAGGCTAGCTTAGATTAATTTCCTGTAGTACAATAGGACGACGAGTGCTATGACCGCAAGCACGATGATGATGATTGCGATGAACAGCAATGGCATTTGTAATCCACTGGGTTTTACGAGCGGTTCACTGACTGCAATTGCGAATGTTGACATTCCTGTTGTTGTTGCCTGGTAGTAGACATACGTGGCATCTTCATTTAGCATCGTTGTATCGAGTTGTTCCCATGCGTTGTTATGATATCGCATGAGCACCACGTTGTTTCTATCGATGTTGTTTTCTGTTAACCAGGTTTGTTCCACCTTGAATTTGATTGTCAGAGATCCGATGCTACCTTCTGGTGCAGTGGACTCAATGTTCAGATATGCATAGACATTTGTGGTTGTTGGTTCTGTCACATCCGCTGGTTTTTCCATGAGCCGTTCGACAGTGATCGTAGCGCCATAGAGATCATCTGCCGCGGTGATTTCTATAGAGTCTATACCAGTGTCTGTATCACCAAGGTCTATCTCTGTTGTCTCACCAGCTGAGATGTTCTCAATGGTTTCGGTGACTATGAAGATTTCCTGACGTATCGTAAATGACCAGGTGGTCGTTGCATGGTTTTTCTTCGTGTCAGATGCAGCAACAATCACCGTATGTTCACCAAGATTCATCGAAGAGGTTGGTGAATAGCTGACTTGTGTGGTTGTCTTGGTTGCAAGCGCTGTCACGTTTGTACCATCAACAGTGATAAACACCGTATTTACATCAACGCTACTCAGATCCGAGTAGCTTGCCTGAATGGTTGGGGTGGTATCAGTGATGGTAGCACCGTTAGCGGGAAGGAGATTTGTGATGGTGGGTCCTGCTTTATCAACGACGGTGAACGTGTAGTTTGTTGATTGTTTGGTCCGCGATGCGTTATCTTTTCCGATGATCCAATATCGTATGGTCAGTCCATCAAGGAACGGTCCAATTTCTGATGAGTACGTAGAACTGCTTCCCTTTGTCATTGCTTTGGAATGCTCTGATCCATCGTTCCAGTAGAGGGTTATCAACGTTATGGTATGACCCATATCTGCAGTTACGGTCGCGTAGATGGTCACGAAGTTACTACTTGTGACCGTCGTTGGGGTATGAGAAACCTCAGAGATCGTCGGTCCGGTGTCTTCTCCAGGTTCTTCCCCAGAGGGGCCAGCAGGTGGTTGTTCCGTTGCCGCTGTAGTAAATGTAGCATCTGAAGAGTTATTCATGTTACCTGCTTTATCATAAGAAATCACCTGATAGTGATACGTGGTGCTTGCAGAGAGGATATTTAGGGTTCGTGAGTGTGAGGTGGCATAGGTTGAACTATTCGAGAATGTCCCATAGGATGTTGTGGTGCCAAATTTCACGATGCTGGTTGCGTTCTCGTCGGTTGTCCATGTAATTGTTGCAGAGCTCGCTGTGAGAGTACCTGATGAGATTGAGAAGAGTACCGGTGCTGTGTTGTCAACAATGACCGTGCGATTGTTAGATTCTGTGAGATTGTAGAAATTGAAATATCCTCCAATGTTTTTTACCTTCAATGAAATGTTGTAAATCATTTCAGCAAGTCCAGTCGTGTTCCACGTACCAAGCGTGTCGTCCAAAACTGCGGTTGTGGAATTCGCAATATTATTCCAGGTGACACCATCTGCTGAGTAATTTAGCCAGTATTTGGAGAAGTTGGTATCGGTCGCGTTCCCGATGAAGGTAACCGTTCCTCGGATATAGATGAATCTATCACCATCACTATCTGAGGGAGAAGAGATATCTGCAGTTGGCGCGCTACTTACCACGGTTGTGGAGGCATCATACCCAGAGACAGATTCGATATTGGTGGCATTATCGTATGCTTTTGACCTGAAGTAGTATACATATCCAACGGCGCCTGTATAGCTTGCGGAGCCGCTCGCTGTTGAGTAAGTATTCCAGTTCGTCCATGATCCACCAGTCCCATTCCTCACCTGTATCGTCACGTTTTTCACACCGCTTACCGCATCAGAACTTGTCCATGAGACGCTAAATGGTGAGGTTTTATATGTTGAAAGTGTAGTAACACTTGAAATCGGTGCCGTCGTATCAATATTGATTGTCGCAGTATTTGGACTTTCCATGTTTGTTGCATTGTCTTTTGCTCGATATTTCAGTGATGTTGTACCTTGCGAAGAGAAGAGTAATGCTGTGGAATATTGCGATGAGGAATTCCCGGGTGTTGATCCATCTGTGGTGTAGAAAATCTTACTTACACCACTTGTAACATCAGATGCAGCTAATGTTACCGTGACTGTACTGTTCTGCCATCCTGATGGAGCGTTATCATCTGAGCTTGGTGCGGCAGTATCAACCTTCAGGGTCTTGGTATGTGTTGCTTCAACATTTGGGGTTGTGTTCAGGTCATAAGAATAGTATAAAATGGTGTAGATTCCATCTCCAAGTTCGTTATCTCCACCGACAGTAAATGGTGTCGTGTATCGTCGTCGATTTGCATTTGAACCATTGGACGGATCAGTACCATCGGTTGTATAATAGGTTCTATTGACTCCCTTTCCGTAATCGGTCGCGGTGAAGGAGACAGTGACAACGGCTCGTTGCCAACCTGTAGGGATATTATCTGAGGTGGTCGGTTTTTTATCATCCACAGAGGTACCTGAAATACTGGTAACCGTCTTATTTTCATTAGGTGGTGATGCGGTATCAATAGCGGTGACTGCATAATAGAAGGTTGTGCCATCAGTGGCGGTCGTATCATCATAGGTAACGGTTGTCTTCGATGTTATCGTGGTTATAAGCGAGACACCGGACAGCGTAACGTTGGTAAAGGACGAAGTTTTTCGATACACTTTATAGGCCACAAAATCAGAGGCCTCTGAGGCAGTCCAAGCGATTGTTAAGGTTGCTTCCGCATTGTGTTTATCAGTTACAGTAAGACCTGTGATAGCTGATGGTGGTGTAGTATCAACCCCAGAGCTGGTAGTAAATGTACTATCAGTCGAGGTTCCATTGTTCCCGGCAGTATCAAGAGAAGCCACCTTGTAATGATAGGTTGTTCCTTGGGTCAATCCCGTGATTGCTTGCGAATGACTTGTTACTTTTGTTGCATCTAGGGTCGTATGAGACCCATAACTCGTGGTTACTCCATATAAGACCTGGCTGGTGGATGCTTCAGTTGTCGTCCAGGTAATCGTCGCACCAGTTTGTGAAATACTTGTACTAGTAACACTGGAGAAGGTTGGTGCTGCGGTATCTAAAATAATCGTGTCATTGACCGCGGTTGCGATGTTTCCTGCACTGTCTTTAGCTCGGAAGTATACCGTCTTAGTTCCATCACCGGAACTCAGACTCCAAGAACGGGTTGTCGCATAGGTTTCCCAAGTGCTATTATAGGTTCCATTTCTACTGAACTGCATTTTTGCAGCACCAGTTGCTGATAAGGAGAGATTGACGGAGTTTGTACGTGCGTAGGTTTGACCCGATTCAATAGAAATCGTAAGACTTGTTGGGGCCACGGTATCAAGAGTGATGCTATCAGAAACGACATCTGCGATAAGACCAGCAGTGTCTTTTACCTTGAGATATACGGTTTTAACTCCATCTCCTGAGGTGAGCGTCCATGATTTCGAGGTGCTGTAGGTCTCCCAGGATGATCCCGTGAATGTAGCATCATTTCCAATGAGCATCTGGTATAATCCACTGGTGGCATCTGCAGCGGAAATCGCTAAGGTCACACTAACGCTATTGGAATAGGTTGTTGGGGTGTCACCACTACCGGTGATAGTGACGGTGACATTTGATGGTTTAGTGGTATCAAGAGTGATAGTATCGGTGACCGCGGTTGCCAGGTTTTCCGCAAAATCCTTTACTTGGTAGTACACCGTTCGTGTGCCATCTACCGCACGTAGTGTCCATGATTTTGAACTTCCGAAGTCTTCCCAGTCGCTCCAGCTAGCATTGTTCTTGAACCGCATCTTCTTGTTAGATTCATCATTTGCGGTGAGTGTTAATGTCACTGAGGTCGTGTTCGTGTAAGTATTCCCACTATTGATAGTAACAGTAGCCCCAGTAGGTGCTGCGGTGTCAACAACGACAGTGGTTGTCTGGGTTGCCTCATGAGACGAATCACCAGAGGCGTCATCAGAAATCTTAATGCGATAGGTGCCATCGGAAACAGTAACGCTACTATCGTCTTTCCCATTCCAGGTTGCAGTGTAGGATTCACCAATACCTGAGAGCGCTAGTCCGGTTCGTTTGAGAACATTGCTATTGTTGTAAATGTTCAGATATAACGTTTGTCCGGCATCAGCAGTAACCGTTACTAAGGTAGTGTCTTTTAATCCATCAGAATTTGGGCTGAAGGGATCGTTGGATACACTGACAGAACCCACATTTGAGGGAACCAAGGGTGCAGCAGCCTCAGATTCAAACTCATTATAGGTATAGGGATCGGTGGTGTGTGCGTTGCTTGCTGAATCAAGGAGGATAAAGGAATCATCAATCGTAGCTCCCACACGGATGTAACCAAGAATGTATGGTCCATCAGTCAGTGATGTATAGATAGTATCTCCTTCAAAGTAAAGAGTCACAGTGTGTGTACCGATGCTTAGGTTTGCAGTGTCATTATCTCCATCAATCCAAGCGGTCCCGTCCTCAGAATAGAGATCACCATAGAATTCGTATGATCCAGCGACACCAACATCAACTGTTACCGTGACATTGAGGTATTCGTATTTCCCGTCAGCATCTTGATCCCAACCCTCTGAGCTGTATGCCCCTGTCAGGTTTACACTCGCATCAGGGTGTTCAAACGCTGTGTAACTATAGGCATCTGTTGTATCAACATTGTTTTGTCGGAAGATCTCACCAGTCCCATTCTTCGACACAGAGATAAACGCAACGACATAGGGGCCATTAATTCCTTTGCTGTAGATGTCAATGCCATTAAAGGGCAAGATTATTTCATGGCTCCCTGCTGTATAGTTTGTTGGGTCAACAAATGCACCGGTAATCCATACTCCTGTTAAATTCGTAAGCCCAGCAGAGATTTTATAGATATTCTCAGAAGCAAAGGTAATGTTCACCGTAACATTTAATGAATCATATCCCGCGCCTCCTGTGTAATTTTCTGCTAATGATGTAATCGTCCCGGTATCTATGGTAACACCTGAGGAGAAATCATTGAAATTATAAGTACCAGCGAGTGTTGTTGTATTGGAATCCATCAATCTCCAATCACTGGTTCGTCTCATTTCGATGTAAATTTTTTCTGGATTACGTTGGCTTCGGTTAATCATGCTGCCATCAAATTGCAACGAGAAGTTTTTGTCAAATCCCTGAATCGTTTGTGTTTGCTGAGACCAGCCGATATAACTCCAGTTTTCATCAAAGAGCCACGCACTGACCTGATACTGAGTGTTAGATGCTGAATAGGTCGTAACATTCACTTGTAGATAATCGAAAGTTTCAGGTGCATAATCTTCTGTTTCTGTCTCGTTGACCCCGACTTGTGGTGGTAAGAACTGAGTAAAGCTATAAGTTTTTGTGTTGTATCCATCAAAGCTGTCAATAATTGTCCAGGTGCCGGTCCGCCAGAGTTCCATTCGTACTTGATACGGACCATTGATTCCTCTGGTATAAATGTCCTCACCACTGAAGGTGACTGCAAAAGTCTGTTCCCCGGAGCCATTCACCGTGATTTGTTCGTTATCTGACGTGATGTACCACCAGTTGTATCCGTCTTGTTTATAGAGCATCCCACGGAGTTCATACGTCCCAATCGCTGTCGAGTTCACGGTGATGTTCATTTGCAGGTTTCCGCTCTGAACCGAATCTACCGACCTGTCATCAACATCGACAAGTTCAATACCAGCACCAGCAAAATCATCATAGTTATACGACTCGGTTTGATAATTGTCAATAATATCAAGCTGGTTCCATGTTGAAAGGTTTCGTAACTCAAGACGTACTTCATAGGGTCCATCCATGCCGCTGTTCCGAATAAGAGCACCATCGAACAGGATGGAGAAATTTACTTCTCCGCCACCAGGATGCGTGATTTCTTGACTCTGCCAGGTGATCGGCACCCAGTTCCATCCGACTCGTTTATGGAGGTCTGCCCCAAGCCAGTAAGTTCCACCAGAGGTTGAATTCAACGTGACATTAACACGAAGATACGTGTATGAGCCTTCAGTGCCAACGCCTTCATCAGACGGGGATATGTCATCCTCAACAAACTCGATATCTGGACTTTGGAACTGCGTAGAGGTGTATGCTCGTGTCGCATAGGGATCAACAATATCGTACCTCATCCAAGTAGATATGTTATTGATTTCAAGACGGACCTGATATGGACCGTTTTCACCAGTACCGTAGATTTGCTCTCCACTGAACCGGAGTTGTACAGTTTGACTCCCCGTATCATCGAGCGTTATTTCTTGTCCGTTCCAAGCAATCGGTATCCAATTCCAGCCTGTTTGCTTATGTAGGTCTCCATTCAACCAGTAGGTTCCTGCTTGTGTGCAATTTATAGTCACATTCAACTCAAGGTAGTTGTACTTTCCATCAGTTGGCGAATCGGTATCATTTCCCCAATCCTCAACATCTGTGAAGATAACAGAGGATGCTTTGAAATCAGAGGCATCATAATCATCGGTTTCGTATCGCTGAATCATGTCCTGGGTCGTCCAGGTTGCAGTGTCACGCAGTTCAATACGAATCTGATACGGACCATCAACACCTGTGTTGCTAATGAGCTCACCATTAAACGAGATATTAATGGTCTGTTCACCTCTAACAGAAGTAAATTCTTTGCTTTGGAAGTCAATCCATTGCCATTGCCAGCCGGATTCCTTGTGAAGATCAGCACCAACCCAGTAGTTCACCCCTACTTCAGAGCAATTCACCGTGACGTTCAATTGGAGATAATCATATTCACCTTCTGTCCCAACCGCATAGCTGGATGGATGGGTCTCATCGTCAACGAATTCTGCTCCTGAGCGTTGGAAATCGGTGTACTCATAGGATTCCGTTTCATACGGATCTATCATATCAACGGTTTGATATGTCGCATCGCGGAGCTCTAATCGGAGTTGATACGCACCACTAATTCCAGCGTTACGGATAGTGATTCCATCAAACTGGAGTTTGATTGTTGATGTCCCAGCCGGAAGCGCCACATACCCAGAAGATTTCCAGCCAAGCCAGGTCCATCCACCAATATTGTAATGCAGATCTCCCATAATCTCATAGGTGCCTTCTTCTCCAGCGTACACTGGAATGGTGACATCAAGAGAGTTATATTCCCCGTCACTATCATCAGTGTCGTTACCTTCATCAGTAATGTTTCCATCAATAAACCATACTGATGGTATCTGGAAATTATCATAGGTGTACGCAGGTGTTTGTATTCGCTCAATAACATCAAGGAGTTCCCAGGTGGATGTGTCACGCAGCTCTAAACGGATTTGATACGGTCCATTCAGTCCTTTGTTGTAAATCGTTCGACCATCAAAGTCAAGACTCATGGTTGTTGTTCCTGCTTCAACAGTCGTCCAATTATTATTCGAAGCGATCCAATCCCAGCCACCATACTGGGATTCTTTGTGCAAATCACCAAAGAGTCCGATGTTGGTTCGTTGAGTTGCGTTAATATCGACTGTCACTCGAAGATAGTCATATTGACTATCGGCATCATCAGAATCATAACCAACTGCGCTTTCTGAATCCTCAACAAGGGTGACTGCAGCACCTCTGAAATCAGTGCTGTTGTATCCATCGAGCTGCCCTTCTCTCATTGCTTCTCGTCTGCCCGTGGAAAGATTCCGTAACTCCATATGATACCGATATGGGGAGTCATAGTCAGCAAGCAATGCCCCAACGTATTGCAGGGTGACTTCTTCGGTGTAATAGGGAGCAAGATCACTTGCTGACACCGTAATGATTTCATTATCCCAGCCTAGCCAGTACCAATTCTGACCAGATTGCTTTGTCAGATCAGACCACAGTTCATAATCACCAGCAACCGTGAAGTTCAGAAGTACAGTGATGTTCAGATAATCAAACGGTGGCGTCTCATTAATTCCCTCCTTGTTATATCCATTATCTGAGAAGGATTGAATGGTTGCGGCAACATTCGTAAAATTAGAAGTATAGTACGTGTTCACGGTGTTTCCCGAGAGATGATCAAGATCGTTACCTTGGCCAGAGCGTCTCAGCCATGCCTCGAAATTCAGTGTTTCATTATCAAACAATCCTTCAATGCCGTAGTTTTGGATGTTGGTGCAAATTTCAATAACATCGAATTGTAAGGTGACGTTTTGTGGTTCTTCACTTTCGTTCAAATACACATCTACTCCATTTCCTGCAAGGAATCGCCAGTCACTGCGGAGGCTCCCATCAACCCGGTACCATGCTGATTCATTCACCTGTAAGGTTACATTGACTTTCACGTATTGGGCGTTCGTCGGTGGGGATAAATAATCATAGTAACTGCCGTTAAATACTGCGGGTATTTCAGCAAACTGACCCCTGGTGTAACTATCGGTCTGATAGTTTTGAATGGAATCAAGCATCGTCCAACTGGAATCATAGAGATTAAAGTTAATCGTATACGGTCCATCATATCCATAGTTTTGTATCATTGCGGTATCAAAGGAAATGGTGACTTCTGTTGTTCCAGTGTCGCTAATAGTCATAAATTCCTCATTATGAGTAATCCATATCCATTGTTGCCAGCCGCCTTGATTGATGACTTTATGGAGATCACCCATGACCCGATAATCACCAATTTCTGAGGAATTGATCGCTAAAGTGACGTTAATGTACGCACCATCAGGGCTTAATTCCTCAGTTACGTTATAGGTATCATCGAAAAACACTGACGGGAGCTCAAAGTCGTCATAGTAATAATACGTACCGGTTGTGAAATCAAGTGAATCGATTTCAATAGCTTGGGTTACATCTCGCAAACGGAGCGTGACTCCGTAGTAACCATTCAATCCTTTGTTTCTGATTTCATAGCCGCTGAAATCAACTGTAATGGTTTGTTCACCAGCTTCACTTACCTGTACCTCTGTATGCGCCCAGGTGATGAATTGATGTTCCCATCCGACTTGTTTAAACAACTCTCCACTGATTTCATAATGACTACTCTCAGTGAAATTTACATCTGTTGTAACTCGGAGGAAATTATAATACCCGTCACCATCTTCATCATACCCAGCATCAGAATACACACCAGTAAATAAGGCACCAGGCTCTGAGAAATCAGTGTAGTTATGAGGATCTGTGTCGTATTCTTGTCCACCGAGCAATTGTCCGGTTCTGCGTAGTTCAACACATACTCGGTATGGTCCATTATATTGTGAGGCATAGATTGATTCTCCTGAGAATGTCAGGCTCACGTTATTGGTTCCTTCAGTTAGTTCAGTGGTGTTCCAATCATGGGCAATCCAGCAATGACCATTGTTATTACTGCTGTGGAGATTCGCGTTGATTTCATATACTCCTGCTTCACCAGCGCTGACGTTGACTTGAGCATCAATCCAAAGGTCGCCATTTCCATCAGCTCCGTGGTCAACGATTCTCGTGATATAGGCATCTGGTTTGGTGAACTGATCATAATCATACGAGATGTTATCTGCGGGATCCCAGACGTCGAGCCATTCCATTCCTCCTCCACCAAGTAATCGCTGGAGGTTTAGGTTCACCTTCCAGGGTCCCTCCTGCATACTGTTGTAGATGTCTTGTCCTTCAAACCTGACGGAGACATTCGCTGATACATTCGCGTGTGTGATTTCAACCCGTGTGTTATTCCAGGCGACTGGAATCCATTCGGTCCAACCACCATGATTGATTTCTTTATGCAGATTTCCATCGACGCTAAAATTACCTATAATGCCTTCAGAAGTAATGATACTGAAGTTAATCAGAAGAGCATCGTAGTTGTCTTCACCAACTGTATCGTTAGTGATGCCTTGCTCGCTCTCAAATCGAACTGGCGGTGCCGCGAATTGCCCAAATAGATAGGTAGTTTCAAGCACATAGTCCATGCTGTCAAGCTGGTTCCATTCACCACTGCGATATAACCCGATCCAAGCTTTATAGGGATTAACACCACTAGCTTGGATTTGATTCCCTTCGAAATATAAGGTGATAACATGAGACCCGATGGAAAGCGTTCCGGTTTGTGTTTCATTTCCTGTGATAAACTCCATGTTTTGGCCATGTAACCCACCGCTGACCCGGTAGCTTCCAGCCTCGGTAACATTCACAGTTACATTGGCCAATAATGCATCATAATCTCCTATACTACCAAGCGGTTTATCAGATACATCTTCAATGCAGGTCCCAGTGACGATTCCAAAACTTCGCCAAGCGTTCATCTCATTGGCATCTTTTGTTGCAATTATCCGCAGATCGTACCAGCGATCTTCATCAATCGTACTAGGAATGGTAAATGTAAACGACCCATGGCCAGATTCGTTTGTAAAGGAATTACTCGTCACTACATGTTCCCCACTCCAATCCCAGTACATGATCTTCCATTCGTAACTTGCGTTGTGCACATAACTTGAGTTACTCAGATATGTTAGTGCATACGTACCAGTACCCGTTGAACCTGGTCGGTAGTTACTCTTGTCGATGTTAAAGTCAAACCTGTAGGAGCTGATTTGTATCCAGCGGTCATCACGATAGACGCGTTGTTCTGATTGATTGTACAGAATAATTGCGAAAATATAATCGCCATTCGAATACCCTGTGGTATTAACCGCAAGACAAAACTGCCCGGTTTCATCGGTGAGATCAGACACTGTTGTTATATATTCATTCGCTTGATACTCTCCAAGATCTGCCTGTCGATAAATCGTTAACTCGACTGGCGAAGTAGGCAACGGATCTCCCTGTGCAGATCCGTTCATGTAAATAATATCACCTTCCCCATACTGCCAGTCATCCATCCAAATATTCAATCGTTCAGTAAGATCCCAGCGTGGTAAAAGTTTGATATCACGGATTAGATTTTCGTTCGCATTAAGAGAAATATATTCGTTTTGCCAGTCAAGATTAAAATTATTGTCGCTTCCGACATTCATTTCATAATTTCCTTCAGCGCTATGAATCAAATATTCACCCGTGGTGCCATTGGATATTGTGGAATTCTCATCCCATGTAGTCGGATTACGTAAGATTACTCTTGCTTCCACGGGATCCCCATAAACATCAGTGACATTTCCTGAGACTGAGGAATTCTCTGGTGGTGGAAGCTCAAAATCAGTGTAAAAATATTTTTCGGTCATATGGTCTATGCTATCAAGCTGACCAGACTGAGGAGTACGCACCCAGACATACATCCAGATGGATCCATTCGCTGCTTTCTCACGAATATTTGTTCCATCGAAGTTCAACGCAAATGTCTGCAGACCTGTTGTAGCAAAGGTAGTGGTTTGTCGTACATGACCAAGATACGGGTCACCGCCCTGATAATTCGCTAACCCAAAATCTCCTTCGAATTCGTAATACCCGGTTTGGCCGACATCAACGCCTAAACTAATCACCAGATAATCATACAAACCATTGTCATTGACATCAGAACCATAATCACTGACTTCACCGGTGAAATAAATAGGCGGTGCATCAAATTGAGTATAGGTATACGCAGCTGTTGTTTGATTCATCGAATCAAACCAAATGATATAATCGCCAAGTTTGTAGTACAAATCAACTACTGATTTATAGGGACCATTTTCTTGACTTCTATAGATTGTTTCACCATCAAATGAGAATTCCACTGGGTTTGTTGCACTACTATAGCTCCCATCGGTTTGCGTTGTGTCAATGAGAATTTCCGAGTCTGTTTTTAACCGTTCAACTATTCGGTATTCACCAGCGGTTGTTGTGTTGAATTTTACTTTTTTCATTAACCAGTTATAATCTCCATCACTATCTGAATCAATCGCGTTTTCATAGGAATACCCTTCATTAAACGAAGCAAAAGGATTCGTCGAACCAACAAACATACCAATGGAAAGCGTAAAGTCAGTATCATTATAATCTGGGTCAGCCCCAGGAACAATGGTAAGAGAACGAGATCCTAGCGCAGAAAGAGATACATATTCTCTTCGTGCGTTTTTTACCGTAAAGCCGGATGGATATCTGACATGTAGGGTTGTGGTGAATGCTGGATTTGGATAATAGAGCGAACTGGTCACCCCATGATATGTCTGGTTTGTGATAATCACCAGACCACTTGAGGTATCTTCGGTGACTGTTTCATTAATGAAAAGAGTAAATGGTGCAGATGAGTTCGATAATGAACCTACAAGATCAGAGAATTCCACATGTGTGGTCAGAGGTAAAGAAACAGGCACACCATCAACGTCTAATCCAGAAAATGGAATCCAGAGGAATGTCATCAATTGATAAAATGATTCTGGGTTTGGCAATGAATTATTGATGTCTGCACAGAGTGCCTCTACTTCTTCAGCTTCAAGAGTCCCATTCATGTTCGTATCAGTCATCATCCGAACAAGCTGTGCATTTCCCAGGACTGTTCGACTCATCCGAAGACCTGCAACTGTCCAATTCAAAAACGTCATGTTAATATCTATATGATCTTGTTCAGCGGTTTCAAGGTCAATATTAATTGAGTAGACTTCATGTTCTTGGATGACAATATGATGGACTTGGTTGACGTATCCACCGACAGCGATTGGTGGCCCGTATTGTTGTCTTCCAATGGTTTTTGCCATCGTTGCAAGATAGAATTCACCAGCATATGTTGAGGTGTTAAAGTACCCGGTTGCGTTTGCTGTAACAGCTTCTTTTTCTCCAGCATACGGATGTTCTGGATCATACAGATAAAACTCAGCGTACGGGAGTGGCTCTCCATTGACAGTGATATTGCCAACGATATATGCGTTATAATCTGGAATAATATCTAAGTGGATATCTCCGAGGTTTTCTATAGTTTCATTAGCGGTTACGTCAACCATTCCAGGGAAATATCCTTCTGCAGAGATCCATAGTTCAAGCTCACCAGATATTGACCCTACTACAAAGTAACCGGTTTCATTTGTGGTTGTTTGATTTTGGAACCAATTCGCCCCCTGAGCAAAGATCATTGCTCCTGGAAGTGGAGTCGTGGTTTCGTTCAGAACCCGTCCAATGATATAGGAAGAAATATTCCATATTTTATCAATGAAAATTTGATCTTCATTTTCCATTAATCCTTGCAGAGGACGGTTGCTTACAAAGGGTTTGTATCCACCTTTTATCACCCTGATTGTCGCATCTTTGTTGCCTTCGTTGATAGCGGTCGCATTTGGGGTGACATTAATTTCGAAATGTCCATTGGAATCGGTTGTTCCATTTCCAATGATATCAGAAGGATGTCCCTGGGTTTCAATAGTAATTACTGCATTTTCTACTGGAACTTTATCAGTCATATTTTGATAGACATACCCTCGATAGGTGAAATTTCCAATTTCTGGCCCTGGTGTTCCTCCTCCCCCAAGTGTGACATTAATATTGACTTGTATCGCGGTATCCGCTGGCAAGTTGATGTTATTGACCCACGTTGTATTAAAAACTCCATTTTTAGAGGTTTTAATATCATAGGTTCCTGCTGAAAGATTATTGAAAATATAATACCCACTATCGTTTGTTGGTGTTGCATTCTGAGGACCAGGACCAAGATATAGTTCAACAGTTGCTCCTTGAATTGGATCTCCATTTGCTTGATTGCGGACGTACCCGAAAATCGAACTATTGCCACCACCAACCGTAAAGTTCAACCATCGGATTTGATCCTCTGAAAGATTGAACGAAACTCCAGCCTGCCAAGGGAATTCCCCGAATTTACAGACCTCAGACGAATAATGATCCGCTGAAACATTATCATTGAAAATGAAATATCCAGAGCCATTAGTATTCACAACATATTGTGCTGAGCCATTTAATCGAACGGTCGCTCCAGGTATCCCCGTATTATTTGCATCTTTCACGTATCCTTTCACAGTTCCATTTCCACCTGGTGGTGGTCCACTATAGTTTGCAGTAATAACGATGCTTGCAAATTCACCATCGAAATCAACAGAACCAGGAACTTCCGAGATATTCACAGATTGACCATTCGCAACCTGTAGGATAGAATACTCCCCCGGTGCTGATGCATTATAAGTAGAATTGGCAGCACTTGATATATTGAACAAACCCCAATATTTTTTATCCATAGGGATATTTTCTCCGCCCCATGGCCCCATGCTATTATTATCAAATACGAACACTTTCACCCATCGATGGGTCTGTTCATTAGAGGCTTTCACATAGTAGGGTGGACCTACAGGGGGATCACCAGTTCGGTTATTTACAGAAACATTAACAAGTACCGTATCCCCATCACCGAATTCTTCTGCAGGTGTCACACTCACATCATATGTATGTATAACATCAGTTGGTTCTGCTTGACTTATCGGCATTATTCCAGCAAATGATGTAATCATCATTAATGCCATTAGATAGATTGAGATGAGTTTCTTGCCTAAAATATTCATAGCTTTTTTTGTATTTTGTTTTTGCATTCTCGCCACCTTCATCCAACGAGCTGAAGCACTCAAAAAGTATTGATAGAGAGCATCCAACACGCATTATATTTGTGATGCATATGTAATGCTGTCTTACAAATATATACCTTTCCATTTTGAAAGAAAAAACACAATACAAACGTATCAATAATGGGTCAGAAAAACCTTATCGCTTTAACGTCACACCACGCTGGTTCTGATACGTCCCCGACCGCTCATGATACAACGCTTTTGGAATACTCTCAAGATGTTCAAATACAATCTGGCAAAACCGGTCACCAATCGGGATTTCTACGTCCTTGTCACTGGCATTAAAACATCCTATGGTTAATGTTCCATGGAATCCAGCGTCTACCTTGCCGAAACTTGCCATGATTCCTTTGCGGGCGTAACTTGAGCGAATCCATAGCTGAGACGTGATCTGCGGTCCCATCTTCACAAACTCTTTGGTGCTAATCGCAAACCATGTTAATGATGGGATGACTGCAACACCTTTCTTGATATGGTTATCTGTTTTTTTAATGTAGATTTCATCAATGGATAAATCATATCCATTCGGAGTTAAATTCTTTTGAACAAAAGGCTCAATACCAAGCGTATTGTTCTGCATCGCCTGCTCAATATCAGTATCAGAAAGA
>Ga0315285_10002554_pt1 | contig 18990 bp, 17 predicted proteins | sample YL17G09_36_MG_FD_203698 | JGI IMG/M metagenome (GOLD analysis project Ga0315285, IMG submission 203698) | Sediment microbial communities from Yellowstone Lake, YNP, Wyoming, USA - YL17G09_36 | ecosystem: Environmental > Aquatic > Freshwater > Lake > Sediment | place: USA: Wyoming | collected...
CGGGCGGTGATTCGCGCGCTTATTCATGTCGACGAGGGATAGGAGTTCGCCCGTGCGACTCTCACGCTTCCCACCATCCAAACCAGCGAGGCGCATCGGTAGCTGGATGTTCTCCTCGGCGGTCAGGGTTGGCACGAGATTGAAGAACTGGAACACGAAGCCGACCGCGTCGCGGCGGTGGCGGACCAGATCCGCATCGCTCAAATCTGGCAGGTTCGCCCCGTCGATCTCGATCCGCCCGGCGGTTGGCCTGTCTATCCCGCCTACAAGGTTCAGCAGTGTCGTCTTCCCGCACCCGGAAGGCCCCTGGACCGCCACCAGCTCTCCGTTCTCGATGTCCATGTCCAGGCCCCTGAGAGCGATCACTTCCGACTTCCCCATCTTGTAGACCTTGATCAGGTCCTTCGTCATCACGCGAGGCACATCATCCACCCCTGAGCTTGAGCACTCTGGCGACGTCCATTTTGGCGACCCGCCAGGATACCAATAGCACGGTGAGCAGCATTGCGGCGGGCGCGAGGACCACGAGGTACAGCGTTTCCACCGGGATGCGGAACGGGAGGGGAACGAGGGACTGTACGCCGCCGGTCGACCCGCCGAAGAATATCTGCGAGGTCAGGTAGGCCGAGATGAGGCCGATGCTCACCCCGACCAAAAGGCCTATCAACATTATCGAGAACGCCTCGCCTACCAGCAGTCCGGCGGTCTGCCAGCCGGCCGATCCCCTTGCCGTGATCGCGGCAAACTCGACATCGCGCTCTATCGTGGCGGCGTAGATGATCAGTGCCAGTCCGACGGTGAGTATCACGATGATGTAGGCAATCTCGATATAAATGAAACCGACCAGGGAGGTGAACAGCGGGCCCGCCTTCGTCTGCTCCACCTCTTCCTCATACACGCGAACCTGGGAGGCGCCCATGGCCTCGATCTCCGCCTTCACCGTCCGCCAGTCCGCGCCTGGTCGCAGGTCTATCAGGTACCTCGTGTCGGACGGGATTTCGTAACCCTGCAGCGGCTCGAGCATTGTGCGCACCGTGAAATCGCCAACATAGACCACGGCGGGCATGTAGTATTGATCGACGTTTATGCCAGGCAGCCCTCGGACAACCCCGCCGATCGTGACATTGATGCCGCGTATCGCGGAACCGGTGCTGTTGTAGAGAGTCTGATACAGAGCTATCCTGTCTCCGACCGCCAGGTAACTGTAATCCAGAAAGCTCTTCGAGACAAGCACCTGCCCGTCTGTCTTGAGCACCGCCTTTGCCCCTTGCGAATCGAGACTCTCGAAATACCACGGTTCGGGCTGCGTCACCGCGAAGTACGAATCGGGCTCGAGTACGCAAACGGGACCGTATCCATATTCGGCGAATATCCCCGGGAACCTGACCTCGGTGACGGCCGCGACTTGCGGGAGGGAGGTCAGGTTCAACCTGAACGTCTCGCCTGGCGGTGGAGAGCCGATGGACATGTCGGCCCCGATCGATGCGCGCACCTGATTCTCCTGATAAGCCTGCTGCGAACCGAGGTTGGCGAAAATGAAGACGCCGAAACCGAGCCCGAGGGCGATGATGAGCGCGATGTTCGCTGACCTCCTAGGGTTCCTGGATAGGTTGTGGCTGATCAAGTAGTGCAGATTCTTGGCGAGGGGTTTGCACACGCGCGCCGTCCACTCATAGACCCGACCTGTCGCCCTCGTGAGCAGGCGGGTCGTGCCTACGATTAGGAAGATCGGGGCGAACGGCAGGAGGACGTAGAATATGATTCCGATGAGGAACAGGGTGAAGTCCGAGGGCGCCGACCTGCTCCAGAACACCATGCCATAGGTGAGCACCGAGAGCGCGACCAAGATGATGTCCGTGTTCGGTTTGTAGTGGATCTTGGTCTCCCCCGGCGCGTAGTATTTCAGGGTCTCCACAATCGGGAGATTCACAGTCCTCTTCGCAGAACGATAGCTAATCCCGGCCATGAGAACCGTGCTTAGGATCAGGACGGAGATTATCGTGTCCAGCGACAGCGCGATGTCCTCGTAGTGGACCGTGAGACTCGAAGTGAACGGATTGATGTAACCTACGAGCAGTCGGCTGAGAGCCAGACCGAGGGGGATGCCGATGGCTGTGGCAAGTATCCCTCCCAGGATTGCGTCCATCATCAGCACGCCGATGACCTGTCGCTGCCTCGCCCCCCTGGTCTTGAGCACCGCGAGTTCCCGCCTGCGCTCTGCGTGCCCCAGTTCCGCTCCGACCATTCCGAGATAGAGCCCTAGAAGGATGACCGGTAGTGAGAGAGCGAGGAAGACGAGCCTCTGGATTGTCATCGTGAAACTGAAAGCCGGGATCAGATTCGAGAGGTTATCCTGGACATATCCTCCGTACGGAGCCAGGGCGGCCTCCAGCTGCCTGCTCAATCTTGCGAGACCGCGTTGCGTGCCGGGTAAATCGTATGGATTGAGGAAGCGAGCGTGGTCGATCCAAACCTCGCCCAATGTCCAGCCAGCAAGTCCTGTGGGTATTTCCAACTGCTCTGCGACCCAATCGGAATCGTTGATATTCACGAATGTCGAAAACCCGTAGTAGGTCCAACCACCACCATAGTATCCCGACTGGGGAAATGTCACGACGGCGTCTACGGCAAGATCCAGCAGGCGCGTTCGGTATGTCCCGCCGAACACGTCATATTGCGTGTAGTTGTAGGTCACCAGATCCCCTGTGTGCACATTGAGAATCGCTGATACGTCGGATCCTATCGCAACCTTGCCACGGGGGAGTTCGAGGGAACCGAAGACTGTCGAATCGCGCAAATTCGAGGGGAGATTGCTCGGGTCGATGCCGTATGAAGAGATGCCGAGTTGCGGGGATTCATTTCCTTTCTGGATGCTCAATCCATCAATGCGCTTGTAGACATCGACTTTGACGATACCGGCCACTGCCAGTACTGCGTCGCGGACATCAGTCCAATTTCCCTGTTGCGCGATTATGCTGAAGTCTCCGGCTTGATTGTAGAGGAGCGCCTCGAACGATGACCGCGCGGATGAGTCTATCGCGATGAACGTGCCAGAGACGAAGGTGATCGCCAGGACGACGCCGATCACGGAGGAGAATGTCCTGCGCCGGCTCCTTACGAAGCTCGTGACTGAGTACCTCAACAGACCCAGTTTAGTCCCTCTGCAGCGCGAAAGAGACATCACCGTCAAAAGTCTTTCGTGGTATCTACCACCTCGGCGTCGATTCACCAGAACATTGGATCCTCACGGCCGCAGCCTCGACCGCGTGATTTTCAGCGTCATTCCCGCCTCGATTCTGCACGTCGGAACACACCGGGCGGGATTCCGATAGGTTTAAGATGGGCTTTAAAAAGGAAATTCCTGAGCTTTAAATAGCCAGCATCGGATATTATCCTTCCTGATAATCAACACGAAAACCCCTTACGGCAGGGAGATGCAATGGGGTCATACGGGATCCGGGGTCTATGTGACCTTGAGTCAACCTCCAAGGTCGCCCACCTCCTCGATTCCCTCCCCCTCCCCCGGGTCCCCGTGTTTTATCTTTTCTTCTTGGAAACGCCGCAGGACTCTCAAAGGACGATCCAAATCAACAGCGCAATTCCGACCGCGAGGCAGTAAGGTGCGAAAGCGTAGAACCTCGCCCTCGAAATGATCGCGAACAGCAATCTCAAAGCGAAAAAAGCGGAAATGGCGGCGGAAACGAGAGCGATAGTCAAGCTGAGCGCGTCGACGTTGAGACTTCCCGAACCGGCATCGAGAAATCCCGCCATGGCGGCTCCGAGTATTGCGGGGACAGCAAGCAAGAAGGAATATTTCGCCACCCGGACTCTTTCCGCTCCGAGCATGAGGCCGGTGGATATGGTCGTGCCCGAGCGCGAGATTCCTGGAATGAGAGCGATGCCCTGGACCGCACCGACCGCCAACGCACCAGCTGTGCCCAACGGTTTCCTGTCTCTCTTGCGGACAGCGTAGGTCAGGGAGAGCACGACCCCGGTGATGATCAGCCCGACCGCGACGACTAGGAGCGAGTGGAAGAGGGGCTTCGTCCACCGCCAGAGGGCGAACCCTATCAGGGCGGTCGGAATCATCCCGATGACGATGAGCCAAGCAGTCATCGCGCCGTCCTCCTCTCTGAGGACGACTGACGCCTTCTCTCCCGCCCGCCATCGTCTCATGAACCTCGCAAGAGATTTGAATATCTCGGCGACTTCCTTTCTCAGGAACACCAGGACGACCAGAGCCGTCGCCACGTGAAGCAGCACGTCAAACATGACGGGCACGTCGAGTCCCCAGACCTGCTGCAGAATCACCAGATGCCCTGAGCTGCTCACGGGCAGCCACTCAGTCAGACCTTGCACGATGCCGAGAATCAGCGCCTGGACCGCGTCCACTTTACCACGCGTGGAGTCGCAACGACCGACTTAATGCTTTGGAGACGGTTGTCGGCTCCTCGCGTGACTCGCTGGATTAGATGGACTTACAACGCAATTTAAATACGCCCAGACCGCTGAGTTCGATGTCCCCTAGACGGCGGGGTGGTCCAAATGCCTACAAAGCTGAGACTCTCGATTGCTGTCGCCTTGCTGCTGACTGCGTCCTTCCTGCTCGTCCCCGCCAACTTCGTCAAAGCCCAAGATACCGAACCGCCCTGGGTGGCCTCCTACTACCCGACTAACGGGATGGCCAACGTGCCTCTGAGCGCCAATATCTACGTCAACTTCAGCGAGCCGATGAACCAACTCTCCGTGAACATCGGAATATTGCCATTCATCGCCTTGACGCCATCGTGGGACATGACACAGCAGTCGGTGATTTTCAGTCACGCCGTATCATACACTCCGAGCACGTGGTACACTGTGACGGTCAATGGCAATGACTTGGCGGGAAACCCGCTGGACGGCGACCACGATGGCACCGGCGGCGACCCGTTCATCTGGACGTTCATGACGGGGTGCGGCCGCTGCATACTGAGTACCGACCCTAGAGACGGCGAGGAGAATGTCGGCCTCACCAAGCCAATAGTTGTCACCTTCAGCGAGAGGATGGACAGCGCAACAATCACAGTGAACATCCTCCCCGCAATGGCCTTCGCTCCGATCTGGAACAGCGGTTTCACAATCCTGACCCTGACCCATGCGAATCCATTCGCCCAATGCACCGTCTACCGCGTGACCATCGGTGCTCCGGGCCTCGACCCTGGACCGGTGCCCAACCCTTGGCAGTTCACGACCACCGGCTGTCCGCCGGTCATAACTGGCATCTCTCCTCAGCAGGTTGATGCCGCCCTCGATGCACCAATCCGCATCGACTTCAGCACGACGATGAACAACGCAACGGTCACGTGGACCCTCAACAGGACGCTAACCCTCGCAGCCTTATGGAATATCGGCAACACCACCCTGAACCTCACGCACGCCGTGAAGTTCATGCCGTGCACCGACTACGGCTTCTCGATCAATGGCGACGACATGTTCGGGCAGCTGCTGGACAACGGTTCCTTCCCGATGCCATACAACTTCACGACGGTCTGCACGTATCCGAGAGTGGTCGACACTTCACCGTACGACACGCAGAACAACGTCCAGCTGGACGCGTCGATAATCGTGACCTTCAGTGAGTCCATGGACAACCTGTCGGTCATGGATTCGTTCACCTACGGCGACGGCGTGACCTTCTATTCAAAATCCGATGGCGTCTCGACATGGAACCCCGACAACACAGTCTTCACCTTTGGCCCGAGCTCACCGTTCCGCAGGCAGATCCCCTACACCGTCAGGTTGAACTCGACCGTGGCCCGCGGCCTCGGTGACAACCACCTGGACGGCAATGAAAACGGGGTGCCGGAAGGCTCGTCAACAGATGACGTTGTGTGGTGGTTCACGACTGTCCAGGTGAGCGACACGACGCCCCCTACGGTGCAGACCGTCAGTCCGGGCCGGTACGCCACGGACGTCCCCAAGACCACAGCGGTCGTCGTCACCTTCAGCGAGGCCATGAATAAACTCTTGGTTCAGCAGGCGCTGCAAATCTCGCACAGCTTGTTCGCCTATAACATCAACTGGCCCGACAACAGAACCATCAGCTTCAACCTGGGACCGACCCTCTTCTTCGGAACGGCCTACACGATCACCGTCGCCAACACTGCATCGGACCTTGTGGGAAATCACATGATCTCGGACTACGAGTGGACCTTCACGACGGAGAACTGGCGGGGGAATGTCCACGGCAGGGTGGTCGATGACGCCGACGGCAGCCTCATATCGAACGCGACGGTCACGCTTGACGGGACACAGACATTGACCGATGGAAATGGGAACTTCACCTTCACCAATGTGGAGCAGGGCAGGTACGTGCTCAGCGTCATGAAGGATGGCTATGACTCGAGCAGCGAATTCAAGGACGTTGCTGAGGGCATAGTGGACCTTGGCACTGTCAGGCTCCGCAAGACGCCGGCAGAGTCGAGTAGCGCGCTCTTTGTGGTGGCTGGCATCGTCATTGCCGTGGTGATCGTGCTCGTCCTTCTCGTCCTGCTGTCGCGCAGACGAAGGAAAGTGCAGCCCACGACATTCGAGCAGTGGAAGGGTGAGGTCGCCGAGGTCGAGAGGCCCGATAGCGGGCAATGATCACTTGTAGTCGTAGAAGCCCCGGCCGGTCTTCCTTCCGAGCCGCCCGGCTTTCACCATCTTCCGCAGAAGGGGACACGGCCTGTATTTCGGGTCTCCGAGGCCGTTGTGCAGCACGGTCATGATGTCCAAACAGATGTCGAGTCCTATCAGGTCCGCCAGCTCCAGCGGCCCCATCGGGTGGTTGAAACCGAGCTTGGCGACCGTGTCGATCGCCTCCTTCGTGGCCACCCCTTCCTGGAGGCAGAAGACGGCCTCGTTGATGAACGGCATGAGGATCCTGTTGGCGGCGAAACCTGGGAAGTCCTGGACCTCCACCGGGGTCTTGCCCAGCTTCGCGGAGAGGTCGAACACCACCTTGACCGTCTCGTCGCTCGTCTGCAGCCCGCGGATGACCTCGACCAGCTTCATCAGGGGCACGGGGTTGAAGAAGTGCATGCCCACGAACTTCTGCGGGCGGTCCGTTGCGGCGGCGAGCTCGGTTATCGAGATGGAAGACGTGTTCGATGCGAAGATCGCGTCGGGCCTGCAGATTTTCGCGAGTTCTCGGAATGCCTCCTTCTTCACCTCGGGGCTCTCGAACACCGCCTCGATGATTAGGTCGCAGTCGGCCATGTCCTTCCATTCTGTCGTGCCCTTCACCCGCGACTGCACAGCCGCCTTCTCCTCGGCGGTCGTCTTCCCTTTCTCGACTCCTCTCGAGAGGCTCTTATCTATCGTGGCGAGGCCTTTCTGGACGAACCTGTCCTCGATGTCCCTCATCGCCACGCTGTGTCCGCTCTGCGCGAGGACCTGAGCGATCCCCGCCCCCATCGTTCCAGCGCCGATCACTCCGACTTTCCTGATCTCCAAGACCGTCACCGGAGGAGGGAAAAGCGGCGGGTTATTTCAGGGCTTCCGTCCGGCGGTCTGGCGGTTTGATTTAGGATTGAGAACCCGGCCTGGCACACCCTCCCCGTGTCCGCGGTCAGATCGGCCCGGCCGTCACATCTTCTCGATGAGCATCGCCATGGCATTGCCGCCGCCAAGGCAGATGGTGACGACGCCTCTCCTCGCGTTCCTGTCCTTCATGGCATAGATCAGGGTCGCAAGTATCCGCGCTCCTGAGCAGCCGATCGGGTGACCGAGGGCCACCGCCCCGCCATTCACGTTGAACCTCTCCCGCGGGATCCCCAGCTCCTTCATCACCGCCACGCTGGCGGAGGAGAAGGCCTCGTTGTGCTCCCAGAGGTCGATGTCCTTGACCTCGAGGCCTGTCTTCTTCAGGAGCTTCCGCACCGCGGGTATCGGGGCCTCCATGACCCATTCCGGCTTGACGCCGGCGCTCACGTAATCGACTATGCGAGCGAGCGGTTTGAAACCTTTCTTCATTGCCGCCTCGGAGGACATGACGACAGTGGCGGCACCGCCATCGCTCAGCTGCGAGGCGTTCCCCGCCGTGACCTTGCCGTCCTTCTTGAACGCGGCCGGCAGCTTCGCCAGCTTCTCGACCGTCGAGTCGGACCTGATGCCCTCGTCCTGCTCGAACATCCTCTTCTCTGCCTTCAGTTCGACCGGGACGATCTCCGCCTTGAACTTGCCGTCCTGCGTGGCCCTGTTGGCCTTCATGTGGCTCTCGTAGGAGAACCGGTCCATGTCCTCGCGGGTGACGTTGTACCTGTCCGCGACGATCTCGCCCGTCATGCCCATGTGGAAATTGCTGTAGACGTCCCACAGGCCGTCGTACACCATCGCGTCGACCAGCTTGACATCGTTCATCTTCGAGCCCCAACGCAGCTCGCGCACGACATAGGGGGCGTTGCTCATGCTCTCCATGCCACCCGCCACGATCGTCTCCGCACTGCCGGCCTTAATCGCGTCGGCTGCGACACCGACAGCCTTCAAGCCAGAGGCGCAAACCTTGTTGACGGTGAAGGCAGGGACCGAGTCGGGTATCCCGCCGGCGAGGGCCGCCTGGCGTGCCGGGGCCTGACCCAGACCGGCTGTCACGACGTTGCCCATGATGACCTCGTCGATCTCGACCGGATTGACGCGGGCACGGGCGACCGCTTCCTTGATTGCGATTGCGCCGAGCTGCGTTGATGAAAATGCGGCCAACGATTTCCCATATCTGCCAATCGGCGTGCGGCATGCACTGATGATGACTGCTTCTGACATTCTTTGCCCCCGGACGATGCGAGGAAAGCGCCACCGGTTATGAAGGTTGCCTGAATACTGTATTGAGCCAACGCTTTATCATCGATGGCGCGTCTGATTTCGGGCTCACTGGGGCGGGGACGGCGGGCTCGGGGGGCGGTAGACCGGCTGCTGTACCGTCTGGCCGTACTGCGACGGTGGAGGCGGGACGAGGAATCGCGCTTTGCGCCGAAACCTGACGAGCAGCAACACGATTACGGCAATCACAACGATGATGATGACAACGATGAGCAAGAGAACCATTATGCTCCCAGCCGAACTCCCGGCCGAATAGCTATATGACTTCAGCTCCAGTCCGCTTCCAATCACGGTTATGCCACCTAGGGATAGACCCATCACGGTGCCGTTCAGCCTGACTGCAAACCCGACTGCATCCGAATAGTCCATTATCCCAGGCGCTGCGACACCATTCGAATCCTCTCTGATGGCGAATGTGCTGAATGTCCCGGCCGGAACGGTCAGGCTTGTCGGGCCGGAGACCGAGTAATCATAGGTCACCACTCGGGAAGACGATCCAAAGCTGGAAGTTGAATTCTCGATGCCTGTGGAAGACCACACCTGACCGTCACTGAGCGGGAATTGGAAATCCTGCAAGGGCGGATCATAGGTTGAGGCGGTCCACCCTCCCATGATCGGTATCTTGTACCACACTCTCACTCTGGACAGATTTGATGTGCCGAAGTTGATGTAGCCCTCGATGCCGATGCTCGTGGTTCCTGCTGCGATGGCGCCCGAGACTGAGCAGTTGAAGGTCTCGTAGCTTTGGCTCCCCACAGTCAAATCAGCTTTGTGGTCCACCTTCACGCGCACGATCACCGAGTATGTGGTGGCGTAGATGATTGTCTCTCCGCTGTATTCCCAGAAATCGCCGATCGACCATTTCGCGGCGCCGCCCTGGGCCCTCGCGGGGGAGGGCACCAAGACGATGGAGCCGGCAATCAAAACGAACACGGCCAAGATTGATGTGATTCTTCTCATGGTCATCGAACCTGCTCTCTGCTGGACGTTTGAAAACCGCCGTTCGATATAAATGCCTCGCAACGGGCTGACCGGATAGTACGGGCACGAGGGGATTCGAACCCCTGTCGGAGGCTCCGAAGGCCCCAAGCCTAGTCCAAACTAGCCGACGTGCCCGGCGGCCGATGAGTGCCTCCTCAGATATTCCTTGTGGTCGTCCTGACGGGAGAATTGAATTCTAGAAATGTCTGCAGCCCAACGTTCCCGTCCGCTGAAGGCGGGAATTCTATTCGCCGATGTGCTTCTTGTACCCCGCCGCGTTGAGAAGTCCCTTGACCTCGTTCGGGTCCGAGACCTCGACCGTCGCGACCCAGCCGCCACCATAGGGATCCTTGTTGACCGCCTCGGGCGAATCCTGCAGGGTGTCGTTCACCTCGATGACCTTGCCGGACACGGGCGCATATATCTCTGACGCGGACTTCACCGACTCGACGACGCCGAGCTTCTCGTGCGCCTTGAGGACCTTGCCCAGCTTCGGCAGCTCGACGAACACTATGTCGGTTAGCTCGTGCTGCGCATGGTCAGTAATGCCTATCGTCGCCTTCTTCCCCTCGACCCTCACCCATTCGTGATCCTTGGTGTAATGCAAGTCGTCCGGAACCTTGGTCATCGAAGCACCGCGCCGCAAATCCTGCTGGCGGTTATGAAGGTTTCTAGTTAGTACTTCCCCTTCTTGTAGATGAGGGGCTGATGGGACCAAGCATTCTCGCTGCGCACCTTGTGTATCCACCAGACGTAGAAGCCCACCATGAGGAGGAGCCCGACAGCCAAGGCGGAGAACATGCAGAGGACGTTCGAGGTAAGCGAGTTCCAGATGTCGCCGAAGAACTCAACGATTCCCATAGAGATTCACCGCCACGACGAAATAGTTGTCATGGGACTTGAAATGTTGCCCGATTTCGAGGCCCGCCTCGGCAATCAGATGCTCGAGCTCGCCCTCGACGAAGAGGTGGTAGAACCGCCTGATTGCCTGACCTTCCTTAGACTTTATCGCGATCAGGACGTCCCCGAACCCTTCCTTCTTCAGCTTGTGCCTCTCGAGGATCCTCTGGAACCGCCTCTGCTCGAACGCCCAGACGCTGACAAATGCCTTGCCGCCGGGTCTGAGGCACCGCCGTATCTGCTCCAGACTTCTAATGCGCTCCTGGCGGGTTGGCAGGTGATGCAGCGCCGCAATGTAGAGGCAAACGTCCACCGACGAATCCTTGATTGGCGGTGCGGTGACGTCTGCTTGGATCAGATTCACATAACCCGCCACGGAATTCTCTTTCGCGCTCATCGCTGCCCGCCCGAGCATCCCCCGCGCGAAGTCGATGGCGGTCACCCTGTGCCCCGCCATGGCGAAATGAACGGCGTTCCTGCCGGAGCCGCATCCAAGCTCAAGGACCGTCCGATCCCGGGGCAGTGTCTTCTCGAAATCGATGACGTCGGTCCACGGAGTCTTCCTCCGCTCCTCCACGTCCTCGGCGATTTCCTCGTAGGTTCTCAGTACCGAGGCCTTCGTGGCGGGAGGATCCATGTCGTCGAGCGATGAACGAGTAATCGCAAAAGGCTTCCGGCGGCTCACAAGGCGAAGTGAGCGTACTTCATCTCGTCCAGGACTCGCTTCCTGATTTCCTTGACGGCGGGAAGCTTCCTCACGAGCCTGCCCTTCCTCAGGTACTGGACCATGGCGGGCTTCACCTCGCCTTTGCATCCGGGGCACTCGCGGACATCGACCTCGTAGCAGCCGTGCTCCACGCAGCGCATCAGGTGCTTGCGCCCGCCGAACTTCCCACGCTTCGCCACAGGCTTGCCCTCCATCTCAACGATATCGAAGGCAAAGTCGATCGTCGGCGCGTTCGACAGGGTCGTGCCGATGCCGAAGCCATCCACGCCCGCCTCGAGCAGTTCGGGTATCTTCTCCTCGGAGATGCCGCCGCTCACGTAGAGCTTCGCGTCCTTGTGCCCGCGGATGTCCAGCTCCCAGCGCACCTCCCTGACTATCGAAGCGAGATTCCCCCTGCGCGTCGAGTGCGTGTCAATCCTCACCCCCGCCAGATCCGGGATCACCTCCGCCGCGATGTTCGCCTCGATCTTCTCGTCGTAGTAGGTGTCCACAAGAGCGATTCGCGGTATTTTCTTCTCCAGGTGTCTATGCATCGCCTCGAACGCCTCTTTCGGCCCGCCCATGACGATCGTGAGGGCGTGGGGCATCGTGCCGACAGGCGAGAGGCCAAGTCGCTCCGCTCCCAAGGGTGTCGTAACGTCATCGAGCCCTCCGATGTAGACCGAGCGCTCGATCATCGGCGCGACCCCAGGGTGCATGCGCCTGACGCCGAAGCTGATGATCCTCTTGTCGCCCGCCAGCTTTCGGACCCTCGCCGCTTTGGTCGTGATTCCACTCGCCTGGCACAGGAGGCCGAGCATCGGGGTCTCGAACAGGCCGAACCCGCCATATGGCCCTTCGACCGTCATCACCGGCGTCGGGATTCCGCTGGCGGTCTTCGGGGTGAAAAGGCTCCCCTCGGGTATCGACCATAGGTCGACAGGTTTGCCCTCCAGCAGCCTGACCGCTTCCTCCACACCGGACAGCACACCCCACGCCCATCCGTCTGGGAGGCTGTGAGTGGTGACCTCGCCGAGCACGCTCACCCTGTCCCTCTTCTCCTTCTTCAAAATCTCCAGGGTCCTCTGGAAGTAGATGTCGCTCGTCTTCCCCCTCAGGATGTCCTGTTCGGTCGCGATGTTGAAGCGCGTCAAGGTGGCTCCTCCTCTGGTTCGAGGCCGCTACATTGGATGATGATATAAGAATTCCCTCACGCGCAAGGCTCGGGCTGCAACATTTTGACAATGAGGCCGGACAGTCTGTAGAGCAATGCTTTCAGTCTGCTCCCTCGAAACGAGTCAAGAGCCTCGTCCATTTTGCCCAATTGAACAAGAAATCCCCCGCAGGAGGCGCGAAAGCGTCAGGATTATGGTGGGCTCGCGCATGCCCGCCATCATGCAATTTCCTGCTTTCGACCTATTGCACTGGTTCATCGACAACCACGCCGCCAGGTACAACATCTCTCTCAGCGACATGCTCCCCGCCACCTTCGACGAGGTCAAGATCAAACTCGAGGACCTGAACATCGCCGAAAACTTCGTCAACGGCCGCCCGGAGCTCAGGCAGCTCCTCGCGGGCCAGCACGGAGTCGAACCTGACAGCGCCATCGTGACGGCGAGCTGCAGCGAGGCGAACCTGGATGTCTGCATGGCCCTGCTGAAGCCTGGCAACGAGGCTATCGCGGTCATGCCGAACTACCCGCCGCTGAGGGACCTGCCTAAGGGGCTCGGCGCAAAGGTGAAGGAGCTCATGCTCCGCCCCGAGGACGATTTCGTCCTGGATCTGGAGGCACTGGAGAAGGCGGTCACCAAGAAGACCCGCCTCGTGATCATGACCAACATCAACAACCCCGCCAGCTCCATCATCACGAAGGGGCAGCTTGCAGGGATCTCCGAGATGGCCGAGCGGAAGGACTTCCACGTCCTCTGCGACGAGACGTTCAGGGAGCTCGCCTTCGAGAAGAAGCCTCCGACCGCCGTGCAGTTCGGAGACCGGATGGTCGTGACGAACACGATGTCCAAGGTGTATGGCATGGGCGGGCTCAAGATCGGCTGGATACTGGCCAGGGGAAAGGCCCTGGACAGCATCAAGAACGTGACCGAGTACAACACCGTCTGCCCCTCCGGGATCAGCGACCGCATCGCCCTGGCGGTCCTGAAGGAAAAGGACAGGTTCATCGAGAGGGCAAGGAGCATCATCAAGCGCAACAGGCCCGTCGTCGAGGACTGGCTGAACCGGAACGACAGGGTGCACTGGAACGACCCCGGCGTCGGCAACGTCGCCTTCCCCAAGGTGGACGCCGATGTTGATCGCCTCGCGGCTGTCCTGCTGAAGGACTACAGCACCATCATGGCCTCGGGCTCTTTCTTCGGGGTCAAGGGGCGGTTCCGACTGGGCTTCGGGCGGAAGACCGAGGACCTTGTGACAGGACTGGAGAACTTCGACACCGCTCTGAAGTCTGCAGCCTAGCCGGGTCTTATTCGGTCGCTTCTCTGCGGTCGAGCTCGTTGTGCACGATCGTGATGCAATGGTTCGAGTGCAGGGACCGCGGCCCGAGGCTGAGAACTGCCGGGTCATGGGCCATGAGCGCCTTCTCTTCCTCCTCGTTGAAGTCGAGATGGTCCGAGAGCACGAAAATCGCGTCTCTGGGAACACGGTGATTCCTCATGTCCTCTCCATCTTCCTTGAGAAGGACAAACGGCCCGCCAAGAGTCTCCAGCAGCTTCGCGAACCCCATGCCCGAGACATAGATCCCCGGGGTGCTCATTGACTCGGCAATCGACTCGATCTGCAGGGCCCGGAGGAAGAGCGCAGCGGTGCTCCTCTCGTCGGGATTGAGGTGCCTCAGCTCAGCCCCCACCATCCGGATCGTCCTCGGCGGTCTCGAGGGGCCGCAGAGCACGAGGTACAGCTCGACATCCATGCGGATGCCATGAGAGAGGAGGAAGGCCGAAGCGGCGCAGCGAGCGAGCACGTCGATCCTGCCAGAGGTGCCGGGGACGTCATCGAGTGAGAAATCCGGGGACGTGTGGGCCTCGTGGCCTAGCACCAGGAATCGATGCACGACGCCCGAAAGGGTTCAAGCAGTTAATAGATTCATCAGTCTGAGTTTTAGGACTTGATTTCGTATCCGAGCTTCTCGGCCAGTATGTTGAACAGCTCCTCCATCGACACGCCGAACAGCCGGCGTATGTTCGCATCCGTGATCGCGATGCGACGTAGTCTGCGCAAAAGCACAGGCTCGCGCCTGCGCAGCATCGTGTCTATCTCCGCCTGGAGATCCTTCACCGTCATAACAGTCTGGACTGTTGCCATATCTTCCAAACCATTATTATGTGATGTCCACCGCTAAATAACTTGCTATCGAGTAGCACGGACGATGTGCGGTGTGGGATGACGAGTTTGGCCGGGTTCTCCTCTACTTGAATATCTCCCCGGTCTCCCGCGACCAGAACAGCAGGTCGAGGTCAGCCAGGGGTATGCCCACCCTTGAGGAGAACTCCTTCATCAGCGCCTCTATCCTGAGGTATTCCTTCTTGGACAGTGTCTCTGGCACTTTGTCGATGATCCCGTGGCGGTGGAGGTTCTTGACTATGTGGCGGTCCAGGATCGCGAGCTGTTCGCCCTTCCCGACGTTCCTGAGGAAGTGCCCCGCCTCCTTGTAGCCCAGGCCGAGGATGTTCCGCACGAGCCACTCGCGGGCCTCGAAGGGATTCTTGAACTCCGCCATCCTCTCCTTCAGAGTCCACCTGCCGTCACGGAAGAACTCCTCTCTCGCGGCGACTATCCACCGCGCCTTGCCCTCCGGGAATCTGACGCCCTCGAGATGTCGCAGGACCTCGGTCGAATCCCCTTTCCAGATCGCCCCGCTCTCCAGGAGCCTGCCTATCGCCTTGTCGCAGATCCTCGCCTTGGACTGGGGAGTGAGCAGGCAGAAGCACAGCTCCGTGAATATCTTCTCATCTGATTCCTCGCCGACCTCCCTGAATTCGTCGAGCCGACAGCGGATGGCGTCTTTCTTCTCCCTGTGATGCCCGATGAGCTCGTCCACCTCGCGGTATCCGTGGAAGTCATCCAGCGTCTTGGACACGGTCCTGGCCTGCTGCACGGACATGGGCACGCGTCTCTGGCCAATAAACCAATCGCGAATCTAGGCTGACTTGCCCCAGTCCCTGAGCATCCTGATCAGGAGTCTTGCGGGGATTCCGCTCGGCCCTTTGGGCATGTATGTCTTGTCGATGCTCTCCGGCCCGCCATGCACCCAGACCGTGCCCGCGATGTCCAAGTGCGCCCATGGAGTTGCCCCGACGAACTGCCTGAGGAACATCCCCGCCGTGATGCAGCCTGCGCTCTTCCCGCCAGTGTTCTTCAGGTCTGCGAGGTCGCTTTTGATCTGCTCCGCGTATTCGTCGAACATCGGCAGTTCCCAGACGCGCTCGCCCGTGTCCAAGCCCGCTTTGACGAGCCGGCGGACGAGCTTCGAGTCATTGCCCATGACAGGCGTCACCCTCTTACCTAGGGCATAGACGGCCGTCCCGGTGAGCGTGGCCACGTCGACGATGGCCTGCGGCTTCAGCTTCTCAGCGAAGACCAAGGCGTCGGCGAGGATGAGGCGGCCCTCAGCGTCGGTGCTCAGCACCTCGACCGTCTTCCCGCCATACATCTTCAGGACATCCCCGGGTCTCTGCGCGCGGCCAGAAGGCATGTTCTCCGCGAGAGGCGCGAGAGCAATGATGTCAAGGGGCAGCTTCAGCCGCGCGGCGGCACTGATCGTCGCGAGGACCGTGGCCATTCCCGCCATGTCGTGCCTCATCTCCCATATCGGCCCCAGCGGTCCCTCCTGCGGCTTCAGGGATATCCCGCCGGTATCGAACGTTATCCCCTTGCCGACGAGGACGATCGGCTTCCCCCGCCTGGCCCCCTTGTACTCGAGCACGAGGAATCTTGGCGGCTCCTCGCTCCCTTTGCCCACCGCCAAGACTCCGCCCATCCCCATGTCTGCCATCAGCCTCTCGTCCAAGACCTTGCACTTGAACCCTGAATCCTTCGCCACCTTCGAAGCGAACTCCGCGAGCTTTTGTGGCGGCTTGTCGTTGCTCGGCATATTCACAAGGTCGCGGACCATGTTGCCCGCCGATGCGATGACCGCCCCGCTCTCGACGGCCCTCTGCATGACGCCGACGCGGGCCTTCTCCGTCGTGACCATCGTCATGACGTCGGGATCTTTCTTCCCTTCATCGCTCGTCTTGTAGCGCGTGTACCGGTAGAGCGTGAGCAATGCTCCCTCAGCCATGGCCTCCGTTGCCTCATGGAGGTCGAGACCGCCGATGCCCGCACCGTGCACAATCGTGGAGAAGCTCTTGAGGCCGATCTCTCTCGCATGCAGCGCGACCTTGCCCGAGACCTCCCTGATGCGGTCGAGCTTGAACTTCTCCCTCTCGCCGAGCCCGACGATCATGACGCGCTTCGCAGGGGACTCGCCTGCGGCGGGGAGCACCGACACCTCCTTGAACTTCCCCTGGAAGTCGCCCGATTCAATCAGTTTCGAGATTGCCCCGCCCGTCGCCTTGTCCACTGCACCGGTCGCCCCGCCAGGCCTCTTCACTCCCTTGAACAGGTTGACCACGACGGCCTCGTCCCGCCAATCCGCGATGTCCCCGGCCTTCACCTCGATCTTCAATGATCTCACCGCACGGTCAACTGGAAGTCATGTTAAGACACTTTCGCGGCAAGGGTGAGGGAACGGTGCACCGGCATCTCCTCTTCTCGACTGACCAACGCGACTGCTGCTCGAAAACAGTGCGTGAAAGCCGTCGCAACTGAAGGCGGCGTTTGACGACCGCTCGGCCAGTCCTTTGTTCACGGAAGCTGAGACGGCAACTTCTTCAGGTCGTCTATCCGCCTGTTCACCGCCGCCCAGTCGATGTTGTCCGTGAACGCCTGCAGGTAGTCCGCCCTCTTCACGCCGTAGTCGATGAAGTAAGCGTGCTCGTAGACGTCCATTATGAGCAGGGGCCACGCCCACCAGACGCCGCCGATGTCGTGCCTCTCGCAGACGTAGTTGTGCAGCCTGCCGTCCAGGAAGTTGTAGGCGGTGACGACCCAGCCGCGCGCCGATGTCCCGGCGGCCTTCAGGTCCTTCACGAAATTGTCGAACGAGCCGAAGTCCCTGTTGATGAGCTCGGCGATCTTCCCCGTCGGCTGCCCCCCGGCGCCGCCGAGGTTCTCGAAGTAGCCCTCGTGCAGCGAGACGCCGTTCGTCGCGAATATCTCCTCGATCTTCAGCTCTCGGTAGTCGCTGTAGGTGCCGTTCCCCGCGGCCTCGACCTTGCTCAGCTTGTCGTCGATCTCGTTGATCTTGTTGACGTAGCCCTTGTACAGCGTGTCCCTGTGCTCCTGCAGCTGCCTGTCGCTGATCTTCTTCAGCTTCCCCTCAAGCGGGAAGCCTCTCACAGCCCTCTTCCCCTTCTCTACTCGCAGGTATTCCATGTTCTCATGCCTTCGCCACTCGGGATGCTCCCACCATCACCTGGGAGCAATTCATGAAGAGATGTGGCGTGCGGGAGATGCAACGCTCGCATAAAAAGCTGTTTTGAATGATGGACTCAATCCCACTTCTCGAATCTTACCATGCCGAAGCCCATCTCCTCGCACATGGGCTTGGTCTCCTCCAGCATGTGCCTCAAGCCGCAGATGTAGGCGTGCGTGCCCCCCGGTTCCTTGATCTCGTCCCTGAGGAATTGCTGGACGTGCCCGACGCGCCCTTTCCATTCCGACGTCTCAGGCCTGCTGATGACATAGACAAGGTGGAAGTTCGGGTGGTCCCTCGCGAGCTTCTCGAGGTAGTCGATGTACACCATCTCCTTGACGTACCTCACGCCCTGGAAGAGCCAGAAGTGCCTGGCCGGATCGATGTCCGAGTCCTGGCGGTAGATGTGCCCCAGCATCGAGATGAAAGGCGCGACCCCGGTTCCGGTCGAGATGAACGCGACATCGTTCGCCACCGGCTCGAGGAGGACGAAGCGCCCGAGCGGGCCTCGCATCCTCACCTGCGCGCCAGGCTCGAGGTCGGCGAGATAGTTGGACATGAAGCCGTCAGGCACCTTCCTGATGCACAGCTCAAGGTGGTCCTTCTGCTCCGGCGGTGAGGCGATGCTGTACGGACGCGAGACGCTCTTGCCTTCCTTGTCGACCATCACGGAGACGAACTGCCCCGGTTGGAAGTCGAAGACCCCGCCATCGATCTTGAGGCGGACGAAAGAGATTGTGTCGGTCAGGTTCTCCACTTCTCTGACCGTGGCCCACGCGCTCACCGGCCTGAACTTGATTGTGGGTTCCGGGGGGATCGCTATTGCGGGTGGTTTTCCCGATGGCGGTTGAGACATCCTCTGTCCGGAGCGCAAGAACCGTTCGGCCCGTGATAAACGTTTGCGAAAGCCCGCTCAGGTGTGAAGTCCGGAAATTACTTCCTCCATAGGCGCTGAGCTCATCGTCGACCACCCTTATTTCTTTTCAGGAACGCCTTTCTCTCCTTTGGACGAAGCTTCCTGACGAATGCCCGGGAA
>Ga0315285_10002555_pt1 | contig 18989 bp, 26 predicted proteins | sample YL17G09_36_MG_FD_203698 | JGI IMG/M metagenome (GOLD analysis project Ga0315285, IMG submission 203698) | Sediment microbial communities from Yellowstone Lake, YNP, Wyoming, USA - YL17G09_36 | ecosystem: Environmental > Aquatic > Freshwater > Lake > Sediment | place: USA: Wyoming | collected...
TTGTAGCTGTTCTTTGGATGGCATTTTGTCAACATTGTAAAATAATATTAAAAATAGTAACTGGACACTAGATATTTTAAATTCTTTTATGAAAAGAGGTGTCCCATTACTTTACAAGCCCCCACAGTTGGCGAAGTCACATTGCTTCAATATTTAGTAGCTATGACAAGCCCCACGAATTTAGTTTTGCATTTGTATACTAACGATCCAACAATTGGTGTTGGAACAGTAATTGCAAATATCACAGAAGCAACAGCGGCTGGTTATAATCCAATCACATTAGTTGGCACGGGTTGGACTACTACCACTCCTGCTAATTTAGGAACTGCTGTTTATAGCGAAGTTACTTTTACATTCACAACAGCAGTTAGCATTTATGGATACTACGTCACATCGACTAATTCCAGCACACTATTGTGGTTAGAAAAATTCTCGTCGGCTCCTTTCACCCTGCCAACGGGGGGTGGAACTATCGGAATTACACCGAAGATATCCCTCTCATGACTTCAAAACTTAGCTTAAACTAAAGTTTCATAAAGCTCCTTACGATATAATGTAATAAGGAGCTTTATGAATATATTAGAAGAATTAGAACGTATAACAAAGCATTTAGGTGTGTTTCCAAGATATATTGATCTTAAAAATTTAGGAGAACACAATCTTTGCTATCACATCCAAAAATCTAAAATAAAACTACGTGAATATGCCCAAAAATTAGGCTACAACACTAAGTGTCATCCTCGAAATTTTTGGACGGAAGAGGCAATTTTATCTGAAATATCTAAGATTTGTATGGAAAATGGTGGTTGGCCATCTAGCAAGTTGTGGAAGTCTAAATATGGGGATGTTAAAACGGCAGCATATAAAATTGGTCTAGGGCTCAAATATTTTCGAGAAAAATTGGGCTATGAACGCATGGCCGAATCTAAAGAAATTGAATGTAACCAGTGTCATGTAAATTTTTTGCCTACAGTTGGCTCAAATTGGAAAAGACAGCGATTTTGCAGTTGCGAGTGTAAAATTAATTTTTATCGTCTGGAACAAAATGCTAGAGCGGTAGATCGTGTTAAACAACCAAAAACATGTCCTATTTGTGCTAAAGTTTTTACTCCAAGTTTTACAACTAAGCAAAAATATTGTGATAGACGTTGTTTTAAAAATTTCAGGAAAAGATTAGACAAACAAGTGAGAACATGTTTGAGTTATATTGGCACAAAAAAATCAAAACAGACGCACAAATTACTAGGTTATTCTGCTGATGATTTATTGGAAAGATTACAAGCAGATCCAATGTGGATTTATATGCAATGTGGCGATTGGCATTTAGATCATATCTTCCCTATTAAGGCGTTTGTTGATAGTGGTATATCGAATATTGCTTTGATTTGTCATCTAGATAATTTGAGACCGATGTTTGCTAGTGATAATATTTCAAAAGGCGCAAATTACGACAAAATTGCTTTTGAAACATGGTTGGCAAATCACAATCTTACAACTATATAGTGGAAGAAACACTTACAAGGAGAATTCGATGACAACCCCTTATCCAACTATAACTTTTTCTGTGAATTTGGCACCACTTACCAATGAAGCCATTGGTCCTACCACCAACTCGACCAGTACTGGCGTCCTGTCTCCAGATATGTATCAAGGTGCCGATCAAGGCCGTGTAGAAAACAGCAATAGAGCCAGTTTGGTTTCTACTTTATTGGCCACGCTTGGCGTAAGCCCTGACAAGGTTTCTAAAGATGGCGATACATTTGTTGAATATGGCCAAAAAGCCGTTTATTTAAGAAAAATGTATGCAGTCGGCTATGCTCCTGATGATCGTGCCTATTTAACAGTCGTATCGGTGGCCTAATGACATCGTTCGCTCGTTTAATGGAACATATGGGTGAAAATGTATTGCTTGAAGATATTGATCCAAAAGCAATTGTCGCCCTACGTGCAGGTCAAAACATTAGACCTGAATTCTGGGATGATTTTTTGAAAATTTGCAATCAATCCCAAGCCTTGTCAGAGTTATTAGGAGTAAGAAAAGAAGTTATTGCTAGATGGCCGAATCAAATAAGAGAGGGTTTGGCCCAAATAGATAAATTAGATGGAGCAGAGGCATTAACAAAAAAAGCTACTCTAATTACAACTGGCTATTAAGAGGACAGTTGCATGAAAGATAAAATTATTGTAAATAACAATAAACGAAGTCAAATTCCTACTATTTTAAAAGGAATTACTCCAGAGCAAATAAAAGCAATTAACATGCGACAAGGCAAGAGTTTCTCCTACAGCATGTTAGATCGACAGCAGCCAGGAAACAAAATGCCTAAAATCACAAGAGGAAAAACCCCTGGAGTCGCCCCACCCCCGCCACCTAGACCTAAAGCTGAATTTCTAACTAACATTTTAGACAAAGTCACAAAGATCGACTTGCCAGAACTTGGGGCTTTTAATGCTGGTTTAGTAAAATTCCCTCACAAAGAAGAATATGTAATGGTTTATAGACCAGATGAGTATGCTTTTGTGGGTTGCATTTTAGATCAAAACTTTAAAGTTAAGAATAAATCTTACTTTAGGTTTTCTATAAGTAATTGTGCCGATCCCAGAATCGTCTGGACTCCAGATGGCAAATTATTGATGATTTATTCCTCTACAGAGGAAGTTGGCTTGCGATACGAATGTATTCGTGGTGCCATTATTATGGACTTGAATGTTTCTGAGGCATTCATAGATGCCAAGCCATTTCGTGTAAGTCCTAAAGAATTGACAGATCGTCAAAAAAATTGGACGCCTTTTGTTCATGATGGCACAATTTATTTAGTGGCATCTATATGCCCACATATTATCTACAAACTGACGTTGTTGGACGATAATGAAATCATATGTGAAAAAGTTTTTGAAACAGAATGGTTGAATCCTTGGTTTTATAAAGATTTTCTACGTGGCAATACCAATCCTGTTTTAATGGATGATGGCAATTATCTTGGAACATTTCACACAGCGGTTAAATTAGGTCCGAGCATGCATTACTATGATAATGGTTGCTATGTGTTTCAAGGCAAACCTCCTTTTAAAGTTTTGAAATGTAGCAATCAGACTTATCTTCCTGCGGAAGCAGCCGTTGAGCCGCATTTCAGAAAAGGGCATCTAATCATGGTTGATTTCCCTGTTGGCATGGTCTTGAATAAAGATAAGCTTTATATATCATATGGAGATAACGACTCAGTTGTAAAGATTATGGAAACAACTGTTGATACTATGTTAAAATTAACTGTGGAAGTTTATTAATGAAGCCAAAAATTAGTGTAATGATACACACTGCGTCCTTTGATAATTTTTTAACCAATCAAGGCATAACTAGTTATTTCGATGCGATCACAGATTGCTTAAACCACCAAACTTTCAAACAATTCGAATTGATTTATATTGATACTTTTTACGAAGACAATAAATCACATTTTGAAGAAATAAGTGGAAAGTTACCATTCCAAATAAAACATGTTCCCGTTCACCAAGATCACAGATATTGGTATGATCTTGGTTATGTGTACATATCTGCGGCCAAGAATACTGGTATTATTTACGCTGATGGAGAATTGGTAATTACATTTGATGATGCCGAGTTCTTTCCAGAAATGTTGTTGGCAACTTATTGGAAGAATTTTAACTCTGGCCGGTTTATGCAATCGTATCACAAGCGAATGACATCTATTGTTACTGAAAATAACAAGCCCATATCTCCAATTGCTGGTGATGTCTATGTAAATGATCATCGAGCTAAACATGTTAGCGTGGAAAACCAATTGCATCCACATAATTACGGCACATGGTCTTATGCAGGTTCATCTTTCGCTTTAGAAGATGCGTTAAAATTAAATGGTTTCAATGAAAGAATGGATGGCTGTAAAAGCTTAGAAGACTGTGATTTTGGCACAAGATTACAGTTGTTGGGTAGGAACTTCACGCTTGATTACAATGGTTTTCTTTATATATTGGATCATCAGAGTTATGGAAGTGGCATGGATATTGGTTGGGATGTAGATATTAAAAAATCAGAAACTCCTAAGAAGATAGACAATTTAATTGCTATTGAAAACTATGGTATGTGTAAATGTGCCACAGATTTGTTGGATTTGCGTGCGAATTGCAACCCGTTAACACAAAAGCATTTTGACATAATTCAGCGTGAAACAATTAAATATAGAAATTTTGACCCACTAGCAGAAGAAAATAAAGAGAAACTTGAAATTTGGCTCAAAACACCAATGTTCGATTTGGATCGAGATAGAAAAAAAGTTAGAGCATCAAAAGATTGGAAATGGGCAAATGAATAGATTATCAGTAATACAAAAAGCAAGTGAGATTTTACCAACATTACAGGGTTGGTGTTCCATCGATAAAGCAAAAAAATTAATCGAAGTCATCATAGACTCTCAGCCAGAAATTTGTGTTGAAATCGGTGTGTTCGGCGGCTCTTCTTTAGTGCCTCAACTTTTAGCAATTCAACACAATAAACATGGAAAGGTTTTTGGAATTGATCCTTGGGCGAATGATGCCGCCTTAGAAGAAATGATTCACGAAGATCATAAAAAATGGTGGGAAGAACTAAACTTAGAAGACATTTATTTCGGTTGCAAGAAAAACATAGCTACATTAGGTCTTGAAAAATTTTGCACTTTAATTAGAGACAAAGCAGAAAATGTAGCAAGTAGATTTACTGATGGATCTGTTGGTTTATTGCATATCGACGGGAATCATTCAGAAGCATTATCTTATAAAGATGCTACTCTTTATTTTCCAAAAGTAAAATCTGGTGGCTTTATCTTTTTTGATGATATTTGGTGGACAGAAAACCAACAAGTCACCACTCGCAAGGCTATCGTTTATCTTCTAGAGCATTGCACTAGAATCGATTTGGTAGAAGATTGTATGATTTTACAAAAAAACTAATTAATTGTAGAAGAGCATAATCTTAAATGAAGTTGATATGTTAACTCTTGTTTCATCAAATAGCTATTGACCAAATCTTGCGCTGTTGCTAAATCAGTCAACTCTGACTCTACCCACAAACGATTAAAAGTATCTTGATAGTTATAAGCTATGATGTTTATGAAGTTTATTTTTTTGATATTGATCCGCTCTAGAATGCCTTTATTTGCTTGTTTTTTAATCCAAGCGAAATCATTTACCTCGAACAATGTTTCAACGGTGTAGGTTGCATTGTTTGGTTCTGCACATCCAAATATAAAAAGCCTTCCACTGGCAACGTATGAATAATCCATCTTTTCTCCATTTTTAAGTTATCAAAGATATATATTATAACAGGGAGGATTATATGAAAGTTTCAATTTTAAATGCATCGCCAGTTGGACAAGTTCAAAATAATGCCGCAATTGACGCCTTGGTTGAAAAACTAAAAGCGAATTGGGATGCGGCTAAATTAGAGTTATCTAAACATGGCAAAGTCACAATCACGATGATTAATGTGACTGGTTACTTATTAAGCTGTGTTGACAGTCTAATAACTTGTGCAAACACGATGTTGATTGATGTACGTGGTGCCGACAAAAAAGCAACTGTTTTGGCTGCTGTTGGCATTATTTACGATTACATTGTCGTACAGGCATTGCCATTCTGGTTAAAGCCTTTTTCTACAAGACTAAGAGTGCTAATTATCGATACAGTAATGTCAATTGCAATTGATTGGATTGTATCAAAATACAACAACGGGGTATGGACGCCTCCGGTCGTAACGAATCCAGTTACACCTTCGAATAGCTAATTAAGGAGAATATGGCTAAGAAAAAACATCTATGCAAATTACCAGCATATGAAGTAGAAGAAGTTTTGACGCTTAACGAAGTTAAGCAAAAACTTGGTTGGGAAATCACGGCATTTAACTTGCCTCAAGCTTGGGAATTATCTCAAGGAGAGGGCGTTAAAATTGCTATTTGTGATACTGGTTGTGATTTAGACCACCCAGATTTAGTAGGGAATTTGCTTCCTGGTATTAATTTTGTTAAGCCAGGAACGCCACCAAACGATGATAACCAACATGGAACGCATGTTGCTGGAATTATTTGTGCCGAAAACAATGATATTGGAATGGCAGGAGTTGCTCCAAAATCTAAAATAATACCAGTGAAAGTATTAGACGAAAAAGGTAGTGGCGATTTAAACAATGTTGCGTTGGGAATTAGATGGGCAACAGATAATGGAGCCGATATAATTTCCATGTCTCTAGGTTCGCCTAGACCTTTGGCGGGAATTAGAAAGGCAATCCAATATGCAGCAGCAAAAGGGATTCCTGTGTTTGTCGCTGCTGGAAATGCTGGCAGAACTAATGAGATTTTTTATCCAGCTAATTATCCAGAAACAATATCTGTTGGGTCTATAGATGAGAATTTTGATCGATCCACGTTTTCGAATACGGGCGACAGATTAGATTTTATGGCCCCAGGCGGAAAGATTTTCAGCACCGTTCCAGATAATTGGTATGCCTACTTAAGCGGAACCTCGATGGCATGTCCTTTTGTGGTGGGCGTGGCAGCTTTGTGTTTATCTTACCAGAGAAAAAACTATCCGAATAAGCCAATCGTTGGAGCAGATGCTTATAGACAGTTGTTTAGAAAACATACTGTGCCGACTTCAAATCCAGCTTATGCAGGCAAGAAATTCTTTGAAGGCTTTGGAATTATCGACACAAGAGACTTTAAGAGTTGGATTGCGAATCATTAAAACATTGATTCTTTATATCAGTTAATTGTTTTTGGATCTCTGAGACAAGATCATCGTCATCTGTCTCAGAGATTTTTTTTGTTAATTTGACATATTGTTCTTGTGATTTAAAAATGGCTTTCAAACGATCTCTGCCTGCGGCTGCTTCTTCATATTGTTCGTTTTTTATATTTGTTTTAATTGTTTCTTCTAATTGTTTGATATGATCTTCGATATTGAAGTTGCTGCGAAGCCATTGTTTGGGCACTTTTCCAACATGTTTTAAGCTGCCATGATATTTTTTGATCGAGCCCATGATATCTGGGCCGAAGTGTTCATAACAATGAATGCACCCAAGACGACCATTTTTATTTATGTCTTCAATGGTGGCACTACAGAAAGGACAACAAATTTTTTCATCTTCATCTTCTTTTTCTTTTTCTGCATCACTTTGATCTAATAAATCTAAGCCCAATTCAATTAAATTTTTAAATATTTCATCGATTATGTTGGGCTGCATTTTAGAGCAACTTTCACACACCTTTATTTCGCCGTTTTCGCTGGCGACGGAGATGTTTTTGGGGTTAGTGCAATCCAACCCAGTTAATGGACATTTCATTATAAATTATTCAGACTCTATTGGGCTTGCAAGAATTCTAAGTGTGAAACCTACACCCGCAGTTGGCGATGTGTTTTCAGCCGAGATTCTTTTAAACCAAATTGGGAAGCCCTCTTCAGGATAAATTGTTCCAATTAACAAGGGGGTAGACACTTCTGGAGAAAAGAAAGTTACACTTGCTGGTGGCGTGGTAGATGTATCCAATAGCGGAGGAATTGCATTAATGGGAGACCCTCCTGTTAATTTAGAAACAATACCAACAATTCCCGATCCGGTCAATCCAGATGTGTCAATTGCAAATAAATCATGATTTCTAAAATCTGGAAATGTTATTTCAAAAACTCTATTGGCAAAAGTGCCTTTAACATCTACAAATATATCTGGGAAGTCGCTGATTAATGCATTCTGCACATTTAAGGCCCAAGTAGCTGGATCTGCATGGTAATCTATGGTTCTTACGATAGGTAGCAGACTCAACAAATCAGTATAGGATATGGTAAAAATTCCCCCGGTAACCGCCCCAAAAATAACTATTTGTTGTATTTCTTGTGTTGAATTCAATCCAACTGTTACATTTGTATCTGTTCCAACTATAGCATCTAAATACAATTTCACATTGTAAAATGCATTACTGGAATTATTATTGAACAAATAAATGCAGCGATAATCTGTTAGTCCGGTAATTGAGTCAGTTTCAGATATGTTGTCGAATAAATTATTCAATACGCCCATTACAGGCGTGGCAGATGGATTTCCGCCAATCGATAAATTGGGGTTGGAATTTCCACTGCCACCTGTTAATACTAAAACTATGTCGGATGCCGATGCGGTCAAAATTACCTCTCAGTTTTTTTTAAAATATAACGAATGTTTCTAGGTGTATATCCTGTAAATTCGGCTATTTTATTAACTGAAAAACCAGAATTCGCAAACATCATAACATTTTCATGATTGTTTATTTGCCTGTTTGGTGATCCGAATTGATGTAAAATACGATATACTTCTGCTACCGAACGTCCTGTTTTATTGGCAATTTCTCGTACTTTTACTTGTGGATTGTGAAAATACATATTGGCAATCTCAGAATCAGCAAAAACAGGTTTTTCCGATTCTGGAGCTAAAAGCCAATCTTTAAATTTGAGGTTAATATCCATTGCTTTATTTATTGTAGTGGAGTATATTTTGCAAATTATTGTCTGGAGCAAAACATGAATAAAACTAAAAAAGTTAAGTGGTATAGCGGCAAAGGTCAAAATTTAAGACAAGCACTGTCTAGTGGTGTAGAATTTTCTTTTGTGTCTGCTGATAATCAACAAGTATCCCCTTTTGCCTTCTGTAAGGATTATTTACAGGATGCTGTTCAAGGGTTTCTTTATAAAAAGAAGAAAACAATCTATGGGTTTGTGTACGATCCCACTGAACATGCTCCTATTTCCTTAGACAAGACCCGATTACTTGTCGCAAATTCAAAAGATTCTTATCTTGGCTCTAAAATAAGAAATTGCTTGGATTTCCTCAATCAAATAGAATCCGACTTGAAGATCAGCAAAACTACGGCTGCTCTTTGTGCTGATCCACCTAAAGAATATATTCGCTGTGGAGTTTGGCTGTTCCAAGGCAGTCCTCGTTGGGTCAAAAGCCCTCCTATGATTTCAATGTATACTTTATTAATACGTTTAGGATTTGGTAGTACAATTGGGGTTCCATATAAAGAAACTATTGATAAAATAATCGCTGGTAATCTAGATGCCTATCAATCGGTTGATCGATATAGACTAAAAGAAGCTATCAATGGCATTAATCGCATCCTCACACAAGGTGATAGAAAGATCTTTGATCGTAATATAGAAAAAAATTATCCCAAAAGCATTCGTGTGACTACTATGCATAATACTTGTGGTATTATTGGATTCTCCTCAGAAAATACTAAAAAATACGTGCCTAATTGGCATGATCAAGAGGTCAAAAATGGTTAAATTGACCCTGAATTCACAAATTATTTTTAATAATTTGTGAAAATATAGCAAAAATTAGGATGATTCAGTACCAGAATTCATAATTTCATACTATTATATTGTATGAAAAAATATGCAAAGCCAACACAGAAAGAATTCGTTGAATTTTATAAACATCATACAGGACGTGAAACAGCGCACCATTTTGAAATTGCCTACTCTACAGTTAGTAAATACGCCAGAGAATATGCAATTCCTAGAAGGTCATTCAGACATAAAGAAGTTTTAGCCGAGTTAACACAAAGGCAATTAGAGATTTTTAATGGCTCAATGCTTGGAGATGGTTGTCTTGAGGAAGTAGAAACAGAAAAAAGTAATTCAAGATTTATAGAAAAGCATGGAATCCAGCAAGTAGGTTATGCTAGATGGAAATTTGATGAATTAAAACCATTTTCATCTAGCTTTACAATTAGCAAAGAAATATATGATTATTGTAAATTTGGGACCATTAATCACCCCTGCTTTACAATTTTGGAAAAAATTTGGTATGATGAAAACAGAAAAAAACGAGTCCCAATAGAATTAAAGATTACGCCACTGACATTGGCAATTTGGTATTTCGATGATGGATATAATAATAAAAATGCAAGAAATATTACAATTTATACGAATGGATTTAAACACGACGAAGTTGAATTATTGGCGTCTAAGATTAAGATTTTAGGGATACACAATTGCAGTGTTATAAAAAGCTCTCAAAAAAACGGCTGTCGTCCTATTGTTTATATTGGACGATCATCGTACAGCGACTTTCTCGATATTGTAAATAATTATGTTCCATCACAATGTCTTGCTTATAAGGTAGAAACATATGGTAAAGTTTAGTCTAGGCACAGACCCAGAATTCATGTTGTCTAAAAATGGTAAAATTTACAGCGCCATTGGCATCGTAAAAGGGACTAAAGACCGCAGAAAAAAGATAGGCAAACACGCTTTTTATTACGATAATGTTTTGGCCGAGGCGGCAGTCGCCCCAGGTTTTACCAAGAAAGAAGCAATTGATAATATTGGCGAATGCTTAAAACTATATGCCCAATTGGTTGCTCCTTATAGATTAGAAGCCAAAGCATCTCATGACTATCCTGTCGATCAATTAAAACATAAAGACTCCTTTAAGATCGGTTGCGATCCAGAGGCTTGTGCTTATTCTGGAATGGTAATCGAGCCCGATGAACAATTATTCCTTAAAACAAATCTAAGATCTGCTGGCGGACACATTCATCTCGGATGTAAAGATTTGTTAAAAGATCATCCCATTTTATCGAATTACGCTCAAACAGTCTCTATTTTCTTGATGGATTTATTTTTAGGAATCCCATCCATATTGCTGGATCATGATCCAACAACTAAACAGCGAAAGCAATTGTATGGACAAGCAGGTCGCTGGAGATTTCCGCCCTACGGCGTAGAATACCGCAGCATGGGCAATTTTTGGCTATCCAGCCCTAAACTGGTAAGCTTGGTTTATGATATTAGTGAATTTGTTCTAGATTTGCTTGTAACAGATCGATGGCAATCTTTATGGACCGTTGATGTAGAACAACTAAATGATCGTGAAGCTTGGTCTAGATTTGATTTTCATCCTTCAAAATGTTTTAATTGCGTTGGTTATGATGTTAAATCTGTAAGAAACGCAATAGACGCTATGGATGTTAAAGCGGGCAACAAAATCATGCAGGATATCGTTAGACAATATATGCCTAACGATTTGTATGATGAAATTTTGAAATTAACTACAGCTAAAGAATTCGACCTCCACACAGAATGGAAAATAGCATGATTGATTATCGTTGGTGTGTTTTCCCCCCAGAATGTGAACAACCCACAAGTTGCATTTTAGTTTTGCCTGGGCGGTCGCAGCATGGCATCGAATTGGCCAAAGCTTGGTTGCGTACAGAAATGCAAGATACTTTGGTAATAGCGGTTACACCCTATGCTCGACAATGGTATCCACAGCCGTATAGTGCTGTAGATCAAGATGAAGCTGTTTCAGGCTTGCCTGCTGCTAGAGCGGCTATTGAAGAGGTGTTGGAAACTATTGAGCGAAAATATCTTGTTCCAAGAGATAAAATTGCCTTGGTAGGATTTTCGGCTGGCGGTGTTATGGCAATTGACGTAGCCGTTAATTCGACAAGAGAATTGGCTGGTGTCGTTTGCCATGCAGGAGCGGTTCTAGAACCTTGGAACATTCCCATGTGTCGCTTTGTTGACATGCCAATTATCACAACACATTGTTCTGACGATGATGTTTTTGATTGGGAGGAACGCTATTTGCCAATGGTCGAATCTCTAGAAAACACTAAGTATAATTTGCATACCATAGAAAACGATTGGGGCGGTCATGGTGTTGATTTAGAGGATATTTTGTGTGGTGCCAAAATACTTGCCCCTCGTTTGGGTTATTCGGCAGAATGGCTGGAAATGCATAGAGATTTGTATAGGATCACTCAATGAATATTCTGGTCACGGGCGGAACTGGGTTTGTAGGCTCCGCAATTACTTATGATCTATTAAAAAAAGATCATAAGGTTTTTGTTACAGGCAGAGAACTAGTTCAACAAGGAGCAATTCTGCTCAACATTCATTTGACGGGCCTTGATTGGACATGGCTTAAAAAGCAGAATATAGAAGCTGTTTATCATCAAGCCGCAAATAATGACACGCAAAGCACAGATGAAGATGACATGTTGCAGGCGAATTATTTTGCCCCCTGTTACATGTTCAATACGCTTTACAGATTTGGTTGTCGCAAATTCATTTATGCTTCTAGTACGGCTGTTTATGGCAACTCTCCTGCTCCTTATATTGAAAACGAAACGACTATAAGTCCTTTGACGTATTATGGCAAATCAAAAGCTATGTTTGATGAATTTGCCATGAATTTTGCCAAAGAAAGAAAAGATGCCAGTGTTATCGGGCTGAGATATTGCAATGTTTATGGCCACGGCGAGCAGCAGAAGCAAAAACGGGCCAGTATGATTTATCAACTGCTTGCTTGTTTTTATGCAGGAGAAACACCATCTTTATTCGAGTTTGGCGAACAAAAAAGAGATTGGATCTACATTGAAGATGTAGTAAAAGCAAATTGCTTGGCATTAGATTGCAATGTTAGCGATGTATACAATTGTGCTTCTGGTAAGTCCACATCTTTCAACAGACTTGTAGAAATCATCAATGAGATAAAATATACAGATTGGTCGGTTAATTACATCAAGAATTTCATTGCAGACACTTATCAAACTGATACATGTTGTAATATTTCGAAGATACAAAATGATTTAAAATTTAGTGTCGATTATCCCATTGAATTGGGGTTGGCTGAAATGATAAAACATTTTGATTTTTGGAATCAAACACATGATTAATAAAAAAAGCCCCTTGCGGGGCTTTAATTTTTTGGTTATTTAGTTTCCGAAAAAATCGCCAATTTTACCTTGTGGGGCAAAACCAACTTCACCGGGCTGAGGTTGTCCTTCGCCTGGGGCTGGATCGCCATAATTGCCAATGGCATAGCCAGTGTTTGGATCAATAATTGGAAGAAGAGCATCTTCGTTCTTTGGAGAAATTCCATCCCAATTTCTTTGACCATCTCCACCGCTCATCATCTTGGCGATAGACTGAATAAAATCATTGCCTTCGACATCATGAGCTTCGGTTTCTTCGGCGGATTCAGCAGCCATTTTCTTTTTCATTGATTTGCCAGAAGAACATTTCTTTTTCATTTTGTTCTTCATCTTTTTCTTCATCATTTGAATCTTGGAAAGTAGTGGATTGCCACCCTTTTCGTCGCCCATATCATCACCGTCATCATCGCCCATGTCGTCGGCATCATCATCGCCGTCGTCCATGTCTTCATCATCATCGCCTTCTTCATCGCCATGATCGTCGCCGTCGTCATCTTTAATTTTATCTTTGATAGATGTTGGTTCGACAACTTCGCCGTCGCCAGTTTCATCATCATCTTCTTGTTCGTCACCCATGTCAGGTCTCTCACCCAACATTTTCTTTTTCATTTTCTTTCTCTCTGCAATAAGCTCTTCCAAAGTAGCTCCTGCACTGCTCATGATTCCTACGGCTTGTGGTGTAGCAATACCTAAAGAGGAATCATAATTCTCGTTGAGAGATTTCCATTTTTTATATGATAGCATTTAATTCTCCAGAAATAATAGTCTAGTCTTACCTGTATATATAGATAAACCACAATAATTGTCGGTTTTCATATGATTAAAAAAATATATTTATTAGCAATATTCATCACGGTTCTGTCATTCCTTGTGTTCTTTGGGAAACAGCCGCCTCCTGCAACTAAGCCGGTTTTGCTTGATTTGACGCAAATTACTGAAAAACCTCCCATCCAAAATGAATTTTTATTGCTATTAAATGAAAGAAACTCCAAAGTCAAAAATATAGTTTATCCTGATATACGCATTGCCGTGGAAGGCTTCAATTTAAGTTCAAAGCTGTTTTATGAAAAAGATCGAAGATTCAGAATGATGAATTGGTCTATTTTTGGCAAAGAAACAGATGTGGGATCAAATGATGAGTATTTTTGGTTTTGGTCTAAAAGAATGAAACCACCAGCCATTTATTATGCCAAACATGAAGATCTATATAAGACTAGGCTCAGAACTCCTTTTCATCCTGTCTGGATGATGGAGATAATTGGCATAAACACTGTAGACATTCAAAGTTCTTTGATATTCAAGCATGGAAATGATCTGGCTGTTATTCAAAAGAAGAAAAATGTAATAGGTCAGCCCATTACTAGGATTTATTTAGTTGATCCACGCAAGTGTGCGTTTTTGGGGCATTACATTTATGACAAAAATGGGAAGCTTCTGGTCAGTGCGGAAATAAATGATTTTTATGAAGTCGCTGGTTATTATCTGCCCAAAACAATCTCTATTAATTGGTTTGAAGAAAACATAGCAATTAAATGGGATATGGATCGGCCACAAATTAATACAGTTATTTCTGAGATAAATTGGGCATGTGACCTACCCCATAAAGAAAGAATAGACTTAAATGGATATATTCCTAAATCCGCCCCAGTTTTCTAAAAAGCACTTCTCTACGTTTCTTTTCAACTGATCTTTGATCTGCTGTTAGACCATTATTTGTTGTTGATTGTGATTGTACTGTTTGAGGTGCGCTGGTCGCTCTTATAGTAGTCTGTCTAGGTAGCATTGCTGGTCTGCTACTGCTTTTTAGATTGCTTTTTCCACTACATCCACACATATTAAAATCTCCATATAAAAGTTACATCCATGTTGCCAATTTAAATCATTTTTGGCGATTTAATGTTTTTTACTGGCGTTTCCCTAATAATGCTATGGGCCGCTTTTTTGCCACAACCACAACCCCCAGAATTCTGATAAAGAGGGAGTTTTTGTTTTTGCCCAATTTTTTGCATGAAATATATATTGTTATTTCTCTTTTATTTAACACTAGGAGAAAAATATGCAATTAGATGACGACTTTCTAAATGAACTCAAAGCTCTAGATATCGATCTAGATGATCTTGTTAAAAACGCTTTAAACAAAACAGAGTTATTGCTTAAAGATGGATTTATCGTAGAAGCGGAAATATTGGTCAAACAATTATTACGAGTAAGCATCAATAATCTCCAAGGCATGCAGCTTTACGGATTAATCTTGTTTCGAAAAAGAGAATATAAAGAGGCAATTGATGTTATCACTCAAGCAATTGCTATGCATGAATCCAATGCAGAAAATCACAATAACATTGCTTTGTGTTATTTACACTCAGGGCAGTCTGAAAAGGCGTTCGAACATGTCTCTCGTGCCGTAGAACTAGCACCAGATAATTATAATTTCACAAACAACAAGGGGTTGATTTGCCGAGCCAGAGGCGATCTTGTTCAAGCCATCAAGTATTTCAAACAGGCTATTGAAAAAAGTGATAATTCAAGAGCTTGGGAAAACCTTGGTAGTGTTTATGGCCAACAAAAAAAATTGGATGACGCTATTGATTGTTTTCAAAAAGCGATAAGCTTGGATGCCGATAATTTGGGTGCCCATGTTGACTTGGCTTATGCTCATCACTTAAAAGGAAATTGGGAAAAAGGCTGGGAAGAGTATGAATATCGTTTGGAATATTGGCATTCAGTAGGTCGTAATCCAGGTAAATTTTATGATATTTATCCTCCAAGCGGAAACTGGGATGGTAAGGAATCAATCGCAAACAAAAAGATTGTGATCTATTGCGAACAAGGCAGTGGGGATATGATCAATTTCGTTCGATTTGTGCCCCTATTAAAGGATTTAGGGGCCGAAGTGGTTATTGACGCTCCACCTGAATTAAAGTCATTATTTGAAGGATTTGGGGCCATTAGAACCAATTATTCTGACGTTTTAGAATATGATTATCATTGTTCCATCCTATCATTGCCATATTTGCTAAAGGTAAAAGACAATTTCATGAAAGAAACTAGCTATCTAGGGCCTATCTCGGCACATCCCTCAATGGTTGATTATGATAAATTTTTCAAAATTGGCGTTGTCTGGGCTGGCAACCCAGGTCACCCGAATGATGCCAATAGATCTGTATATTTGAAAAATTTCAAAGGTATTGCGAATTTGCCGAATGTGAAGTTATTTAGCTTTCAAAAAGAGTTGGGCAATAGAGTTTATGCCAATTCAAATGTGCAAATTGATTTGATGGAAAATTGTGAAGATATGCGATTGGTTGATTTGTCTGGCAATCTGGATACTTTTAAAGATACTGCGGAATTGGTAATGGGAATGGATTTGATGATAACGGTGGATACCTCTGTATTGCACTTGGCTGGGGCATTAGGCAAAAAAACTTTTGCTTTGATACCATATAATCCTGATTGGCGATGGGGAATCGAAGGTAGTGACAACAATTGGTATTCTTCTGTGACTTTATTTAGACAAGAAGATCTTGGTGATTGGAAAACTGTTTTTGATAAGGTGGAGGAACAAGTTCGTGATTTACTACCGAATAAGTGATAATAGTTATTTAAAGCCCAAGTTGCCTGGAACAAATAAAGCATTATGCTTGAAAAATTTCATCAATTGTTTTCCCAACGAAAACATTGCTATCATTGCCGATAATTGTGGTGAAGAAACACTAGAAATGTTGCGGTCTTTCCGCACAGAAAAAATTATAGTTAGCCATACAAGTAATGCAGGCTCTTTGTCTTTAGCTATTTTTCATGCTTTAGGTCAGCCTGAGGACGAAATAATATATTTTGTGGAGGATGATTACCTGCATCGTGAAGGTATGCCTTTAATGCAAATAATCAAAGAAGGTCTGGATCATGCCGAATACGTGACTTTATACGACCACCCAGACAAATATCAGAAAAAATATGACTATGGAGAAGTAGGTGTCGTTCGCAGAACTAATGCCACTCATTGGCGAGCCACCATATCTACTTGCATGACATTTGCTACAAGGGTGAAGTATTTGAGGGATGATTTAAAATTGTGGCACAAATACACTTTAGATACTCATCCACATGATCACAAAGTATTTTGCGAATTAAAGGAAAAAGGTCGCAATTTATTAGTATCAATCCCAGGTTTGGCCTTTCACACAGATCTCACTTATATTATGCAGCATAATTTAGATGCTATGGTGGATAATTGGGTGATTGATTATATGGAGCTTAAATTGGATGGCCACAATGTGCCAAAAAAAGATTCTATTACCGCTTTCCGCAGGCTGTTTTTATTAGAGGCGTATCAAAAGAAAAAGCCGCCTATCAATTAAGATAGGCGGCTTTTTGAACTCAAATCAGCTTACTTGGCTGTCGAAGTCTTTGTGTTGGACTTCTTGGCTGCCTTCTTGACGACGGCGACAGGCTCTGAAGCACTGCTGTAACCAATGCTTCTGGCGAAGCTACGGGCCGATGTCAAAAGAGCGGAACGGCTGGCAAAAGTGGTATTGCCGGTCGAACGTTGAACCAACTTGGCCGAACGCAAACCAGGAAGGGTAATAGTACCTTCCCATGTTTGAACATCGTTGGTGGTTCTGGAACTGATTCTAACTTCTAAATTCTTGTTGCTGCTCATTTAAATATCCTTTCTAGATTTGTAATGAGTTAATTAAATTGTCTTGAGACTTCCTAACCGAAAAGTCATCAGCACATTACTCAAGATTCTATCTATTTTAATTATTGTGTCAATAGCCTTTCATTAAAAAATTATCTTTTGTGAAATTTTTAAACATGTCATGATCTACATTTTGATGGTCACACATGCCACCGCAATTAATTAATGTGGGCACCAATATTTTTTTATTTGCCGGGCGATATCTCGATTGATGGAACTTTAGAATTGCTTCTTCATATTTGAAAAACATTTTACTTACTTTTATGTTGTCTATATTTTGCGTTAAATTAAAACAACTTAAAATATTAATTGTGGTTTTGAGAACTTCGTTTATGGCAATTTTCTTTTTGCCTCGGCCCACTCTAGAAAAATCTATGAACCAAACGAAAGTATCGGGGTCATATTGGAACAAAGGGTTTTGAAGTCCGGTTTGTTCATGGGATTCAATGAAATCTTCAATTTGGCTGTGGTACAACTTTTTTTGACTAAGGTGTAAATTATAATAATAAAATCCAATTATGCCTCTAAAGCTCAACATTAAGACATGTTGGTTGTTTTTAGTGTCAAATCGCTTTTGCAGGCATTGCTGACAATAAAACCTAGTTCCTGATAGTTTTTCGCATATTTTGCGTTGATCTGGATAAAGTCCAACGGTTTTTTGACAAAAACAACAATTGTAATATATAGTTTCTGCCAATTCTCCGTTTAATTTTTCCTTAATTGGGTGTAATTTTATGTTGTTTTGCATAAATATCTCAGGCGATTGAAGTTGAACTGATTTTACTCTAATAAATTAGAGTCATTTTTAAGGATCGGTCTCTATATAAATTAAGTGCTTTACAGAGGAATATAAATTATGAAAACATTTTTGCAATGGGTCGAATCGAAAAAGCTAGAACTTCCAGTTTTTACAGATGCCGATAATGAAGGCAAGCCAGCAGTTGGTGAAAATACAAAGCGTTCGGGCATTAGTGCTAATTATCCTGATGCTTATGTGCGATCTCAGTATCCACACAAATATTTTAATCCAATCGCTTCTGATGCGGATTACAAATTGTCTGCAAAGCCACGTTCTGGCGGCTCAAACACAGCCAAGTAAAGATTATAAAAAAAGCCCGCTATGCGGGCTTTTTTTTATGGCTTAGCTTTGTCAATTCTTTTCTTTTGATCGCTTTGAGCTAGCGAGCTTGAATCGGAATCCAACATTTCAGGCACTCTTTCCCAATAACCCCAATGATCTTCTGTTTTAGGATTTGGGAATACCATATTTTTCTTATAATATTTCGAAAGTATTTCTTCAACTCGTTCTTTGGTTAATTTAGATTCTTTAGCTAAAGACGCAACTGAACGCCAATCCCAAGGTTGTCGTGCCAGAGCAATAAAAAACCGCTGTTCTTCATCGCCCTCTTTGGTTCCTTGCGGATAGACTTCTGTCCACTTCTTCGGCTTTTTATTATTCTTTGCCATCTTTTTTCTCCTAAACTTTACTAAATAATAAACTATATCACTAAGATAGTGTGCAATGTAGTGTTTAACTG
>Ga0315285_10002556_pt1 | contig 18979 bp, 8 predicted proteins | sample YL17G09_36_MG_FD_203698 | JGI IMG/M metagenome (GOLD analysis project Ga0315285, IMG submission 203698) | Sediment microbial communities from Yellowstone Lake, YNP, Wyoming, USA - YL17G09_36 | ecosystem: Environmental > Aquatic > Freshwater > Lake > Sediment | place: USA: Wyoming | collected...
AGAACAGGAGAACCAGTTCTTGGGGCCTTCAGGAGGTCCGTTTGTTTCGCCCAGTGAGCCATTCTGGTCTTGGCGTTCTTGGCGCCTTGGCGGTTGATAATTTCGGATTGGGGCTAGCTCCTGCATCAGAGCCGCCCCCTCGGTGCAGCGGACTCGCTTGCGCAGGCCGCTGGACTCGAACCGTCGGGCGCAATACCAGGAGAGGAATATAGGATGAATCAACTGCCTCTGGCCTTTTGGAGCATCGCCGCTGCCGAGATGCTGCAGCAACTTCAAACGGCACAGGAGGGATTGACGAGTGATGAAGCCAGACAACGGCTCGCCCGCTATGGCTCGAATCTCCTGACGCCGAAAAAGCGGTCGGATGTCTTTACGCTCCTGCTTGCTCAATTCAAGAGTCCGATCATTCTCATACTTCTTTGTGCAACGGGATTGTCGTTTGCGTTACGTGATCCGGTTGATGCTGTCATTATTCTGACAATTGTCCTCGTAAGCGGCCTGCTCGGGTTTTGGCAGGAGCGTAGTGCAACAGACGCAGTGGAGAAGTTGCTCGCCATCGTGCAAATCAAGGCTGCGGTGCTTCGCGATGGAGGCCCCAAAGAAATTCCAGTCGAAGAGATTGTCCCCGGAGATATGGTCATCCTGAACGCCGGAGGTATCGTCCCCGGAGACTGTCTGGTCCAGGAATCCAAAGATCTCTTTGTGGATGAAGCAACCCTGACGGGTGAAACCTACCCTGTAGAGAAATCGGTTGGGGTGCTCGCGGCTGCGGCACCGCTAGGCCAGCGGACAAACGCGCTCTGGATGGGGACCCATGTGGTGAGCGGCAGCGCAAAGGGACTGGTCGTACGTACGGGCAAGGACACCGAGTTTGGCAAGGTGTCCGAGCGGCTCAAGCTCAGGCCGCAGGAAACGGAATTCGAACACGGGATACGGCGGTTCGGCTATTTCCTCATGGAAGTGACGCTGGTGCTGGTGATAGCCATCTTTGCCATCAACGTCTATTTGGCACGTCCGGTCCTGGACTCCTTTCTCTTCTCCTTGGCACTTGCGGTCGGGCTGACCCCGCAACTGTTGCCGGCGATTATCAGCATCAACCTTGCCCATGGTGCCAAACGGATGGCTCAAGAGAAGGTGATTGTCAAACGGCTCGCCTCGATTGAAAACTTCGGTAGCATGAACGTGATCTGCTCCGACAAGACCGGCACCCTGACTGAAGGAATTGTACACTTACAATCCGCCCTTGATGTAGAAGGCACTCCAAGCGATAAAGTTCTTTTCTACGCTTATCTCAATGCCTCTTACGAGACAGGCTTTACGAACCCGATCGATGAAGCCATCCGCACCCATCGCCGGTTTGACCTGTCCGGCCACCGGAAGCAGGACGAGATCCCGTATGATTTTCTTCGGAAACGTTTGAGTATCCTGGTTTCACATGATGATACACATCTGATGGTGACGAAAGGCGCGCTGCCGAATGTGCTCGCCGTCTGTTCATCGGCGGAAACTGGAGGCGGAACTCTCGTCGAGATTGCTGCGGTGCGGGAACGGATCCAGCAGCATTTTGAGAAGTTCAGTAATCAGGGCTTTCGTACGCTGGGCGTTGCTTACAGGAATATAGGCACTGGATCGGTCATCAGCAAGACCGACGAAGCCGGTATGACGTTTTTGGGATTCCTCGTGCTCTTTGATCCGCCCAAGCCCGACATCGTCAAGACCATCGGCAGCCTGAAGAATCTCGGCGTTTCCCTGAAGATCATCACGGGGGACAACCATCTGGTCGCCGCCAACGTCAGTCAACAGATGGGATTATTGAATGGAAGAATCATCACCGGGCCGGACCTTCGCCAGATGAGCGATGACGCGCTGCTCAAGCGTGTGGTTGACGTGGACGTCTTCGCTGAAATCGAACCAAATCAGAAAGAGCGCATCATCCTTGCCCTCAGGAAGGCTGGCAATGTCGTGGGGTATATGGGAGACGGCATCAATGATGCCTCGGCGCTCCATGCTGCCGATGTTGGCATTTCCGTTGAGAGCGCCGTGGATGTCGCCAAAGAGGCGGCTGACATCGTGTTACTTGAAAAGGATCTGTCTGTGCTTGTGCAGGGTGTGCGTGAAGGGAGGACGACCTTTGCGAACACGCTGAAGTATGTGTTCATGGCGACAAGCGCCAATTTCGGAAACATGTTCAGCATGGCCGGAGCATCCCTCTTTTTGCCGTTTCTCCCATTGCTGCCCAAGCAGGTGTTGCTCACCAATCTCATGACCGATTTTCCGGAAATGACTATCGCGACCGACAGCGTGGATAATGAAATGGTTGCCTATCCTCGGCGCTGGGACATTAAGGCCATTCGCAAGTTCATGATTACTTTCGGCCTCGTGAGTTCGGTCTTTGACTACCTCACCTTTGGTGTACTGCTGTTCATCCTGCATGCGACTCCGGATCAATTCAGAACCGGCTGGTTTCTGGAGTCCGTTGTGTCAGCGGCTTTGATTGTGCTTGTTATTCGAAGCCGGAAACCGTTTTTCAAGAGTAGACCATCGAAATATCTGTTCATGGCGACTCTCTTAGTTGTGATCGTGACGGTGATCTTCCCCTCCACCCCACTTGGGCAGATTTTGGGATTTAGCCAGCTGCCAATTTCCTTCTCTCTGCTCATAGGGATGGTCATCATGGCTTACATTGTCACGGCGGAAGTGGCGAAGACGATATTCTACAAGAAGGTGAAATTCTGAAGGGGAAATATGCGAGAAATTCGAAACGTCGCCAAGCACTGGCTTTGCGACTCACTACCCATTCGAGGAAGCCCCGCCCTCTGGGCGGGGAGGGTCACTTGAACGCGAGCAGCAAGACTATTCTCGGGACCTTGCTCCATTTGTGGGCGCACCTCCGCGGAAACGGCTTGGCACACGAGTACGCCGGCGACGAGCCGCCGCTCCGATCGGAGCTCTTCAGCAGCGACCAGATGGAGCAGCACGGCAAGACGCTGGCGGCGTGGCACCGGGTCGAGGTGCGACGGGCTCCGGACCAGCTTCTGCCGCGGCTGGCCGAGAATGAAGGCGTCCTGATTGGAGCCTGCAATCTGCTGACGGCGGCGCTCAAGGCGACCCGGCAGATTGCGCCGGCTGGGGAATGGCTGCTCGACAACTTCTACCTGATCGAAGAGCAGATTCGGACGGCCAGGCGGCACTTGCCAAAGGGTTACAGCCGGGAACTGCCTCGCTTGCTGAACGGCCCATCGGCTGGACTTCCGCGCGTGTATGACATCGCTTTGGAGACGATCTCGCACGGCGATGGACGGGTGGATCCGGAAAGTCTCAGCAGTTTCGTAGCAGCCTACCAGACGGTCACCGCCCTGACGTTAGGTGAATTGTGGGCCATCCCGATCATGCTGCGCCTGGCACTGATCGAGAATCTCCGGCGCGTTGGAGCCCGGATCGCCGCCGACAGGACCGATCGAAACCGCGCCGACTACTGGGCGGACCAGATGACGGAGATCGCGGAGAAAGACCCGAAGAGCCTGATTCTCGTGATCGCGGACATGGCACGGTCGAGCCCGCCGATGGTGAGTACGTTTGTTGCCGAATTTGCGCGCCGGTTGCAGGGACAGGGCCCCGCTTTGGCATTGCCGCTCACCTGGATCGAGCAGCGACTTTCCGAGTCTGGCCTGACGATCGAGCAGTTGGTACGGTCGGAGAACCAACAACTGGCCGCCGAACAGGTCTCCATCAGCAACAGCATCGGCAGCCTCCGATTTCTGGGGGCGATGGACTGGCGCGAGTTCGTCGAGACGATGAGCGTTGTCGAGCAGACCCTGCGTGAGGATCCTGGCGGCGTCTACGGCAAGATGGATTTTGCCACCCGCGATCGCTACCGTCACGTGGTGGAGAAAATCGCGAAGGGCAGCCGGCTATCCGAAAGCGAGGTCGCCCGCAAAGCGATCCAGTTGGTACACGAGGGCGCGGCCAAGAACGGCAGCGACGACCGAGCGGCACATGTCGGCTTCTACCTCATCGACAAGGGGTTGCCGCAACTCCAACGAATGGCAATGGTGCGTCTCTCTCCCGCTGTGGTTCTTCGGAGAATGAGCGGCCGCTTTCCCTTGCTCCTCTATCTCGGCACGATCACGCTGATGACGGCGATCGTCGCCGGGAGCTTCTTGGTGACGGCGCATGCCAGTGGGGTGCGTGGTTGGCTCCTCGCGCTCACCGGAATCCTCTCGCTCGTGTGCGCAAGTCAGTTGGCGGTGGCGCTGGTGAACTGGCTGGCGACGTTACTGGCGACGCCGCACCTGCTGCCGCGAATGGACCTCTCCGAAGGAATTCCGCCGGAATCGCGCGCTCTGGTGGTGATCCCGACTATGCTGATAAGCCCTCACAACATCGAGGAGCTGGTCGAGGCGCTTGAAGTTCGGTTCCTGGCAAATCGGGACGAGAACCTGCATTTCGGTCTGCTGACTGATTTCCGCGACGCCCGCGAGGAAACGATTCCGGAGGACGCGCCGCTCTTGCGGCTGGTCCAGAAGCGTATCGAAGAGCTGAATGAAAAGTACAGGGGGACAAAGAGCGACACGTTCTTCCTTTTTCATCGCCCGCGCCGATGGAATCCTCGGGAGCGGATGTGGATGGGTTACGAGCGGAAGCGAGGGAAGCTTGCGGAATTGAATTCGCTTCTGCGCGGCGGCTCAAGGGATCGCTTTGCACTCGTGGTTGGTGAGACTGCAGTCTTATCGAACGTGAAGTACGTGATCACCCTTGACACGGATACGCAACTCCCGCGCGATTCGGCGTGGCAGTTCGTGGGAGCCATGGCGCACCCGCTGAATCGTGCGCGGTACGACGAAGACAAGCAACGTGTCTGTGAGGGATACGGCATCCTTCAGCCACGCGTGGCCGTGAGCCTGCCAGGCACGAACCGGTCGCGGTACGCGCGACTGTGCGGGAGTGAGCCAGGCATCGACCCGTACACGCGCGCCGTTTCCGATGTGTACCAGGACCTCTTCCATGAAGGCTCGTTCATTGGCAAGGGGATCTATGACGTCGATGCGTTCGAGCGGGCGCTCAATGGGCGATTTCCCGAGAACCGGATCCTCAGCCACGATCTTGTGGAAGGGTGCTACGCGCGGGCGGGGCTGTTGACCGATGTGCAGTTGTACGAAGAATATCCATTTCGCTACAGCGCGGACGTGAGCCGTCGGTACCGCTGGATTCGTGGGGATTGGCAGATTGCGTGGTGGTTACTGCCGCGCGTTCCCGGCCCCGACGCGAGCCATCAGAGGAATCCGCTCTCGGGACTGTCCCGATGGAAGATCTTCGACAACCTTCGGCGTAGTCTCGCGCCTTCGGCATTGACACTGCTGTTGCTCCTGGGCTGGACGGTCTTGTCGCCGCCCTGGTTCTGGACCTTGGCGGTGGTCGGCACCATCCTGATTCCTCCCTGGATTGTCTCCATTCTGGATATGTTTCAGAAGCCGGGCGACGTGCTGCTGAGTCAGCACCTCGCCGCCGCAGTACGCTCGGCTGGCCGGCACTTCGCCCAGGCGGCATTCACGCTTGCGTGTCTCCCCTTCGAGGCGTTCTTCAGTCTGGATGCGATTGTGCGCACGGCCGGGCGGATGCTGGTCACACACAAACGACTTCTGGAGTGGAGTCCGTCCAGCGACCCGGATGGCACGAGCCGCACGGACCTCGCCACCTGCTGTCGGACGATGTGGATCGCCCCCGTCCTTGCCGCCGCCACGGCACTCGTTTTGACGCTCTCGAGGCCGGCCGCGCTCGCAGTGGCTGGGCCCATACTGGGCCTCTGGTTTGCCTCCCCCGCTATCGCCTGGTGGATCAGCCGGCCGCTCACTCGCCGCGGACCAAGGCTGACGGCTGACCAGACCATCTTTCTCCAGAAGCTTTCGCGAAAGACGTGGGCGTTCTTCGAGACATTCGTCGGCCCGGAAGATCATTGGCTGCCACCTGATAGCTATCAGGAGCATCCCGTTGCTGCGGTCGGGCATCGCACGTCGCCGACCAACATGGGACTTGCGCTCCTGGCGAATTTGTCCGCGTACGACTTCGGCTACATTCCGGCCGGACAACTCATCGAGCGCACGGCGAATGCCCTCCGCACGATGGACGCCTTGGAACGGCATCGAGGCCACTTCTACAACTGGTACGACACGCAGTCTCTGAAACCGCTGCCACCGCTCTACATTTCGACGGTGGACAGCGGAAACCTCGCGGGCCATCTGCTGACATTGCGGCCAGGTCTGCTCGCACTTCCCGATCACAAGATCCTGGGGGCGCGATTGTTTGACGGGCTCAGCGACACACTGAGGATCCTCGTGGACGCTGCGGGAGGCGCCGCTCCGGCCCCGCTCGCGGAGCTGCAGAAGGATCTGGCGTCCGCATCCGATTGCCGGCCAACGACGCTCCCGGCGGCGCGGCTGTGCCTGGACCGTCTGGCGACCTCCGCCGCGGAGGTGGTCGGCGGCTTCGATGCTGACCCCGAGAGCCAAGCGAAGTGGTGGGCACATGCCTTCGCTCGGCAATGCCAGGCTGCCCTCGATGAGCTGACGTTTCTCGCTCCGTGGACATTGTTGCCGGCCCCTCAGAGTAGGCTCGGCGAATTTCGCGGCATCGACGAGATCCCAACGCTGCGCGAGCTGGCAAGACTTGAGGTGGAGTTGCTGCCGGCAATCGAGCATCGGCTCGGCTCGGACGCAACCCCCGAGGAGAGCGAGTGGTTTGGTGACCTTCGACGGCTCATCACGCAGGCAAGCCACCGCGCCAGGGCAAGGATTGCGGCCATCGAACGGCTTGCACTGCAATCCAGCGAACTCGTCAGTATGGAGTATGACTTCCTGTTCGACAAGGCGCGTCATCTACTGGCTATCGGGTACAACGTCGGTGAGCGCCGGCGGGACTCGAGTTACTACGATCTGCTGGCTTCGGAAGCGAGATTGTGCAGTTTCGTGGCGATTGCGCAGGGACAACTGCCGCAGGAGGGTTGGTTTGCCCTGGGACGCCTGCTCACTAACGTCGGTGGAGAGCCGATTCTCCTTTCGTGGAGCGGATCGATGTTCGAGTACCTGATGCCGCTCCTGGTGATGCCGACCTACGAAAACACGCTGCTCGACGAGACCTACAAGGCGGCGGTGAAGAGGCAGATCGAGTATGGGAGGAAGCGTGGGGTACCGTGGGGTAGTTCGGAATCCGGCTACAACACGATCGACGTTCATCTCAACTACCAGTACCGAGCGTTTGGCGTGCCCGGCCTGGGTCTCAAACGCGGACTAGCCGAGGATCTGGTCATCGCACCGTATGCCTCGGCGCTCGCACTGATGGTGGCGCCCGAGGAGGCGTGCCTGAATCTGCAGCGACTCGCCGCTGAAGGGTTTGAAGGGAACTATGGCTTCTATGAAGCGATCGACTACACTCCTTCGCGTCTGCCGCGTGGAAAATCGAACGCCGTGGTTCGGTCCTTCATGGCGCATCACGAGGGCATGAGCTTCCTGTCTCTGGCCTATCTGCTCCTGGACCGTCCGATGCAGAAGCGATTTGAGTCGGATCCGTTGGTCCAGGCGACCACGCTGCTGCTCCAGGAGCGGATTCCAAAGGCCACGGCGTTCTATTCGCACGCCGCCGAGCCCTCCGACTCACGTACGACTCCCAGTGGTGCGGAGACGCCGGTGCGCGTTTTCAACAGCCCGAACACGTCGATACCCGAAGTGCAGTTGTTGTCGAACGGCAGATACCACGTGATGATCACGAACGCGGGAGGCGGTTACAGCCGCTGGAAGGACATCGCAGTCACACGCTGGCGCGAAGACAGTACCTGCGACAACTGGGGCACGTTCTGTTACATCCGCGACGTGACCAGCGGGGAGTTCTGGTCAACCGCATATCAGCCGACGCTCAAGCAATCGGAGCATTACGAAGCGATTTTCTCGGACGCGCGAGCGGAGTTCCGCTGCCGCGACCACGACTTCGACATGCATACGGAGATCGCCGTTTCGCCGGAGGATGACATCGAGCTGCGCCGAATCACCATCGCCAACCGCTCTCGGACGCGCAGAGCGATCGACCTCACGAGTTACGCGGAGGTCGTTCTCGCATCGTCTGCCGCGGACGAGCTGCATCCGGCGTTCAGTAATCTCTTTGTGCAGACCGAGATCATCCGCCAGCAGCGGGCGATCCTCTGCACTCGCCGGCCCCGCTCCCTCGACGAGCACGCGCCATGGATGTTTCATCTGATGGCCGTGCACGGGGCGGACATCGGAGAAATTTCCTATGAGACTGACCGCATGCGATTTATCGGCCGCGGAAGCACCGTCGCCGATCCGCAAGCCATGAGCGGTTCCGCAGCGCTCTCGGGCAGCCAGGGCTCCGTGCTGGATCCGATTGTCGCAATCCGGTATCGGATCACGCTCGATCCGGAAGAATCGGCGACGATCAATATTGTCTCCGGCATCGGGGACACTCGCGACGTGTGCCTGGGCCTTGTCGAGAAATACCAGGATCGGCGTCTGGCGGATCGCGTCTTCGAACTGGCGTGGACCCATAGCCAGGTGGTCCTGCGGCAGATCAATGCCACCGAGGCCGACGCGCAACTCTATGGACACCTTGCCAGCTCGGTCATCTACGCCCATGCCTCGCTGCGCGCCGACCCGAGCGTGCTCACCAAGAACCGCCACGGGCAATCCGGTCTGTGGGGCTACTCCATTTCCGGCGACTTGCCGATCGTGCTGCTGCAGATTGCAGACCCGGCCAATATCGATCTGGTACGCCAACTCGTCCAGGCCCACGCGTACTGGCGCCTCAAAGGGCTGGCTGTGGACCTGGTGATCTGGAACGAAGATCACGCCGGTTACCGACAACTCCTCCACGAACAGATCATGGGGCTGATCGCGGCAGGCAACGAGGCCAACGTGACAGATCGACCCGGCGGCATCTTTATAAGATCTGGGGACCAGATATCGAACGAGGACCGTATTCTTCTTCAAACGGTCGCTCGCGCCATCATCACCGACAGTCGGGGAGCGCTGGCGGAGCAGATCAACCGTCGCGGCCTCGTGCAAGTAACAGTCCCGCGCCTCACGCCGACCCGAACCCGCCGCGCCGAACCCCCGCCGACCGCCGCGTTGCCTCGCCACGATCTGATCTTCTTCAATGGGCTGGGAGGGTTCACCCCGGATGGGCGCGAGTACGTCATTACGACCGCGCACGGGCAAGTGACGCCGGCAGCGTGGGTGAACGTGCTGGCGAACCCGCACTTCGGAACCGTCATCTCCGAGAGCGGCCTTGCCTACACCTGGAGCGAGAATGCCCGCGAGTTCCGCCTCACCCCCTGGTACAACGACCCCGTGAGCGATTCGAGCGGAGAGGCCTTTTATATCCGTGACGAAGAGAGGGGCCACTTCTGGTCCCCCACGCCGCTGCCCAGCCGCGGCCCGCAGCCGTACGTCTGCCGGCACGGATTCGGCTATAGCGTCTTCGAGCACACGGAGCGCGGCATCCGCTCAGAGCTGTGGGTGTACGTGGCCCTGGACGCGCCGATCAAGTTCACGGTGTTGAAAGTGCGAAACGAGTGTGGCCGATCCCGCCGGCTCTCCGCCACGGGATACGTGGAATGGGTGCTGGGAGATCTGCGGGCGAAATCGACAATGCACGTGGTCACCGAAGTTGACCCCAACAGCGGAGCGCTCTTCGCGCGGAACCCATACAACACGGAGTTCGCCGACCGGGTTGCCTTTTTCGACGTGGACGATGCGACTCGGACCTTCAGCGGCGACCGGACTGAGTTCCTTGGGCGGAACGGCACGCTTCGGAGTCCGGCCGCAATGAACCGGTTGCGGCTTTCCGGGAAGGTAGGGGCCGCTTTGGATCCCTGCGGCGCGATCCAGGTGACCTTCGAGCTCGCCGACGGGCAAGAGCGCGAGATCATCTTCAGGCTCGGCGTAGGGCGAGACGCCGATGACGCCAGCAACCTGGCGCGTCGCTCCCGGGGATCTGCTGCGGCGCGTGGCGCGCTCGACACGGTGTGGCAGTACTGGAAGCACACGCTCGGCGCAGTGCAGGTGGAAACACCGGACCCGTCCCTCGACGTGCTGACCAACGGCTGGCTCTTGTATCAAACTCTCGCGTGCCGTCTGTGGGCGCGGAGCGGATACTACCAGCCGGGGGGCGCCTTCGGTTTCCGCGACCAGTTGCAGGACGCGATGGCGCTCATCCACGCCGAGCCACGCCTCCTGCGCGAGCACCTACTCCGTTGCGCGGCCCGTCAGTTCCGGGAGGGAGATGTCCAGCATTGGTGGCATCCCCCCTCGGGCCGGGGCGTGCGGACGCGCTGTTCGGATGATTACCTCTGGCTGCCGCTGGCGACATGCCGCTACGTGCTGACCACGGGGGACACCGGGGTGTTGGATGAACCCATCCACTTCGTCGAAGGCCGCCCGGTCAACGCGGAGGAGGACTCGTATTACGATTTGCCCAGCCGGTCTGAAGAAGCCGCCAGTTTATTCGAACACTGTGTGCGAGCCATCCTGAGGGGCCTCAGATTTGGGGAGCACGGCCTGCCGCTCATCGGCTCCGGTGATTGGAACGACGGCATGAACATTGTGGGCGAACACGGCAAAGGCGAAAGTGTCTGGTTGGGCTTCTTCCTGTATGAAGTGCTCATGCGGTTCAGCGAGGTTGCCCGCAGGCATGGGGACGTCTCCTTCGCCGCACGTTGCCAGCGGGAGGCGGCTCACGTGCGCCAGAATATCGAGCAGAATGGCTGGGATGGCGAGTGGTACCGCCGCGCGTACTTCGACGACGGCTCGCCGCTTGGGTCGGCGAGCAATCCCGAATGCCAGATTGACTCGATTGCGCAAAGCTGGTCTGTTCTCTCCGGGGCGGGCGATGCCGAGCGCTCGCGCATGGCAATGGACGCGGTGGATAAGCGCCTCGTTCGCCGGGACCATGCGCTGATCCAACTCTTGGACCCGCCCTTCGACAAGTCGAATTTGGATCCCGGCTATATCAAAGGGTACGTCCCAGGCGTGAGGGAGAATGGCGGGCAGTACACGCATGGGGCGATCTGGGCGGCGATGGCGTTCGCTGCATTGGGCGACAGTCGGCGCGCGTGGGAACTGTTGGGGATGATCAACCCGGTGAACCATGCGAGGTCTCCGGAGGCGATTGCGACCTACAAGGTCGAGCCGTACGTCATCACGGCCGACGTCTATGCGCTCTCGCCGCACATCGGCCGCGGTGGATGGACGTGGTACACGGGCTCGGCCGGCTGGATGTACCGGCTGATCGTGGAATCACTCCTAGGGCTGAGGCTGGAAGTGGACACACTGCGTGTTGCTCCATGCCTCCCTGCGGATTGGAAGGCGTTCAAGGTGCACTACCGGTATCGGGAGACTGTCTACCACATCGCCGTCCTGCACACGCGCGCCGGGAATGGAGAGACGAGCGTGATAGTTGATGGCGTTGAGCAACACGACAAGGCGATTCTCCTTGTTGACGACCGTCAGGAACACTCGGTCGAGGTGAGAATACCCGCCGCAGGCAGCTAACCCCAATCCGAAATTCTCAACCGCCAAGGCGCCAAGAACGCCAAGCTGAAATGGCTCATTCGGAAAAAACGGACGACACCTCTGAAGACCCCATAAGCACGGCCTCGCGTTTTTCGCTGGTGAGATCGGAACATCGCATCCTTGGCGACCTTGGCGTCATGGCGGTTCAAAGTTTTTCTCGGATCAGGGCTAACACAGTCTGTAGAGTGATCGCTCCAAAACGTCGCCAGGGTATCTAACCCCAATCCGAAATTCCCAACCGCCAATCCCGCCCGGGGCGGGACAAGAACGCCATGCCCGAAATAGCCTATTGGAAAGAAACGAACGAAACTTCCGAAGGCCCCATGAACCGCTCTTCGCGTTCTTCAATGGAGAGATCGGAACATCGTATCCTTGGCGACCTTGGCGCACCCACGGCGGTGCCGTTGGTGCCGGCGGTTCAAGGTTTCTCTCGGATCAGGGCCAACTGACCAATTTGGCGAGCGATGTGAGGACCCAGCGGGTTTCCCCCTGGACAATCTGCGGGTTCTTTGGTAACGTCCCGGACGCTGTTGCAGTGCAGCCACGGCCGTCCCATCCGGGACGGACCTCGCTTTCCTACCTCACAGGAGGCGCCATGGAAGAACGGTCGGCGTCCGAGTATTGCCCGAAGTGCCAGCTGGTGCAGCCGACCTTCGAGTTCACCGAGGATTCCCGGGCCGTCCGCCGCTGCATGATGTGCGGCTTCCCGGTGGCAAGTGGCCTCGTCCTGGAGAGCGCCGAGGCCCTGGGCCTCCCCAGCCCGCCGCAGGTGAAGATCCTCTGCGTGGACGACGACCCGCTCATCCTCCAGTTGAACGGGGACATCCTGCGCTTCCACGGCTACACGGTCCTGACGGCCCTCGACGGCCCGACCGCGCTGGAGCTGGCCGCCCGCGAGCGGCCCGCCCTCATCCTGCTGGACATCATGATGCCCGACATGGACGGGTTCGAGGTCTGCCGGCGACTGAAGGGCGATCCAGCGCTGAAGGCCATCCCGGTCATCGTGCTCACGGCCATGACCGACCCCAAGCTGAACGTCCGGGCCTTCGACGCCGGGGCCGAGCTGGCCCTGCGGAAGCCGGCCGAGCCTGCCGTGGTCCTGCGCACCATCGAGGCGGCTTTGGCCCTGGCCGCCGCCAAAGTGGGGGAATCGCCGCCCGTGGTGGTCCCCGACCTGGTCACGGCGCCCGCCGGGCCCGAGCCGGCCGAGCGCGAGCCGGAGGCCCAGGCGGACCTGGCCATCCCGGTCCGCCCCGTCCCCCTCACCATGTGGACCATCGACGGGGCGAAGCTCGACGGACAGGTCTTCCTGCGCCTGCACGTCGAGGCCCACGCCGGCCCCGAGACGGTGCAGGACCGGTTGAATGATCCCGACCTGTTTCTCACCGTCTCGCTGCCCGGCGACACCCCCCTGGTCTTCCTCAACAAGATCCAGGTGATCCGGGTGGACGTTTCCGAGGACGAGGAGCGCCTGCCCGATGTCCCCGAGAGCCTGGTGGGCGTCAGCATCGAGCCGATCCGGGTCCAACTCATCAACGGGGAGCAGCTCAGCGGGACCGTCCGCATCGAGGGACCGGCCGGCAAGCGCCGCCTCTCGGACTTCCTGAACACCCAGCCGGCCTTCCTGCCCCTCAAGGGACCGGATCGCCTGCACTTCCTGCACAAGCGGTTCATCGCGCGCGTCGTGCCGCAGGCACGCTGAGCGGGGACCCATCGCCAGAGGGACGAGTCCATGGCCAAGATCGACGCATTCTTCAAGCTGATGTATGACACCGGCGCCTCGGATCTGCACCTGATCGCCGGCAACCCGCCCATCCTGCGGATCCGCGGCGACATGGAGCGGGTGAAGTACAAGGTGCTGGAGCACGAGGAACTCAAGGCCATGCTCTTCGAGATCTGCCCCGAGGACAAGGCCAAGTTCTTCGAGGAGACAGGGGACATCGACTTCGGCCACGAGATCCCCGGCCTGGCGCGCTACCGGGCCAACTTCTTCATGCAGAAGAACGGGATCGGCGCCGTCTTCCGCCAGATCCCCAGCAAGATCATGACCGTGGAGGAGTTGGGCCTCCCCACCACCGTGTCCAAGCTGGCGCTCCTGAAGAAGGGGCTGGTCCTGGTCACGGGCCCCACCGGCAGCGGCAAGTCCACCACGCTGGCCGCCATCGTGGACCACGCCAACAAGGTGCGCCGGGACAACATCATCACCGTCGAGGACCCGGTGGAGTTCATCCACCAGAGCCAGAGCTGCGTCATCAGCCACCGCGAGGTCGGGCGCGACACCAAGACGTTCGCCGCGGCCCTGCGGGGCGCCCTGCGCGAGGACCCCGACATCATCCTGGTGGGCGAGATGCGCGACCTGGAGACCATCTTCCTGGCCATCGAGGCCGCTTCCACCGGCCACCTGGTGTTCGGGACCCTCCACACCCAGAACGCGTCCAAGACGGTGGACCGGATCATCGACATCTTCCCGGCGAACCAGCAGGCGCAGATTCGCGCCACGCTGGCCGATACCCTGAAAGCCGTGGTGGCCCAGACCTTGTTCAAGCGCATCGACGTGAAGGGACGCTGCGCCGCCCTGGAGATCCTCATGGTCACCCCGGCGGTCTCCAACCTGATCCGGGAGGGAAAGACCTTCCAGATCCCGGGCGTGATCCAGACCGGCAAGAAGTTCGGCATGCAGACCCTGGAGGACTCCATCATGGAGTTCCTGAAGAAGAAGATGATCGCCCCCGAGGAAGCCTACGACAAGGCGGTGGACAAAGCCAAGTTCATTCCCTTCCTTCCCAAGCCGCCGGAGGATCTGGGCCTGGCCTGAGGCCCCGCGCAGCGGGGAGGAGTGCGTCATGCAGCGACACGAGTTGGATCGGATCCTGACCCGGATGCTGGAGGCCCACGGGCCCGTGTCGGACCTGAACTTCACCGTCGGACGCCCGGCCCAGGTGGAGCGCAGTGGTGAACTGATGCCGGTCGTCACCGACCCGCCGCTCCCGCGGCTCACTCCCTTTCAGACCGAGGCCATCGCCCTGGCCCTGGTCGGCGGGGACCGGCGCCTGACCGAGACCCTCGTCCGGACCGGTTCCTGCGACCTGCCCTACGCCCTGGGCAGCGCGGCCCGATTCCGCGTCAACATCTTCCAGCAGCGGGGAAACTACTCCATCGTCCTCCGCCGCCTGGCCAGCGAGGTCCCCATCGTGGAGAAGCTGGGCCTGCCCCCGGCCCTCAACAAGATGGCCGAGGAGCGGAACGGCCTCATCCTGGTCACCGGGGCCACGGGCAGCGGCAAGTCCACCACGCTGGCCGCCATCCTGAACATCATCAACGAGCAGAAGGCCGTCCACGTGGTCACGCTGGAGGACCCGGTGGAGTTCGTCCACCCCATGAAGAAGGCGACGTTCAACCAGCGAGAGCTGGGAACGGACTTCGACTCCTTCGCCAGCGGCCTGCGCGCGGCGTTGCGCCAGGCGCCCAAGGTGATCCTGGTGGGCGAGATGCGGGACCGGGAGACCCTGGAGATCGGGCTTTCCGCGGCCGAGACCGGCCACCTGGTCATGAGCACCCTCCACACCGTGGACGCCGGCCAGACGATCAACCGCATGCTGGGCATGTTCGACAAGGAAGAGGAGCGCCAGGCCCGCCAGCGCCTGGCGGACACCCTCCGCTGGGTGGTCTGCCAGCGGCTCCTGCCCAAGGTGGGCGGGGGACGGGTGGCCGCCCTGGAGATCATGGGGATGAACCTCCGCATCGAAGAGGTCATCCTGAACGGCGAGTCGGAGGGCAAGACTTTCTACGAGATCATCCAGGACAGCGAGGCCCTGGGGATGCAGACCTTCGACACCCACATCATCCGGCTCTTCCGGGACGCCGTGATCACCGAGGAGACGGCCCTGTCCTACGCCTCCAAACGGTCGGTGGTGTCCCGGGGCCTGGATGTGATCAAGGCCACCAAGGGCGAGAAGACCAGCGACATCGAGGGCCTCGCCCTGGACAAGGAGTACAGCAAGCAGATCCCTCAGCCCGGCAAGTCGCAACGGATCGGCCCCCCGCCCAAACGATGAGGCGCCTGCCATGACCATCACCTGTCCTACCTGCAAGGCCAGCCTGACGATCCCGGACGACCGGCTTCCCAAGGGCAAGGCCGTGAGCGCCGCCTGCCCCCAGTGCAAGGGGAAGATCGTCATTGACCTGACTGGGTCGGCCCCCGCGTCCGATGCAGCCGCCGGAACCGCGCCGACAGCACCGCCACCGGCGCCCTCGGCGCCGCCGCCGCCGGAGACCCCGACCTCGTACGGGGAACAAGGACATCCCCTGGCGCTGGTGTGCGTGGATGATCCGGCGGAGCGGGAGCAGGTCATGGCGGCCCTCAAGGCCCAGGGCTATGCCCCACGCGCCCCGACGAGCGCGGCCGACGCCATCCAGCGGCTGCGGTTCATGTCCTATGCCCTGCTGGTTCTCCGGGACGGGTACGGGAGCGCCGGAGGGGACGGGAACCCCGTGCTGGACCATCTGGCTGAGATGGGCATGGCGACCCGCCGGCTCATGCACGTGGTGTTCGTGAGTCCCGGAGTTCGCTCGCATGATATCGCTGCAGCCTTCGCCAAGAGCGTGAACCTGGTCCTTCACGTGAATGATCTCCCCCACCTGGGCGAGGCCCTGAAGCGGTCCCGCGAGGAAACCGAACAGGCGCAGCGCGTGCTCTTGGAATCACTCCGGGCCCTGGGGAAAGCCTAGCCTCGCTTTGTCGGCAACGCGCCGGACCGCCCCGGCGAGCGGACCGTGGAGAGAGGAGGTGGGAAGACCGGAAGTGAAGTGGGTCCGGGAAGAGGGCTCTATCGGGGAGAAGCCAACCGACCCTGCCCCAGCATCTGTGGGACGCGATCTCTACGTGGACGGAAACGATTCCGAGTCGTTTCCCCCCCCTCAGAGACGTCCCGTGTATCGAGGAGGAATGCGCCATGAGACGGATGTTATTCGTGATTGGCCTGAGCGTGGTCGCCCTGGTGCTCTCATCCGGCTTGGCCCTGGCCGGCGAAAAGGTGGACGAGGTGAAGATCGGCGGGGTCCTCTCGCTGAGCGGCATGGCGGCGAACCAGGGGACCCAGACGAAGACGGGGGCCATCATCGCTGCCGACGAGATCAACGCCAAGGGAGGGATACCGGCCCTGGGCGGGGCCAAGATCAAGCTCTTCTTCGGGGACTCCCAGAGCAAGCCTGACGTCGGGGCCTCCGAGACCGAGCGCATCATCCAGCGGGAAAACGTGTCGGTGCTCTTCGGCGCCTACCAGAGCGCGGTGACCACCGTCACCACCGAGGTGGCCGAACGGTATAAGACCCCCTGGCTCGTCACCGGCTCCGTCGCAGACATCATCACGCAGCGCGGCTTCAAGTACACCTTCCGCCCCAACAACAAAGCCATCTATGATGCCCGTGAGCAGCTTGATGCCATCAAGGGCCTGACCCAGGAGACCGGCAAGGGCCCCAAGAGCATCGGCATCCTGGTGGAGGGGACCGACTGGGGTAAGTCCCACGCCACCAATCTGCGGAAGCTCGCCAAGGACATGGGCTACGAGATCGTCCTGGATGAGGCCTACTCCCCGGGGACCATGGACTTCTCCGCCCAGATCCTGAAGATCAAGTCCCGCAAGCCCGAGGCCTTGGTCATCGCCATGTACACGCCGGACCACATCGTCTTCACCAAGCAGACCTACGAGGGGAAGCTGGATATCCCCTTCGGGATCCACTCGGTGGGGGCCGGTTCCGAGGACCCGAACTTCTACAAGGCGGTGCCGGTCCAGGCGGTCGAGTACATGTTCGTGCAGGAGGACTTCCAGATCGACATCACGGAAGTGGCCGACTGGACCAAGCCCATCGACAAGAAGTTCAGGGAGATGCTGGGATACGAGCTCACCAGCTACGGGGCCCAGGGGTACTCGGCGATCTACACCATCTACGACGTCCTGCAGCGGGCCGGCTCGGTGGACAAGGAGAAAATCCGCGAGGCCTTCACGAAGACCAACATCGTGAGCGGGCCCGCCCTGATCATGGGGTGGCAGAAGATCGCCTTCGATCAGGACGGCCAGAACCTGGATGCCCACGGCGTCATCTCCCAGAACCTCAAGGGCAAGCGGACGTCGATCTGGCCCCTGGCGAACCGGCCCAAGGGCATCAAGCCCGTCTGGCCGATTCCTGCCTGGAAGGATCGCTAGGCCGGTCCAACTCGCGAGGGAGGGGAGCGTTCCCCTCCCTCGCACACCCGCGAAAGGCATGACATGGACCCGATCATTCTGGGCATCGCGGTGGTCAACGGCGTCATCGTGGGGGGGCTCTATGGGGCCATCGCCCTCGGGCTCAGTTTGATCTTCGGGGTGATGCGGGTGATCAACTTCGCCCACGGCTCCTTCCTGATGTTGGGGCTCTTCATCCCCTTCTGGCTGTGGAAGCTCTTCGGGGTCAACCCCTACCTGGCGGCGGTCGTCGCGGCCCCCGCCCTGTTCGGCATCGGCTACCTGATCCAGGCCACCATCATCGCCCCCCTGTTCAAGCGGGAGCGGGCCATGGTCCTGGAGCCCTTGAGCGTTCTCCTCCTCACCGCCGGGGTGGGCATCATGCTGGACAACCTGGCCCTCATGACCGTCGGCCCGGACTTCCGAGGCATCACGATGGAGTTCGCCGCCAAGGCGCTCTGGATCGGGACCGTATTGAACATCAACTACACGCGCCTGATCGCCTTCCTGGTGAGCCTCGCCATCACCGTAGCCATGAGCCTGTTCCTCGCCCGGACCGACCTGGGGCGGGCCATCCGCTCCACGGCCCAGAACCGCGATGCGGCCGCCCTCTGCGGGATCAACGTGCCCCGGGTCTACAACATCACCTTCGGGCTGGGCTGCGCTATCCTGGGGATTGTCGGGTGCGTCATGATCCCCTTCTACCTGGTGAGTCCGGCGGTGGGGCTGGCCTTCGGGATCCGGTCGTTCATCGTGGTTGTGCTCGGGGGCATCGGCAGCATCCCCGGCTCGATCCTGGGAGGGCTCATCCTGGGGGTGGTGGAGTCGGTGACCGCCCAGTTCGTGACCGCCACCTCGGCGTCGATCTTTTCCTTCGTCATCTTCATCCTGGTCCTGTTCTTCCGACCCACGGGCCTCATGGGCATGAAGGTGTGAGGCCGGGGAGCGACGCCATCCCATGACTACGCAAACCCGATCCCATCGTGCCCTGCGGTATGCGGTCCCTGCGGTTGTTCTCGTGCTCTTTTTGCTGGTGCCAACCCTCGTGAGGGGCGAGTACTACCTACACGTTCTGGTAGGCGTCATGTTTTTCGCCTACATGGCGTCGGCCTGGAACATCGTCTGCGGGTACACGGGACAGCTCTCGCTTGGCCACTCGGCGCTGTGCGGGATCGGCGGCTA
>Ga0315285_10002557_pt1 | contig 18975 bp, 16 predicted proteins | sample YL17G09_36_MG_FD_203698 | JGI IMG/M metagenome (GOLD analysis project Ga0315285, IMG submission 203698) | Sediment microbial communities from Yellowstone Lake, YNP, Wyoming, USA - YL17G09_36 | ecosystem: Environmental > Aquatic > Freshwater > Lake > Sediment | place: USA: Wyoming | collected...
GGAGGGGGATAAATAACTTGCCGGAATTTCTCGATTCTTCACCCTCACCCCAACCCTCTCCCATCAAGGGAGAGGGGGTATTTTTGACTTTTTACGATTTCATCAAAGTTAGAAGTGCCTAAAATGCCTAAAATGAAAATCTGAATTTGGTCAACAAAACAACTTTAGGCACTTAAGGCATTCTAGGCACTTACTTTGGGGAGGTTTTAGAATGGCCGCGAAAGTTTTCCGTTCCCATATGCTCATGTGCGCAGGAACCGCCTGCGTCTCCCAGGGATGCTTGAAAATAATGGAGCGTTTACGGCAGGAGCTTAAGAATCGGGGACTCGATGAAGAAGTGAAGGTGGTGATCACAGGATGCAACGGGTTTTGTGCCGAAGGGCCCATCATGGTCGTCTATCCGGAAGGCATTTTTTACGGCAAGCTAAAGCCCGAGGACGTGTCCTTGATTGTGGAAGAGCATATTCTCAAAGGTCGACCGGTTCCCAAACTCTTTTACAAAGAGCCGGTCAAGAAAGAAGCGATTCCTCTGTTGAAAGACATTCCCTTCTTCGGCCCGCAGGTCCTCAGGGTTCTGCGCAACCGGGGCTTGATCGACCCGGAAGACATCACCGAATACATCGCCAAGGATGGGTACGTGGCCCTGCACAAAGCCCTTACCCAGATGACCCCCGAACAGGTCGTCGCCGAGGTCAAAGAATCGGGTCTCCGGGGCCGGGGGGGCGCAGGGTTCCCCACCGGGGAAAAGTGGGAAGAAGCCCGAAAATACAACCGCTTCCCCAAGTACGTGATTTGCAACGGCGATGAAGGCGACCCGGGGGCCTTCATGGATCGATCTGTCCTGGAAGCCGACCCTCACGCGGTCCTGGAGGGGATGGCCATATGCGCCAGGTCCATCGATTCCCATGAGGGATACCTTTACGTCCGTGCGGAATATCCCTTGGCCATCAAGAGATTAAACATGGCCATCGAACAGGCCAGAAACTATGGGCTCCTGGGAAAAGACATTTTCGGGACGGGGTTCGACTTTGACGCCTGGGTCTACCCGGGGGCGGGAGCTTTCGTCTGCGGTGAATCTACCGCCCTGATGTTCTCCCTCGAAGGAAAGAGGGGAATGCCCCGGGCCAAACCCCCGCGGTCGGCCGAAGCCGGCCTCTGGGGCCAGCCTACGGTTTTGAATAACGTGGAGACCTTTGCCAACGTGCCCCAGATCATCATCAAAGGAGCCAAGTGGTTCAACAGCCTGGGAACGGAGAAGAGTAAGGGCACCAAGGTTTTTTCCCTGGCCGGGGCTGTGAACAACATCGGCCTGGTCGAGGTTCCGATGGGCATTACCCTGCGCTCGATCATTTTCGACATCGGGGAAGGGATCAAAGGGAATAAGAAGTTCAAAGCCGCCCAGCTCGGAGGACCCTCGGGAGGGTTCGTCCCCGAAAACCTTCTCGACACCCCGGTGGATTACGAATCCTTGGAGGCCACGGGAGCAATCATGGGTTCGGGCGGGATCGTCATCTGCGACGATTCCACCTGCATGGTGGACTCGGCCCGCTTCTTCACCAACTTTTGCGTGGAGGAATCCTGCGGCAAGTGCGTTCCCTGCCGCATCGGCCTGACGGTCATGCTCCGCAGGCTTGAGGCTATTGTGGGTGGGAAGGGCGAAGAGGGGGATGTGGAGTTCCTGGAAGATTTGGGCGACCATATCAAGAAGCTCTCTCATTGCGGATTGGGGCAATCGGCCCCCAACCCGGTGCTTTCGACCCTCCGCCATTTCCGGCAAGACTACGAGGAACATATCAAGAATAAGCATTGTTCGGCGCTGGTCTGTACGCCCTTGATTCGCTTCCGAGTGATCGAAGAAAAATGCAAAATGTGCGGGCTCTGCCTCAAGGCCTGCCCGAGCGACGCCATAACGTGGGAAAAGAAGCAGCCGGCCAAGATCAACCAAGACCTTTGTACCAAGTGCAAATCCTGCATCCGGGCCTGCAGGTTCTGGGCGATTGAATAATCTTAGCCACAGAGCGCACAGAGAACACAGAGAGATTATAAAAAATTCATTGGGCATTTCGTTTTTGACTTATTGATCTCTGTGACCTCTGTGTTCTCTGTGGCGAATAATTAAAATTAAAGAGTAGGTCACTGATGGCTAAAGAAGAAAGAATGGTAAATCTGACAATCGATGGAGTCCCGGTTTCCGTCCCCCCGGGGACGATGATCCTGGGGGCCGCCGAAAAAGCTGGAATCAAGATTCCCACTCTCTGCCAAAACAAGCGCCTCATGCCCTTCGGGGCCTGCCGCATATGTGTCGTGCAACAGAAGGGCCGCAGGGGCCTGATTCCGGCCTGCTTCAACCCGGTTCGCAACGGGATGGAAATCCTGACCCATACCCCCGATGTGATCAAGGCCCGCAGAATTCAGCTGCAACTGCTCCTCATCTCCCATCCCCTGGAATGTCCGGTGTGCGACGCCGGGGGACAATGCCAGCTGCAAAACCTGGTCTACGAATACGGGGTGGCCGAAAATCGTTTCCAGGGACCCAAGGCTGATCTGGCCACGGACCATGTCTCTCCCTTTATCGAGCGGAACTTGAACCGCTGTATCCTGTGCGGCATGTGTGTCCGGATCGACGACGAAGTGGTGGGCGCCAACGAGCTATCCTTCATGAACCGCGGCTTTAAGACGAAGATCGGCACGGACTTCGACCGGCCGATGAACTGTGAGTTTTGCGGCCAATGCGTATCGGTCTGCCCGGTCGGAGCCCTCAATGACCGCATCTTCCTGCACAAGGCCCGGCCCTGGGACCTGAAAGAAACCAATACCACCTGCGCCTACTGCGGGGTGGGCTGTACCCTAACGGTGGGGGCGAGGGACAACCGGATTCTGCGCATCCGGGCCGATGAGGACCTGGGCATCAACCAGGGGAACCTTTGCGTGAAAGGCCGCTATGGTTGGGAATACGTGCACAGCCGGGAGCGGCTGACCTCTCCCCTGATCAAGAAGAACGGTTCCTTTGTCAAAGCCTCGTGGGAAGAAGCCCTCGGGCTGGTGGCCCGGCGTTTCCGGGAGATAAAGGCCGAAAAGGGCGGAGCAGCGCTTGCCGGGCTGTGCTCATCGCGCCTGACCAACGAAGAGCTTTACCTGTTCCAGAAATCCATGCGCGGCCTCCTGGGGACAAACCACATCGACCATGCCGGCGGGTACAGCTATGCGGGCCTCCTGGCCCTGCGGGATTCTTTGGGGTATGCGGGCTCGACCAACTCCATCAACGAGATCCGTAAAGCCGAGGTGATCATCGCGCTGCGCTCTGACCTCTCCGAAACCCATCCGGTGATCAAGTCCGAAGTGGTGTTGGCCGTGAAGCGCCGGAGAGCCAAGCTGATCGTGGTGAACAGCCGCAACATTTATTTGAATAAATTCTCTGCCTTCAACCTCCTGGTGAAACCCGGAAGCGAAGTTGCCCTGGTCAACGGCCTGATGCAGGCGATCCTCCGCGAGGGGCTGGCCAAAGAGGAGTTCATTCAATCCCGGACCGAGGGGATCGAAGGTCTAAAGCGCTCCCTGGAAGAGTACTCTCCGGAGAAAGTGGAAGCTGCCACCGGCGTCGGGGCGAACTCGCTGCTGGAGGCCGCGCGCCTGTTTGCCAAGGCTGCCAGAGGGGTGATCCTGATCTCTGCCGGCCAGGCTTCCGGAAAGCAGGACGCCACGCTGGCGGTGGCGGCATCGAACCTGGCGCTCCTGACCGGGCAGGTCGGCAAGGAGAGTTGCGGGATCTACATCCTGGGGGAAAAGAACAATGCCCAGGGTGCGTTGGACATGGGCGTAACGCCCGGCCTGCTTCCCGGATATGCGGACCTGCGGGACGCGGCCGAGCGCGGCCGGTTTGAGAAGGCCTGGAAGATGAGCATCCCGGAAAACCCGGGAATGGGGGCCCTGGGTATTCTCCAGGCCGCTGAGGAAGGGAAGATCAAGGGCCTGTACATCGCCGGGGAAAATCCAGCGGTCTCCTATCCGGATGCGGGCCGGACGAAAAAAGCCCTGGCCGCTCTGGATTTCCTGGTGGTGCAGGATTGTTTCCTCACGGAGACCGCTGCCTTGGCCCACGTGGTCCTGCCGGCCGTTACTTTTGCGGAGAAGGAAGGAACGTTTACGAATGTGGAGCGGAGGGTCCAGAGGGTGCGGCCGGCTTTGCAGCCTCTCGGAGAAGCCCGGCCCGATCTGTGGATTTTGCAGGAGCTGTCCAAGGCCATGGGAACCCCCTTCGGCCGGACCGCGGCCAAATCCGTAATGGATGAAGTCCGCAGCCTCGTTTCGCTTTACGGAGGAATGGAATATACCCGGCTGGATAAATCTTTGGGGCTGCAGTGGCCCTGCCCCTCGGCGGACCACCCCGGGACCCCGATCCTTTATGAGAAAGACTTCCCCCGGGGAAAGGCCCGATTGATCCCGGCGGCCTTCGAGCCAGAGGGGGCCGAGGCGGAATTTCCCTATTTCCTGATCACTGGGCCCACATTGTTTCATTCGGGGTCGTTATCGACCATGAGCCCGGGACTCTTGCGACTTCGGGGCCAAAGCTATGTGGAAGTCCACCCGACCGATGCCGCCAAGCTCGGCTTGACCAACTACCAGGAGGTCACCCTGGAGTCCCGAAACGGGAAGGTTACCGTCAAGGCGGCGATCTCCGAAAAGGCCGCCCCGGGCGTTCTGTTCGTTCCCTATCATTTCGGCCCCCAGGGAGGGAATCAGCTGACCGGGAGGGATCTAAAAACTGTCCGGGTGAAAATAGAAAAGATGTAGTCCCCAACCGGATCAGAAGGAAGGAAAGGTATGCTCGCTTACGTTCTCATCGCCTTTGTGAAAGTGCTGGTGGTGTTCACGGGCATGATGCTCATCGTGGCCTACATGACCCTGATGGAAAGAAAAGTCCTCGGCCATATGCAGGCCCGCTTTGGCCCGAACCGTGTCGGCCCCTTCGGGCTACTCCAGCCCATTGCCGACGGCATCAAGCTCTTTTTTAAGGAAGATATCATCGTTCCCCATGCCAACCGGCTCATATACATCTTTGCCCCCACAGTCATCGTAATCACGGCCCTCGTAAGTTATGCCGTAATACCCTTCGGGGACAGCTTCACCATCCTGGGCCAAAAGGTGGACCTCGTGGTGGCCGACGTGAACGTCGGGTTGCTCTACCTCTTCGCCATCTCTTCTTTGGGGGTTTATGGCGTGGTCATGGGAGGGTGGGCCTCCAACAACAAGTACTCCTTGCTGGGGGCCATCCGCTCTTCCGCCCAGATGATCAGTTATGAACTCCCTCTGGGCCTCTCGGTGATCGGGGTGTTGATGATTACGGAGTCCTTGTCTACGGTCCAGATCGTCGAGGCTCAATCCAAAGTATGGTTCATCGTTTACCAGCCCCTGGGGTTCATCATCTACCTGATCTCCGCCGTGGCGGAGTGCAGCCGCACCCCCTTCGACCTGACCGAATGCGAGAACGAGCTGGTGGCCGGGTACCAGACCGAGTACAGTTCCATGAAGTTCGCCTTGTATTATCTGGCGGAGTATGCCCATATCCTGGTGGTTAGCTCCTTGGCCGTGACGCTTTTCTTCGGCGGCTGGCATGGATGGATCTTGCCGCCGGTGATCTGCTTCCTGATCAAAATCTTCGTCTTCATCTTCTTTTTCATCTGGGTCCGGGCGACCTTCCCCCGGTTCCGGTACGACCAGTTGATGAAGTTCGGCTGGAAAGTCCTTTTCCCCTTGGCTCTTTTGAATATCATGATCACCGCCGTGGTCATCGTGCTTGGGTCCTGATCGGGCGCAGGGAGAATTTCGCGAGGAGAAAAATGATTATACCGTTGCTCAAAGGACTGTGGTTAACCTTTCGCACCTTCTTCACCCGTCCGGTCACCATTCAATACCCGGAGCAGAAGATGGTGATGTATCCCCGTTTCCGCGGCCTACATGAACTGACGCGGGATGAGGAGGGAAAAATCAAGTGCGTGGCCTGTGAGCTTTGCGCCGCGGTCTGCCCGGCAAAGTGCATCCGGGTGGAGCCGGCGGAAGGTCCCACCCACAAGCGCTTCCCGCTGGTTTACGAGATCGACCTGCTGCGCTGCATCTTCTGCGGGTTTTGCCAGGAAGCCTGCCCGTACGGGGCGATTATCCTGCGGGAGAACTTCGAGACCGCCAGTTATACGCGCAAGGACCTGATTTACAACCGGGATAAACTTTTCCATGCCTACCAGAAATAAGGAGAAAGACGCCCATGGTTGAAACCGCTCTCTTCACTATCCTGGCCGTGGTGACCGTGATCACGGCCATTCTGGTCATCGTGCAGCGCAATCCGGTGGCCAGCGCCATCTACCTGATCATAACCCTTTTCTCCCTGGCGGGGATCTACCTCCTGCTCAATGCCCAGTTCATCGCGGTCATCCAGGTCCTGGTCTATGCCGGCGCCATCATGGTCCTCTTTCTCTTTGTCATCATGCTCTTAAACTTGGAAAGAGAGAAAAAGATCATCACCCGGCACAGGATGCAGAAGGTCTTCGGAGTCTTCCTGGGAATTATTCTGCTGGCTCAAATCGGCATGGTCTTCAATTCTGTCCTTTTGGAAGGCAGCAAAGGGACGTTTCCCCCGGAAAAGGTCGCAGCTCTGGGTAACACCCAGGTGGTCGCCCGGCTGCTGTTTACGGACTACCTTCTGCCCTTTGAGATTACTTCGGTCCTGCTGCTCGTGGCCATCATCGGGGCCATCGTCCTGGCCAAGCGCCAGATCTGAATAAGGAGCAAACATGATCTCCCTTTCCAGTTGCCTGATTTTAAGCTCGGTCCTTTTCACCGTCGGCGTCCTGGGATTCCTGCTGCGGCGCAACATCATTGTCATATTCATGTCCATCGAACTCATGCTTAACGCGGCCAACCTGGCCTTCGTGGCCTTCTCCCGGTTCTTGAACTCCATGGACGGTCAGATCTTTGTCTTCTTCGTCATGTCTGTGGCTGCGGCCGAGGCCGCCGTAGGGCTGGCCATCATCATCGCCCTATATCGCACCCGAGAGACGGTGAATGCGGACGAAGTGAATTTGATGAAATGGTGATTCCTGTAGGGGCGACCGGCCGGTCCCCCTACAAAGGAAATTGAAGGAGATCGTAAATGACCGACTATGTGGGTTTGATTCCGTTGTTTCCGGCCATCGGGTTTGCCTTGAACCTTTTTTTCGGAAGGCGCATGGGCAAAGGGGCGGTGGGCTTCATCGCCTGCGCGGCCATCGGGCTTTCCTTCCTGGTCTCGTTCCTGGTCTTCCTGGACCTGCTCAAGATGGCGCCGGCCAGTCGTTCGGTAGAAAAGATCCTGTACCAATGGATCATTTCCGGTGAGTTTCAGGCGAACGTCGGCTTCCTGGTAGACCCGCTCTCCATCGTCATGATGATGGTCGTCTCCGGGGTCTCTTTCATCATCCACGTATATTCCCACGGCTACATGCATGACGACCGGGATTTCCCCCGGTACTTTACCTACCTCAATCTTTTCGTCTTCTTCATGCTCATCCTGGTTTCCGCGAACAATTTCCTCCTGATGTTCGTAGGCTGGGAGGGAGTGGGCCTCTGTTCTTACTTTTTGATCGGGTTCTGGTACGAGAAGAAATCCGCCTCGGACGCCGGCAAGAAGGCTTTCATCGTCAACCGGATCGGCGATTACGGGTTTTTGCTGGCCATCTTCCTGATCTTTGTGACTTTCGGCACGATCGAATTTAAGGCGGTCTTTGCCGCGGCGCCGGGGAAATTGGCCATCGGCAGCGGAATCGTCACCCTGATCACTCTCCTGCTTTTCATGGGGGCGACGGGCAAATCCGCCCAGATTCCCCTCTACACCTGGCTTCCCGATGCGATGGAGGGCCCTACGCCGGTCAGTGCCTTGATCCATGCGGCTACGATGGTAACCGCCGGCGTATATATGGTCGCCCGGTGTAACGTACTTTTCCTCATGGCCCCTACCTCGATCTTTGTGGTGGCGGTAATCGGCGCCGCCACGGCCATCTACGCGGCTTCCATCGGCCTGGCCCAGAACGACATCAAACGCGTGCTGGCCTACTCCACCATCAGCCAACTGGGGTATATGTTCCTGGCCTGCGGCGTGACGGCTTTCACGGCCGGAATTTTCCATTTGATGACCCACGCCTTTTTCAAAGCACTGCTCTTTTTAGGGGCCGGATCGGTCATGCACGCGCTCTCCGGGGAACTGGACATGCGCAAGATGGGCGCGCTCAAGCCCCATATGCCCCGCACCTACTGGACCTTTCTGATCGGCACCCTGGCCCTCTCGGGAATATTCCCCTTTGCCGGATTTTTCTCCAAGGACGAAATCCTCTGGAAGGCCCTGACCCAGGGGGGTTTCATCTTCTGGCTGGTGGGAGCGGTCGCCGCCTTTATGACCGCCACCTACATGTTCCGGGCCGTCTTCATGACCTTCCACGGGAAATCCCGGGTGGATCATGAGGTGGCCCACCATCTCCATGAGTCCCCGTCCATGATGACCGTGCCCTTGATCGTCCTGGCCGTCCTCTCGACCATCGGCGGATTGATCGGGTTCCCCATCTTCGAGGGGTGGAATAAGTTCCACGAGTTCCTCTCTCCGGTCTTCGCCGTGCCCCCGAAGGTGGCGGAGGCCGGGCACCATTCCGCGGGATTTGAGATCGCCATGATGGTCGTCTCTATCATCATCGCGGTGTTGGGCATCCTCTCGGCGTACAGGATGTACATCAAGAAACCGGACTTGCCCGGTCAGCTGGCCGAGCGTTACAAGGCTCCCTATCAAATGATCGCCAATAAATATTGGATGGATGAAATCTACGATTTCGTCTTCGTCGGCCCGCTCATCCGTTTTTCGGTCTTCCTGTGGAAGATTTTTGACGAGATCCTGGTGGACGGCACGGTAAACGGCGTGGCGGCGGTAGTCCGGGGCGGAAGCCAGGTCTTCAAGCGTCTGCAGACCGGAAACGTGCAGAGTTATGCCCTCTCGATTCTCGTGGGCGTGGTTTTGATCCTCGGGTATGTTGTCTTTAATATTAAATAAGCGATCAGCAAGGAGTTTTTCTATATTTGGAATGGCTGATCGCTGACCGCTAAATTAAAAGGAGCCTGGGTAATGAGCCAGACGGAATTTCCCCTGTTGACCTTGATTATTTTCTTTCCCCTGCTGGGGGCGGCCATTCTTCTCTTCGCGGATAAGGAGAAAAAGGAAACCCTTCGCTGGATCACCCTGGGCGTCACTCTCCTCGAGTTCATCTTCTCCCTTCCCCTGTTCTTTCAGTTCCGGTTGGATACCCCGGCCATGCAGTTTGTGGAGAAAACCCCTTGGATTCCGGAATACGGGATGAATTATTTCCTGGGAATTGACGGGATCAGTCTCTTCCTGGTTTTACTGACCACTTTTTTAACCCTGGTCTCCGTGATCGCTTGCTGGAAAGACATCCAGGATAAGGTCAAGGAGTTCATGATCTGCATCCTTTTCCTGGAAACCGGGATGATCGGGGTCTTCGTCGCCCTGGATCTTTTCCTGTTCTATGTTTTCTGGGAAGTGATGCTCATCCCCATGTACCTGCTGATCGGGGTCTGGGGAAACCCCCAGCGCCGCATCTACGCCGCCGTCAAGTTCTTCATCTACACCATGGTGGGAAGCGTGCTGATGCTCGTGGCCATCCTGGTTCTTTACTTTCAAAACGGGGCGGCCACCGGAAAGTATACGTTCGATCTCCTGGAGCTTTACAAGCTGCAGGTCCCGATGAGCGCCCAGTTCTGGCTCTTTTTGGCTTTCGGCGTGGCCTTCGCCATCAAGGTCCCGATGTTCCCCTTCCATACCTGGCTGCCCGATGCCCACACCGAAGCCCCGACGGTGGGATCCGTCCTGCTGGCCGCAGTCTTACTCAAGATGGGGACCTATGGATTCCTGCGGTTCAGCATTCCCCTCTTCCCCAACGCGTCGCACCAGCTGATTCCCCTGGTCTCCATCCTGGCCATCATTGGCATTATTTATGGGGCCCTCGTATGCATGGTGCAAAAGGACCTCAAGCGTCTGATCGCTTTTTCTTCCGTGTCCCACTTGGGGTTCGTGATGCTGGGGCTGTTTGCCCTGAACATGCAGGGAGTTCAGGGCGGGATTCTGCAGATGCTCAACCACGGCTTCTCCACGGGGGCCTTGTTCCTTCTGGTGGGCATGATCTACGAGCGGCGGCACACCCGGATGATTGAGGACTTCGGGGGGCTCTGGAAGCAGATGCCCATCTTTGCCGCCTTCTTCATGGTCGTCACCCTTTCCTCGATCGGGCTCCCGGGGCTTAACGGGTTTGTCGGAGAGTTTTTAATCTTGGTCGGAACCTTCAAGGCGACCGCCACCTATGCCGTGGTGGCCACCACCGGAGTCATTCTGGCCGCGGCGTACATGCTCTGGATGTACCAGCGAGTGATGTTCGGAGAGCTGACCAAGCCGGAAAACAAGGTCCTCAAGGATCTTTCGGCCCGGGAAATTCTGGTTCTTGGCTGCGTGACCGTGTTTATTTTCTGGATCGGCATCTACCCCCAGACCTTCCTGAGCCGCATGGAGCCGACGGTGAAAAATTATCTCGCCCAGGTCCAGAACAAATACCAGGCCGGGCTGCAGATTCAGGAAAAGGAAATACGCCTGGCGCAGGCAGAGTCAGCGGAAATTCGAAAATGAACCAAACGGCAAAAGGTCTATCTTCTGCCATTTTCGTCATTCCCGCGAACCCCGGATCGAGTCCGGGGCAGGCGCGGGAATCCAGTTCATGCAAGAAGACCTGGACTCCTGCTTGCGCAGGAGTGACGGCTTTTCTGAGTTTTTGGGAGTTTATCCAGTTTGACTTGTGATTTTTCTTTGGAGGCCTTTTTATGAATATCGTCACCCCCGCAGTTAACTGGAGCGCCATCGGGCCGGAGCTGATTTTGAGCCTTACCGCCATGGCGCTTCTGCTCATCAACGTGCTGGTAAAAAAAGGAGCCAAGGGAGCGATCCCGTATCTGTCCCTGGCCGGAATCGTCCTCGCCCTGCTCTTGTGCGTCAGCCTTTGGGGAAAAGCGGAATATGCTTTCAACCGCATGGTGGTGGTGGATAATTATTCCCTCTTCTTCAAGATCATCTTCCTGATTACCACCGGCCTTACCGTGCTGATGTCCATCCGCTTTCTCCAGACGGAAGAGTTCGACTACGGGGAATACTATGTCTTAGTGCTGTTTGCGGCGGTAGGCATGATGCTCATGGCTTCGGCGGCCGACCTGATTATCATCTTTTTGGGACTGGAGACTTTCTCCCTGGCCGTTTACGTCCTGGCCGGATTCTTCCGCACCCAGCCCAAATCCAACGAGGCCTCCCTGAAATATTTTCTCCTCGGGGCTTTTTCCACAGGGTTCCTCCTTTACGGTATCGCTCTGATCTATGGGGCCACGGGGACGACCAACTTGAAGGGCATCTATGAATTTGTCCGCAACATTCATTTACTCACCGATCCCCTGCTGCTCATCGGTATGGGTTTGCTAATCGTGGGGTTCGGGTTCAAGGTGGCCTCGGTGCCCTTTCACATGTGGACCCCCGATGTGTACGAAGGGGCTCCGACCTCGATCACCGCTTTCATGTCGGTCGGGCCGAAAGCGGCGGGGTTTGCCGCCTTCCTGCGGGTATTTCTTTATGCCCTATCCTCCCTGCAAACCGACTGGGTTTGGATCCTCTGGGTTTTAGCCGTCCTGACCATGACCTTAGGAAACGTGGTGGCCATCGCCCAGAAGAATATCAAACGCATGCTGGCTTATTCCAGCATCGCCCACGCCGGCTACATTCTGGTCGCCATGGTGGCCGCCAGTGAATGGGGCACGGCCAGCGTCCTTTATTACATCTTAGCCTATGCCTTCATGAACCTGGGAGCCTTTGGAGTGGTCATCCTCTTTGGCCGGAAGAGGGAAGAAAATATCAATATCGACGACTACAGCGGGATGGCCTCCAAATACCCGCTTCTGGCGGCGGCCATGGCCATCTTCATGTTCTCCCTGGCGGGAATTCCTCCGACGGCTGGCTTCGTGGGGAAATTCTATATCTTCAGCTCCGCCATAAAGGCGGGGTACATCGGCCTGGCCATCATCGGCGTCCTGAATAGTGCCCTATCCGTATACTACTACCTGCGGGTGACGGTGATGATGTACATGCGCAACCCCGAGAAGGAATTTACCAGATTAGACCTGTCCCCGGCCATGGTCATTGCCCTTATCATCGCGGTCTGGGGCACCCTTCAGATGGGCATCATCCCCTCCCCATATCTAAATCTGGCCAGGGAATCCATCCTGGCCTTGATGTAAGTCATTCGCAGACGCTGGCCAATTTGCTACTGTATAGTCCTGGAATCCCCGTTTGACAGGGAAGGAATTTGTGTGTTAATTTTCAACTTGCCTTCGACCGTTCTTGACTCCCGTACCAGCGGCATTGGCTCAGAGCGTGGAATCCTGCCAGCGGAGGAGTGAAGGGGATGACTCTGCAAGAAATCAAAGAAATCCTCAGCGCCCAGGTGATCGTCGCCCCCCGGGACTTCCAGATGAATATCAAGATGGGCTGTGGGTGCGACCTGATGAGCGACGTCTTGGCCTTCACCAAGGAGGAATCCCTCCTTTTGACGGGCCTCACGAACTTGCAGGTCGTCCGGACGGCAGAAATGGCGAATGTCATAGCCCTGGTGTTCGTCCGGGGAAAGGAGCCGGACCGGGAAACCATCGCTCTCGCGATGGAGAAGAATATTCCCGTTCTGCTCACCGACCTGCCCATGTATGAAGCCTGCGGTCGTCTGTACCGGCGCGGGCTGCCCGGTTGTTCGGAAACCGAGGAAGGAAGCTGTAGTTGATTGCCGATGACCCCCCCTTCCAGAAATCCTTCAATATCAGCGGGGGAGACTTTGTCAATGCCGGCGAGGTGGCCAGCAAAGTTAAAAAAATCCTGCAGGGTTTGGGCATCTCCAACAAAGTCATCCGCCGGGCGACGATCGCCATTTACGAGGCGGAGATGAATGTAGTCTGGTATGCCCGACAGGGAACGCTGACCTTATCGGTGACCCCCGAGGTACTGCACATTAAGGTTACGGATGAAGGGAACGGCATTGAGGATGTCGAGCTGGCCATGCAGGAGGGGTACTCCACGGCCACTGAGGAGATCCGAGAGATGGGCTTTGGCGCCGGGATGGGCCTGCCCAACATCAAGAAGAATTCCGACGAATTCTATATCGCTTCGGTGGTCGGCCAGGGCACGGTATTGGATATCACCATCCGCAGGCAGTAAAAGGGGGTCGGGAGCAGGGTGCCGGCCAACGGACTTCCGCAACGGAGGAGGGAGCGGCGCACGGGGCTCCGGCAGCGATGTTGAGAGAGTATAGCGCGGACCTGCACATTCACAGCTGCCTCTCCCCATGCGCCAGTTTGGACCTCTCCCCCCGGGAGATTGTGGAGCGAGCCAAGGCGGAATCCCTGGACATCATCGCCGTCACCGACCACAACACCGCTAAGAATGTCCAGGTGATCATGGGTCTGGCCGAGAGGCGGGGGCTGAAGGTCATTCCGGGCATGGAGGTACAAACCCGGGAAGAAATTCACCTTCTGGCCCTCTTTCCCGATTGGCCTTCCACGGCCGCCTGGGCTGAGGAGGTCCGTCGGTATCTCCCCGATGTGCGCAATGATCCGGAGGTCTTCGGCGACCAGCCCATCGTAGACGATGAAGGAAACATCCTGGAGTTTGAGGAACGGCTTCTATTGAACTCCATCGACCTTTCCCTGGAGGAGGTCAAGCGTCGGGTCGAAGGGCACGGGGGAATGACCATTCCTTCTCATTTTGACAAGGGGTCGTTCAGCTTGATCAGCCAGCTGGGCCTGATCCCGGAGGATATGGAGCTGGAAGTCCTGGAGGCAAGCCGCAAAACCCCTTTCCCGAGTATGGGCAATGTTTCTCCCCACATTCCCAGGATTGTTTCCTCCGATGCTCACCGTCTAGAGGATATCGGCAACGCCCGCACCATTTTTCTCCTGGCGGAGGCCACGCTGGGGGAACTGCGCCTCGCCTTCCGGGGTCAGGCGGGCCGAAAAATTGTCAGGCGGATGGACCGCGGGGTGATCTTGCTGCGATAAATCCGTGTATGCTTAACCGCAGAGCACGCCGAGTGCGCTGAGGCGAACTAAAAATCAAATACACAATTTGGAAATTGTTTAGCCACAGAGGACACAGAGAGCACAGAGATATGGAAGCAGAAAATGGAAGAGAATTTGACCCCGCACCCTCAAAACAGGTTCCGCAAGCGTTCGCCTTTTCCTTTTCGTTTTTTGAACGTAAATCCCTCTGCGGCCTCGGTGACCACGCGCAGCGCGTGGCAAATAAATTTCTAATATTTGAGCTTCTTGCAAAAGTCCGTAATTTACCCTTCGACAGACTCAGGGTGAACGGGCTTAGGTTGAAATTATTTAGTTTTTCCGTTCGTGGTGAGCTTGTCGAACCACAAAAAATCCTTTTGCAAGAGGCTCATTTTTGTCTTTTATTCTTTTTCCTTTTTTTGGCTAAACTGTTTCACAATTTGAATTCCTTTCCGGGTTTTTCGGTATGATTCATTCTATTCATTTCTCTGCGGTCTCCGCGTGCTCTGTGGTGAAATTTTGTGAAATCTGACTGCCAAAGGAGGAGAAGATGACCTTTCGAAACATCGAGAAGAAGAACTTTCCACCTTTCATCGACAACTTGATAAAGGCCATGGAAGTGGTGGGGGTGCGGGAGAAAGTAGAGGGAAAGTACGAGTTCGCCCCCCTGGATTCAGCCTCGCAGCTGCGCCTGGATTACGACGTGACGGTCCTTTCCCCGAAAAAATACCTTCTCCCCCCTCGCGAAACGCTGCTGAGATTTAAAACCGGGAAGCCGGTGCATTGTGAGCCGGTTCTGGAGAGCCGGCCCTTGGCCATCGTCGGGGTTCATCCCTACGATCTGAAGGCCACTTCCCAGCTCGACCGGATCTTTGCCGATGCCAACCGGGATGAGCATTACTTAAGGAAGCGGCAAGACACGGTGATCATCGGCGCGGACATCAAACGGTCTTCACCCGTTGCCTTTTGTAAATCCATGAACTCAGCCACGATCCAGGAAGGCTTTGACCTTTTTCTCACGGACATCGGGGAGAGTTACGTGGTGGCAGTGGGTACGGAAAAGGGCCGGTCCATCCTGGACCAGCACGCGGTTTCCAAGCCCGCTACGAAGGAAGACATCGGGAAGCGGGCGGAGATCCAGGAAAAAATACCCTACCTGTTTTCCCTGAATACCGTGACCACGCCTTACGGTGAGCTGCCCAAGCTTCTGGAGGATCAGGCGGAAAGCAAGCTCTTTGCGGAGTTGGCCGAAAAATGCTTCAGCTGCGGCTCCTGCAACCTGGTCTGTCCCACCTGCTACTGCTTTGACGTGCAGGACGATATGGCCCTGGACTTATCCGGGGGCGAACGGCTCCGGCTCTGGGATGGCTGCCTCCTGGATGGTTTCGCCAAAGTGGCGACCGGGGAGAACTTCCGGGAGGACCCGGAAGAGCGGATCCGCCACCGGATCTTTCGCAAAGGCAAATATATCTATGAAAAATACGGGGAGCATGGATGCGTCGGGTGCGGCCGATGCGCCTCCGCTTGCCTGCCGGACATCGCCAACCCCGTGGAGATTTTCAACCGGTTAAAGGAGGGCAAATGATGATGAACGCTGCGCAGGTTCAGACGGGCTCGCTTGAGCAGACCTCGATTTATCTGCCCACCCTGGCGGAGATCGTCAGGACGGAGCAGTTGACCAAGATGGAGAAGCTCTTCGAGATCAAACTCGGTAGCGGCTACGAGTTGGGGCATCAACCCGGGCAGTTCGTGGAAGTCTCGCTGTTCGGCATCGGGGAGGCGCCCATTTCGGTCTCCTCTTCCCCCACGAAAAAAGGCTCTTTCGAGCTGGCCGTCCGGGCCGTAGGGAATGTGACCAAAGCCCTGCATGGTCTGGAGCGGGGAGCGACCCTGGGGATCCGGGGCCCCTTCGGCCGGGGATTTCCCGTGGAGGAGCTGAAGGGGAAAGACCTTCTTTTCGTTGCCGGGGGCATTGGGCTCGTCCCCCTGCGCTCCCTGATCAACTACGTCGTGGACAACCGGTCCGTTTTCGGCCGGGTGCTCGTCCTCTTCGGCGCCAAGACGCCGTCCGAGCAGCTCTTCCTGGATGAGCTTTCCAAGTGGCGGGCGAGCAAGGAGATGGAGTATTTGGAGACGGTCGACCGGGCCGACGGCCAATGGAAAGGAAACGTGGGGGTCATCACGACTCTCTTCCCCAAGATCACCATCGATCCGAAGAAGACCGTGGCCGTGATCGTGGGTCCGCCGATCATGTACCGCTTCGCCATCCTGGAAGCGCAGGTCAAGGGTATCCCCGATGACCAGATCATTGTCTCCCTGGAGCGCCGGATGAAGTGCGGGGTGGGCAAGTGCGGCCACTGCCAGATCAACCATGTGTACGTCTGCCAGGACGGGCCCGTTTTCAGCTATGCCAGGATCAAGCAATTAAAGGAGGCCCTTTGATGAAACCCAAGATTGCCTTTTTCGATTTTGCCTGCTGCGAAGGCTGTCAGCTCCAGGTGGTCAACCTGGAAGCGGAGATGCTCGACGTGGTCGGCGCCGTGGATATCGTGCAATTCCGGGAAGCCATGACGGAAAAGAGCGATGACTATGCCATCGCTTTTGTGGAAGGAAGCATCACCCGGGAAAAGGACATCCCCCGCCTCAAGAAGATCCGCGAGCAGGCGGCCGTCCTGGTAGCCCTGGGGGCCTGCGCCACGATCGGCGGGGTGAACTGCCTGAAAAACTTTCAGCCCCAAGATGAGGTCAGAAAATATGTCTACGGGGACAAGGCCGAGTGGTACGAGACCTTCGCCGCCCGGCCGATCGACGCGGTCGTCCCGGTCGATTATTATATCCACGGCTGCCCCATTCATAAGGCTGAATTTTTAAATGTGGTCAAGGCCCTGCTTTTGGGCAAAAAGCCGGAGATTCCCACGTACCCGGTCTGCGTGGAATGCAAGCGGGCGGGCAATGTGTGCGTCTTTGAACTGGGGGTGACCTGCCTGGGCCCGGTGACTCGCGCCGGATGCGGCGCCTGGTGTCCCACCTACCGGGATAACTGTGCGGGATGCCGGGGTTTGGTCCCCGACCCGAATACCAATGCGGAAAAGGGGGTCCTGCAGAAGTATGGCCTCACCGTGGAACAAGCCATCGGCCAATTTCGCATCTTCCTGGGATACTCGGAGGCAGCCAAATGAAAAACATCAACGTCAACGTGGACCACGTGACCCGCGTCGAAGGTCACGGCAATATCGTCGTCAACGTCAAGGAAGGAAAGATCGAGGAATGCAAGTGGGAAGTGGTGGAAGCCCCGCGCTTCTTTGAGGCCTTCGTCCGGGGGCGCACGTACCTGGAGGTCTCCCATATCACCTCCCGCATCTGCGGCATCTGCTCCATCGGGCATACCCTCTGTTCTTTGCAGGCTACGGAAGCGGCCCTGGGAGTAAAGATTTCCGAACAGACGCGGCTTTTACGGCGCATCCTCATCCAGGGAGAAAACCTGCAGAGCCATGTGCTCCATTCCTACTTCCTGGCGGCCCCGGATTTCGTGGGGGCTCCCAGCGTCTTCCCCCTGGTGAAAACCCACCCGGAAGTCGTCGTGCGGGCGCTGCGCATGAAGAAACTGGCCAATGACCTGTGCGATGTCTTCGGCGGCCGGACCGTCCACCCCATCACCCCGACCGTGAACGGTTTCACCAAGCTGCCCGAAATCAACGAGATCAAGGGCATCCGCAAGCGGTTGGTCGATGCCAGCCCGGACCTGGAAGCCACCCTGGCGCTTTTCCAGACTCTCCAGATTCCGCCCTTCGAGCGGGAGACCGAATACATCTCCCTGAAATCGAAGGAAGAGTATGCCCTGTATGATGGGGTCATCGCCTCCACCGATGCCGGGACGACACCGGTGGCCAACTACCGCAACTGGACCAATGAATATCTCGTCCCCCACTCTACGGCCAAATATGCCAAAAACGTGCGGGATTCCTACATGGTCGGAGCTCTGGCCCGGTTTAACAACAACCATGACCAGCTCTCTCCCAGGGCCAAGAAAGTCGCCGCCGCTCTGGGCTTGAAAGCACCCTGCTATAATCCCTTCCTGAATACCGTGGTCCAGGTGGTGGAGGCGGTTCACGCCGTAGACGAGTCCATCCGCCTCATCGATGAGGTCTTGGACAAAGGGCTGAAGGAAGAGGACCGGCGAATTCTGCTGAAGGCCGGAAAAGGCGTAGGAGCAGTGGATGTGCCCCGAGGGATTCTCTTCCACGATTACACCTACGACAAGAACGGGATCTGCCGCGAGGCCAACTGCATCATCCCGACCAATCAGAACCATGCCAACATCCAGAAGGACATGGAAGCTTTGCTTCCGCAGATCCTGAACCAACCCCAGGATGAGATCCGCTTGAAGCTGGAGATGTTGGTCCGGGCCTATGATCCATGTATCTCCTGCTCCACCCATCTGCTGAAGGTGAAGTTCGTTTGAGGAATTGAGTTAAGTGCGCTTCACCCCCTCCCTACCCTCCCCCCTCGAGGGGGAGGGAGGGGGTGGGGGGGACAAGGGTTGAAGAGAATCATGGGCCATATGTCACCCCCTAAAGGACCAGCCGGGAAGATCGTGATCATCGGGGTCGGAAACCTGCTGCTCAAAGATGAAGGGGTGGGGGTCCATGTAGTTCAGGAGCTGCGCAAAAAAGGGCTGCCCTCGACGGTTGAGGTTCACGACGGCGGTGTGGCGGGAATCGGACTCCTCGATTTTTTCCCGGGCGCTTCCAAAGTACTGCTGATCGATGCCGCGGATATGAACCTTACCGCAGGGGCCCTGGTCCGGTTTACTCCGGA
>Ga0315285_10002563_pt1 | contig 18953 bp, 15 predicted proteins | sample YL17G09_36_MG_FD_203698 | JGI IMG/M metagenome (GOLD analysis project Ga0315285, IMG submission 203698) | Sediment microbial communities from Yellowstone Lake, YNP, Wyoming, USA - YL17G09_36 | ecosystem: Environmental > Aquatic > Freshwater > Lake > Sediment | place: USA: Wyoming | collected...
GACGAGGACAATGCCCGCTCCCGGTCCCGGGAGGTGCAAGACGGCATGCATCAGCGTGCTGATGGCACCCCCTGGAAAAGCGAACAGAAACAGAACGGCTCCGATACTACCGACGGCCGCGCACAAGCCAGCCTCTCTGCTATTGGGAAGTTCAAGTCTCCGGCTGCTTGCTCTCGCCAAGCTGCCCACTGTCCTATCCAGTCTGGAGCTACTGTCTTGGTCGTCCACCCAGCCATCCTACATCCGGGCCGCCGTTGCTCGCAATCCCCGCGCATGCAAGCGTCTTGCGCCGCAATGAGGATCCGGCTGGTGGTCCTCGCCCCTCCGACAGCTCCAAGCGCGGGGTCCGAATGGTGCTCCGCTACCGACCGCGCCGCGTCCACTGCCGGCACTGTTGAGTCGTTCCCCTGGGCCGAGGGGTGGGCCAGGGTCACGCGGGCGTTGGCCGGCGCGGTGGTGGTGCTGGCTCGAAGCCAGAGCTGGCAGGAGACAGCCCGCGTCTACGGGTTGAACTGGAGGGGGGAAAGGGGACAGCCTGAACTGCGCAGTTCTTCTAGGGAGCTCGGCATACGGTTCGGCCCTATGCCAAGCATGATGCCGCGACGAAAGTGATGTGTGCTGCCCGGGGTTGCTTGCCACCTCACACGTGGAGCGCGATGCGGTACGGGGCGGAATGGTGCGGGGGCGGCCGATTAACGCTGGTCCAGCGCGGCGTCGCACCTCACGGGTCAGGATGAAAGCGGAATGCTGGACATGGAATGGTGGCGGCCGTCGCTATGGGACTCGCGGAGGTCCCAAGAAAGAGGCTGTAGACTATAGGCTGTAGACTGTAGGAGGCCGGGGGAAACAATGAAAACGCAGCGCGACTAGCTGCCGCCTGAAGCCTGCAGCCTCCGGCCTGCAGCCTCGGCTCTCGGCCCGCCCGGCTCAACAGCAGACCGGTCAGTTCACGCCTTTTTAAAACCTGCTCCAAGCAAAATCGCGCAGTTCAGGCTGTCTCCATTCTTCCCCGCGGCGCCGCCTTGCTGCGCCGCTCCGCCATCATGTGATGCGGCTGGGATGCCCGCCCACCTATTGAGCGGCTGGCCGAGGTCACTTCCGCTGGGCGCGCAGGTCCTTCCAGCCGGCCAGCAAAAGAATATAGCGCATGGCGCGCGCGGATGTCCGGCCTGCTTGCCAGATGGCGTAGACTAACGGCATGCTGCCCCTCGTTCTTGCCACGTGCCTGATCGCTTTCGAGAACCCGGCTGCCCCGCCGCCGCCCGGAGCGGTGATCCTGCTCGGCGCGCCCGGCGCGGGGAAGGGAACACAGGCCGAGCAGTTGGTGAAGCGCTACGGCATTCCGTCGATTTCCTCCGGCGACATCCTGAGGGACCAGGTAAAGCGCGGCACCGACCTGGGCCGCCTGGCCGACCCCATTATGCGCGCCGGCCAACTGGTGCCCGATAAGGTGCTCAATCCCATGATCGAGGAGCGATTGTCGAGGCCGGATTGCGCCCGGGGATTGGTGCTGGACGGCTACCCGCGCACCGTGGCCCAGGCCCAAGCGCTCGACGCCATGCTTCAGAAGAAGGGCCTGCCGGCAAGGGTGTTCCTGCTGGAGGTGCCGAGGGAGGCGTTGTTCAAGCGGCTGACCGGGCGGCGCACCTGCCCCGTCTGCAAGCGCAACTACAACATCTACTTCGTCCCCCCAAAGAAGGAAGGCGTGTGTGATGACGATGGCGCGGCGCTGGTCCAGCGGCCCGACGATCGCGAAGAGGTGATCCGCGAGCGCCTGGCAACCTTCGAAAAGCAGACGCAGCCGGTGATCGAGTATTACTCCAGGCAGCGCCGCCTGATCGCTTTGAACGGCGACCAGGCGCCGGAGAAGGTTTTCGAGGATCTGGTGGCCAAGCTGCCGCCGACGCGCTAGCGCCAAACATTCACCGCGGAAGACAGCTCGCCTACAGCCTACAGCCTACGGCCTACAGCCTACAGCCTTCTTGTTGTTCCCGCTCACGGCGGGAATCCATCAGCGAGCTCAACTGAATCGCCCGCTCGAGGAGACGCAACCGGGACCGGGCGTCCCCGGGCAAGAACCGTTGGTGGTGCTGACCGCAAAGGTGGAAAGCAGTTGTTCAGTCTCGGTCTTCCCGCAACGCGGGCAGGCGATGGGCGAATCGATGTGGCGTCCCAGAATCAGCTTCTCAAATCTCTCGCTACAAGTGCGGCAAAGATATTCGTAGATCGGCATTGCGTCTATTTTACACCTCCGGGCCGGCACGCTGCTATCGTGCGGCGCCCGGCCGACGCCGGGGACGCTCGGTAACGGTACCGCCGTACCAATCAGAATGTGACCTCCGCACCATTGCGCTGCTGCGGATGCGCCTGTATGCTGGCATCAGTTTTAACGAAGGCGACGCAGCCAATCGGGATGCCGGTCCGGGGGGAATCGGCATGCGGTTGGCTGTTGTCGTCTATACAGATACATTTTGCCGGCCCGGGTTGCATCGAGGCCGCCCGCCATTTCCAAATTCTTCGCAATGACTCCCTGAATGCGTGTATACCTAGTGGGGCGGCATCTGTGAGCGGGGGGGCCTCCGCTGTCAGGCGCAGGACTGAGAACGGTAAAGCGAAAACCAGCGAATGTATGCCAACCGACTCCTGGTGATCGGAGGAGTGGCGGCGGGGCTAAGCGCGGCCAGCCGCGCGCGGAGAATCGATCCGCGGCTGGAGATCACCGTGCTCGAGCAGGGCCCCGACGTTTCGTACGGCGCGTGCGGGCTGCCGTACCTGGTGGGGGGGCAGGTGCGCTCGGCCGAGCAGTTGTTCGTTTACTCGCCTGACTTTTTTCGGCAGCACCGCAACATCGAGGTGCTGACCGGGACGCGGGCGGTGGAAATCGAGCCGGGGCGGCGCCGCGTCCGCGCCCTCCATGCGGAGACCGGAAAGGAACAGTCCTTTCCCTACGACCGCCTGGTGATCGCCACGGGGGCCCGGCCGCAATGGCCGCAGATTCCCGGAATCGACCTGGCCGGCGTTTTCCAGGCCAACAACCTGGAGGGCGCGCGGTCATTGCTGGCGTTCATCGAGGGCCGCCTTGCGGGATCCGGGGGCAGCCGGGCCGCCCGCGCCGCTATCCTGGGCGGCGGCTACATCGGCCTGGAATATGCCGAAGCGCTGCGCCGCCGCGGCCTGGAGGTCACTGTCTTCCACGACCGCGAAGAAGTGCTGGAAGGGTTCGATGCCGAGATCACAGAGCTGGTTGAAGGGGAACTGGCGCGGCACGCAGTAACGCTGCTGAAGCAGAACCCGGCCCAGGCCATCTCCGGCGACGGCGCGGTTCGGCAGATCGTATCCGCCGGCGGCCGCTGTGACACGGACCTGGTGCTGGTGGCGGCCGGGGTGGTTCCCTGCGCGGACCTGGCGGCATCGGCCGGCCTGGCCCTGGGGCCGGCCGGCTCGATTGGGGTCGATGACCGCTTGCAGACCAGCCTGCCGGGCGTGTTCGCGGCCGGCGACTGCGCCCACAGCTTGCACCTGGTCACCGGCCGCCCCGTTTACCTGCCGCTGGGGACAACGGCCAACAAGCAGGGGCGGGTGGCCGGAGAAAACGCGGCCGGCGGCAACGCCCGGTTCCCCGGCATCGTGGGCACCGCCGCGGTGCGGATTTTCGATCTGGAGTGCGCCCGCACCGGGCTTTCGGAAAGCGAGGCGCACGCGGCCGGCTTCCGTTTCGTCACCGCCATCGTCGAGCACCCCAACCGGCCGCACTATTTCGGCGGCACCAACATCCGCGTGAAGCTGCTGGCGGAACGGAACACCGGGCGGCTGCTGGGCGGCCAGATGGCCGGCGCCGACGGCGTTGCCAAGCGCATCGACATTGTGGCCACCGCCCTGCACGCCCGAATGAGTGCCCCGCAACTGGCCGCCCTGGACCTCAGCTATGCGCCGCCGTTCGCCCCGGTCTGGGACCCGGTGCTGATCGCCGCACAGGCGCTGGAGCGGCGCCTCCGTGAGCAGTAGGCAGTAAGCAGTAGGCAGCAGGCAGCAAGCAGCGGGCAGATTCGGTTGAGGACCGCCTCCTGCCTACTGACTGAGAGGATGCCGAGTCAGTAAACAGGCAGCAAGCGATTCCGCTTGAACTCGGCCGCCGCCGGTTGTATGTATCGCCTAAGGGCGTTTCTTTAAGCTCTGGTGTGGAAAGAGGCTTGTCATGGCCGCTCTACAAGCAGGCGCGCAGGCAGCGGAGTTCAGCCTGCCTGGCATGGACAACAAGCAGTATTCGCTGGCCGAAGCCCTCACGCAGGGGCCGGTGCTGCTGGGGTTCTTTAAATCCAGTTGCCCGGTCTGCCAGTTTACTTTTCCCTTCGTCGACCGTTTCTACCGGCACTTCCGCGACACCAAAGCGCATATCTGGGCCATCTCCCAGGATGACCGCGGAGAAACACGCGAGTTCATCAGCGAGTACCGGCTGGGCATGCCCGTGTTGCTGGACGATACCCGAAGCTATCCCACCTCCAATGCCTACGGCATCCAGTTCGTGCCCACCGTCTTCCTGATTGGCCAGGCGGGCGACATCCTCCACACCGCCGTGGGTTTCCAGAAACAGGGCCTGATCCAGATGGGGCGCAAACTGGAGGTTCTCACCGGCAAGAAGGGGTTCGTGCCCTTCCACGAAGACGATGATGTGCCCGACTCCCGCGCGGGTTGAGGCGCCAAAAACTAGCCCCCGGTCGGGGGCGCTTAGCGGATCATCTCGGAGCAACGAAGGACAGCGCGCCGGGCAGGACTGCCACGTCGGCGGGCGTCAGGCCCAGGTATTCGCCGTCGGCGAACACCTCCAGGGGCCGGTCGGCCTCCAGGTGAAAGCCGGCGGTGCGCAGGCAGGTGATCTCGCGATGTCGCAGGTGCGTGCCGAAAAATACCTCCGGGAAGCACCGCAGCAGCTTCAGGCGCGACATGTCGCCAACCATGCACAGATCCAGCATGCCGTCGGCCATTTCGGCCCGCGGAGCCAGCCGCATGCCTCCCCCGTAGCTGGGCGCATTGGCCGCCGCCACCAGGATCATGGGGCCGGAGAATTCCCCGATGTCGCCTCGGATCGTTACCTGCGGCACGCGGTACTCGACCAGGCTGCGGAGCAGGGCGTAAACGTAGATCAGGGCGCCGCGCAGGCGCTGGTGCCGGTTGGCAATGCGGTTGGCGTGCGAATCCAGGCCAAAGCTGGCGATGCAGCCGAAAAAACGGTCCAAGGGTCCAAGGGTCCAAGGGTCTAAGGGTCCGCCGGAAGCCACGGCGAGGCTTGGACCCTGGGACCCTGGGACCCTTGGACTTTGGACCCTGATGCGGCCCAGATCGGCGCGGCGCACGGTACCGGTCACGGCCGCGCGGGTGGCCGCCTCGACCTCGAGCGGGAGGCCGAGATTGCGGGCCAGGTCGTTGCCGCTGCCCAGCGGAATGATCCCCAGCGCCGCGCCGGTGCCGGCCAGCCCGTTAATGACCCAGTGGGCGGTGCCGTCGCCGCCGGCGGCAATCACTCGCGCATAGCCCTGTTGGGCGGCGCGGCGGGCTTGCTGGCGGGTCTCCTCGGCCGACCCGGTGCGCGCCAGTTCTATGCCCATCTCCGCGCACACCCGCTCCATGCCTTGCACCCGCCGCCGGTTATGGCCGCGCCCGGCCGCCCCGTTCGCCAGTACGATTGCCCGCTGCATGGAAGACCAGCCGCAGATTTCGCCGATTGCACAGATTCAAGTCTGTGAAATCTGCGCAATCTGCGGCTAAAAACTCAGGGGTTGAGGTACGATTCCAAACAAGCCAGAACCGCCTGCCGGACCCGCTGGGCAAGCGCGAGCAGTGCGGCCTCTTCTCCAGGAAGCACGTCCGGGAAATCACTCGGATATCGAATCTCCACCCCATACGGCGTAAGCCTGTTCGCATCGCGAAGCGACGTGGCGACATCGCCGGCGGCAGGAATAAGAAGATCGAGGAGTTCGCCAATATTGTGCGTTTTCGGAAACTCGATGCGGTGGCGAACCAGCAGCGCCTTCAGGTACTTCTCAGCAGCCTGCTGACAGTGAAACGCGATGATTGGCCGCATCGGTTCTTCATCACGCGCCAGCCGCTCCGCTGCGCGGCAGTCAAGCTCCGCTTTTGCCATCCATTCGCGAACGATCTCGCGCAACGCTTCTTCAGGCGGCCTCATAGATTACGCGCCCGTACTTGTGCGCCGGATACGCCAGCCCGCCGAATATGCCCTTCGATTCCTCGAACTTGTCTGTGGACATGATGAAAACGTCAAACGGAAACCCCAGCCCCCTGAGAGAATCGAGGATACGAATAGTCTCTTCCCGGCGGTTAGCCGGCACCCGCTCGATCACCAGCAGGTCGATGTCGCTATCACGCGTCATCTCGCCCGTTGTTGCCGAGCCGAAAAGGATAACGCGTTCGGGCCGAGCGACGTTCAGCACCCGACGGACAATCTCGCGAATCAAAGCATCATCGACGCCCATCAAGGCAAATATAAGCGAAACGAGGACGAATACAAAGAGGCCGGCGGCGCGGCCCGCACGGACGGCTTTCCTCGGCTGATGCAGGGCGCGTCAGTTCAACGTCTAGTGTGGAGTGAGCTGCTGTGTCAGCCGCTCAGCCCTCCTTTTCAGTCGGCGCCTTTTGTCAGTGAAAGGCGCCTATGGCCGATTCAGTTTAACGCGCGTAGCGCGCCTACCTACCTGCAGCAGGAACTCCCAAGGAAACTTGGATCCCCGGATACTAACCGTTAGCGCGGCACACCGACTTCCGTCGATGTACACGCTGCCGGCCTTGATCTTTCGAACTGCGTCACTGACGGAGCTGGCCAAGCCGACCACAGGCAACAGCTTGTCAATGCGAACGCCCTGGACATCAGCACCCATCTTCACGTATCCCGCAAACTGATCGACTACCGCCAGATCAACGTCGGTGGGCAGCTCGTGGCGGCGGAAGACGCGGGTGAATTCGTCGCTGGCGGCCTGGGCGGCGGCGGGCGAGTGGAAATCGGTGACGATTCGCTGGCCAAGCTCCATCTTCACGTCCATGGGATGGCGCTGGCCGCGCTCCACGGCGGCCCGCAGCGCCTGGATTTCCGGCAGGCTCATGTCGGTCAGCAGCTCGTAATACCGCCACATCAGATCGTCGGAGATGGACATCAGCTTGCCGAACATCGATGACGGCGCCTCGGTGATGCCGATGGTATTGTCGAGCGATTTCGACATCTTCTGCACGCCGTCCAGCCCCTCGAGGATGGGCATGGTGAGCGCGATCTGCGGTTCCTGGCCGTACTCGCGCTGGATATCGCGGCCCACCAGGAGGTTGAACTTCTGGTCGGTGCCGCCCAGCTCGACGTCGGCCTGGAGCGCCACCGAGTCGTAGGCCTGCGCCATCGGGTACAGCAGCTCGTGGACGGCGATGGGCTGGCCGGACTTGTAGCGGGCGGCGAAATCGTCGCGCTCCAGCATGCGCGCCACCGTGTACCGCGAGCAGAGCCGGACCCAGTCCTCGCTCCGCAGCGCGCCCAGCCACTTGCTGTTGTAATCGACCACGGTGCGGCTTTCGTCCAGGATCTTGAAGACCTGCGCCAGGTAAGTGCGGGCGTTGGCCTTCACCTCCGCGGGCGTCATGGGCGGCCGGGTGACGTTGCGGCCGCTGGGGTCGCCGATCAGGGCCGTGAAATCGCCCACCAGGAAAATCGCCGTGTGCCCCAGGTCCTGGAAGTGCTTCAGCTTGCGGATGAGCACCGTGTGGCCCAGGTGCAGGTCGGGCGAGGTGGGGTCGAACCCCGCTTTGACGCGCAGCGGGCGCTTCTCCAGCGCGCTGCGCTCCAGGCGCGCCCGCAATTCATCCTCGCGGATGATCTCGTTCGCGCCTTTCTTCAGATACTCTAGCTGCTCCTCAATGGTCATAAAGAAAAGCTGGGAGCTACCATTCTATTTCCTTCGGAGCTTCGTAGACCACCTGCGGGCCGGGCTGCATCACGTCCCCTTCCTTTTCCACGGTGAGGAACAGCCGGAACTTGCGAAGCGGCGTGATGGTCACCAATTGCCCCTTGCCGCCTTCCACCCGGATGCGGCCCACGTTGGTGGCGTGCTTGCCGTCGGGCGCGGTCACCCAGGCCACGTAAGCGGTGAACTCGGGGCCGTAGGCGGCGGGCGCGGGGGCCTGCAGCTTGATGGTCACCTGGTCGTTGCGGTTGTAGGTCAGCTCGACTTTCACCGTGGCGCTGCCGCCCTTGGCCGCCGGCAGCGGCTTCAGCTTGATGTTCCGCGCACAACCCAAACCACAAAGGCACAAAGCCAACAGAGCCGCGACCGTAAGGGAGCGGGCGCCCCGCGAGGCAAACGTGGCGCTGCGTGAGCACCCGCTCGCTAACGCTCGCGGCTCTGTTGTGGCTTTGTGGTTATTTAAGGATGACACGGCGGCCCTCGATGCGAATGCAATCGTTCAACACCAGGTTAATGGCCTCGGAATAAATCCGGTGCTCTTCTTTCAGAATACGCGCGGCCAGTGTCTCGGGCGTATCGTCGTTCATCACCGGCACCGAGGTCTGCACGATGATCGGCCCGTGGTCCAGGTGTTCGTCCACGAAATGCACCGTGCAGCCGCTCACCTTCACGCCGTATTCCCAGGCCTGGTGCTGGGCTTCCAGGCCCAGGAAGGCCGGCAGCAGCGCCGGATGGATATTCAGGATGCGGTTCGGGAACTCGCGGATGAAGTAAGGGCTGAGCAGGCGCATGAAGCCGGCCAGGCAGACCAGATCCACTTGGCGCTCCTTCAGGACAGCCACCACCTGGCGGTCGTAGGCTTCGCGCTCCAGGCCCTTGGAAGGAAGGCACAGGGCCGGCAGGCCGCGCTGGCGGGCGCGCTCGAGGCCCGGCGCGTCGGCGCGGTTGCTGATCACCGCCGCGATTTCCGCCTGGATCTTTCCGGCGGCCACGTTGTCGGCGATGGCTTCGAAATTCGACCCCCGCCCGCTCAACAGAATTCCAATTCTCTTCATAAAAGAGGTGGCAGGTTGCAGGTGGCAACGCAGCCGGTCACCTGCCACCTAGCAGTACTGCACTCCGCGGCGGCCCTTCACAACCTCCCCTATCACGTAACGCTGTTCGCGCAGCCGGCCCAACACCGCGACCGCCTCGCGGTACTTCGCGAACGGGACAACCAACACCAGGCCGATTCCCATGTTAAAGGTCCGCAGCATCTCTTCCTGCGGCACTGAGCCAAGCTCTTGAAGATACCGGAAAATCGGCGGGACGGGCCAGGAATTCACGCCAATGCGTGCGCGCAGCTTCTTCGGCAAGACGCGGGGTATGTTGCCCGGGAAGCCGCCGCCCGTGATGTGAGCGGCGGCTGACAGCAGGCCTTTCTGCTGCAGGGCGCGCAGCGGCTTCAGGTAGCTGCGATGCACGCCCAGCAATTCCTCGCCGACCATCTTTTCCAGCTCCGGAACGCGGGAATTCACTTTCAAGCCCGCCTGCTCGAACAGCAGCTTGCGAGCCAGCGAGTAGCCGTTGGTGTGCAGGCCGGTGGAAGGCAGGCCCAGGAGCAAGTCGCCGGCGCGCACACGGCTGCCGTCCAAAATCGCGGCCCGCTCCACGATGCCCACGATGAAACCGGCCAGATCGTACTCGCCCTCGGCATAGAAGCCGGGCATCTCCGCCGTTTCTCCCCCGACCAGCGCGCAGCCGTTGGCGCGGCAGGCAGCCGAAAGCCCGGCGACGATCTGCTCGACCGTTTCGGGCCGGAGGCGGCCGGTGGCCAGGTAATCGAGGAAAAAGAGCGGCTCGGCGCCTTCCACCGCGATGTCGTTGACGCAATGGTTGACCAGGTCGGCGCCGATGGTATTGTGCCTGCCCGCCAGGAAGGCCACCTTAAGCTTGGTGCCCACCCCGTCGCAGCTCGAGACCAACACGGGATCGCGCCAGCGGCGGCGGGGCAGCCGGAACAGGCCGCCGAAGCCGCCGATTTCGGCCAGCACGTTCTTGTTAAAAGTGCGGCGAGCCAGGCGGCGGATGCGGGCCTTGGCGCGGTCGGCTGCCTCGATGTCCACTCCGGCATCCGCGTAGGTGATGGGCTTCGGCTTGCTTTCGGTCAAAATGTTCCTGCCGTGCGAATCCAGTCGCGATTGTATCACTATGTGGGTGGGGCGCATGGGCAGGGGAGACTCAACCGCGGAGACGCGGAGGGCGCAGAGAGCCTGACTGCGGCCGCCTTGTGCCGCCGAGCAAAGTCTGGACCGGCTATAATGGGTTGGAACGGGGGCATTCAATGAACCGGCTGACGGCCTTGCGAGAGAGGCGGCACGAACTTCTGGCCATCGCGTCACGGTACGGCGCCAGAAACTTGCGTGTCTTCGGCTCGGTGGCCCGTGGCGATGCAAGGCCGGATAGCGACATCGACTTCCTGGTGGAATTCGAGCCTGGCCGCGGCTTGCTCGCTCACGCCGCCTTGATTCGCGAACTCGAGGGCCTTCTCGCTTCCAAGGTGGACGTAGTCAGCCAAAACGGCCTGAAACAGAGGATTCGCTCGCAGGTTTTGCGAGAGGCTGTTCCCTTGTGAGAGACGATCGCCGTCGCCTGCTCGACATTCTTGATGCAGTTGATTGCATCGAGAGATACGTGCGCGAGGGCCGTGGCGAATTCGACCGGATGAGGAGGGATCAGGTCTGAAATCCGCGTTCATCCGCGTAATCCGCGGATCAGAGCAGCAGGCCGGTGCGGCGCCAGCGCGTCTTGGAGAAGAAATGCCTGGCGACGTCGGAATAGAAGCGCAGCCGGTCCATGGGCTTCTCGCGAAGCCAGGCTTCGCTGGGGGCCTCGTACGACCAGTAGACCAGCAAGGGTTTGCCGATGACGTTATCCAGCGGGACCGGCCCCCAATAGCGGCTGTCGCTGGAATTGTCGCGGTTGTCGCCCATCACGAAGACGTGGCCGGCGGGGACCGTCAGGGGACCGAAGTTCTCGCGAGAAAAAGGATTGGTGTTGGCGTGGATGACGTAAGGCTCGATCAATCTCCGCCCGTTCACGTATGCCTGGCCGCGGCGGATCTCGACGCGCTCACCGCCCAACCCGATGGCGCGTTTCACGTAAACCATCGACGGATCGCGCGGATAGCGGAAGGCGATAATGTCCTGGCACTTGATCCGCTTCCAGGCCGGCAGCCGCCAGCCGGCAAACGGCACGCGGGGGCCGTACAGCAGCTTGTGGAGGAACACGTGGTCGCCCACCAGGATGGTTCGCTCCATCGAACTGGTGGGGATGATGGTGGCCTCGCCGACGAAAGTGCGGATCAGGAGGACGGCGACCAGCACCCCGGTCAGCCAGCGGAGGTTGGCCAGCCAGGCGGCACGGCGGCGGCCTGGTGGCGCCACAGCCAGATCGGGCGCGGGCAGGCCTCCTACATCGCCTTCGGCGGCCGTCGGGGCCGGCAAGGTGCCGGCGCTGGAGCCGCCGGCCCCGCCGTCCCGCACAGGCTGGAAGCCCGTGCCACTGCCGTCAGCGTCGTTTGGCAAGGCCCGACTCCAGTTCGATGTTGACCAGCTCCGTCGGATACTTCCCCGTATAGCAGGCGTTGCAGTAGCGCCGATCGGTGTCGGCCACGGCCGTCCGCAGTCCCTCCAGCGACAGGTAGGCGAGCGAGTCGGCGTTGACGTGGGCGCGAATCTCGTCGATGGTATGGCGCGCCGCGATCAGCTCCCGCTCGGTCGGCGTATCGACCCCATAGAAGCAGGAACAGATGGTGGGCGGGCAGGAGACGCGCATGTGCACCTCGCGCGCCCCCGCCTCGCGGATCATGCGCACGATCTTCTGGCTGGTGGTGCCGCGCACGATGGAGTCGTCCACCAGCACCACGCGCTGTCCTTCCAGGATGGTGCGCACCGGGTTGAGCTTCAGCTTGACGCCGAAGTCGCGGATCGACTGGCGCGGCTCGATGAAGGTGCGGCCCACGTAATGGTTACGGATCAGGCCGAACTTCAGAGGAATGCCGGACTCAATCGAGTAGCCCAGGGCGGCGGAAACCCCGGAGTCGGGCACCGGCACGACGATATCGGCCTCCACCGGCGACTCGCGCGCCAGCAGCCGGCCCAGCAGCTCGCGCGACTGGTGCACGGGGCGGCCGAACACCACGCTGTCGGGGCGCGAGAAGTAGACGTGCTCGAAGACGCAGTAGGCCGGCGGCCGCGGCTCGGTGAAGCGCATGCGGGTCACCCCCGCCCCGTCCACCACCACCATCTCTCCCGGCTCCACCTCGCTGTCGTAGGCGGCGCCGATCAGGTCGAAGGCGCAGGTTTCCGAGGCGAACACCACGCCGCCGTCCAGCCGCCCCATCGAAAGCGGCCGGAAGCCGCGCGGGTCGCGCACCGCGATCAGCCGGTCGCGGGTTACCATCACGATGGAATAGGCGCCCTCCACCTGCCGCAGCGCCTCCGACAGCGCTTCGGGCACCGAGCGGCAACGCGATTCGGCCAGCAGGTGCAGCAACACTTCGGTGTCGCTGTTGGTCTGGAAAATGGACCCCTTGCGCTCCAGCCGGGCGCGGATATCGGTGGCGTTGACCAGGTTGCCGTTGTGGGCCACGGCCAGCGCGCCCTTATTGCAGTCCACCATCAGCGGCTGGGCGTTCACCAGCGTGGTGTCGCCGGCCGTGGAGTAGCGCGTGTGCCCGATGGCCAGCCGGCCGGGCAGCGATTGCAGCACCGGCTCGGTGAAGATCTCCGAAATCTGGCCCATGCTCTTGAAAATCCGCAGCGATTCCCCGTCGGAACAGACGATGCCGGCGCTCTCCTGCCCGCGATGCTGCAGCGCGTACAGGCCCAGGTAGGCGATCTTGGCCGCCTCCGGATGGCCGTAGGCCGCTATCACGCCGCACTCTTCCCGGAATTTGCCACCCCCGGTAAGGAACATAGGACTGACCATCCGCAGATTTCGCAGATTACGCAGACTTTGGAATCTGTGTAATCTGCGCAATCTGCGGATGGGAAACTATTTCAACTTCTCGCCCAACGCTTGTTCCCAAACCTGCCGCAGCTCCTCGACCGGGCAGTCGATCACCCCGGAGCCGTTTACGCTGATGGAAAACGACTGGAGGCGCGTGGCGCCGATAGCAGCGAACCTGACATTATATTTTGCAGCAGCGCTCTGGAGCGCAAAGCTGATTATCGGGCACGGCAACAACAATGGCGGAGGTGTATTCGGAGAACAGGGCCAGCCGCGGGCCCAGCGGGGAATCGATGTGGGCCTCGATGCCGACTCCGCCGAAGGCTGCCTCGGCCAGGGCCACCGCCAGCCCGCCGTCGCTCACGTCGTGCGCCGAGCGGATGACGCGCTCTCGGGCCAGCTCCCGGCAACAGGCCTGCACGCGCACCTCGTAGTCCAGGTCCAGCGCCGGCGGCAGACCCCACACGCGGCCGCACACCGAGCGGGCGTATTCGCTGGATCCGAAACACACCAGGGCGTCGTTCACGCCGGCATCGGGAAGCCCGCCAAGCACAACGACGCGCAGGCCGGCGGCCGGGAAACGGCTGGGAAGCGGCTCGGCATCGGGCTCCAGCAGGCCGACAATGCCGATCACCGGCGTGGGATAAACCGCCTCGCCCAGCGTCTCGTTGTAGAAGCTGACGTTGCCGCCGGTGATTGGCGTCTGGAAGGCCCGGCAGGCTTCGGCCATGCCTTCGACGCTCTCCGCGAACTGCCACATGATCTCCGGCTTCTCGGGATTGCCGAAGTTCAGGCAATTGGTAGCAGCCACCGGAAGGGCGCCAGTACAGCTCACGTTGCGGCAGGCTTCGGCCACGGCCAGCCGCGCGCCCAGCCGGGGATCCAGCCAGGCATAGCGGCCGTTGCCGTCCAGCGCCATGGCCAGCCAGCGGCCCGTTTCCTTCAGCCGCAGCACAGCCGCGTCGCTGCCGGGGCCGACCACGGTGTTGGTCCGCACCATGTAGTCGTACTGTTCCCAGATCCAGCGCTTGGAAGCGATGGTGGGGCTGGCGAGCAAAGCCTTCAAATCAGGTGTCAGGTGCCAGGTGTCAGGTGTCAGGCGCGCGCCTTCCGCTTCTTCCCTGACACCTGACGCCTGGCACCCGACACCGAACACACCTGGCGGCGGTTCCAGGGGCGCGAGCCGCGTGGCCGGTTTTTGCGGGCGGGCGTACTCAGGCGCCTCGTCGGTCAGCGCGCTGTTGGGGATGTCGGCCACCACTTCGCCGTGCTGGCGCACCCGCAGGCGGCCGTCGCCGGTCACCGTACCGATGGTGACCGCATCCAGACCCCACTTGCGGAAGACGCGGAAGACTTCCTGCTCCCGGCCGCGCTCGGCCACCAGCAGCATCCGCTCCTGTGATTCGCTCAGCATGATGTCGTAGGGGGACATGCCGGTCTCGCGCTGGGGCACGCGGTCCAGCTCGATCTCGATGCCGGTGCCCGCCCGGCCGCCCATCTCGCAAGTGGAGCAGGTCAGCCCGGCCGCGCCCATGTCCTGGATGCCGACGATGGCGCCGGTCTGCATGGCTTCCAGGCAGGCCTCCAGCAGCAGCTTCTCCAGGAACGGGTCGCCCACCTGCACGTTCGGGCGCTTCTGTTTCGACTCCTCGGTGAACTCGGCCGAGGCCAGCAGCGAAGCGCCGTGGATACCGTCGCGGCCGGTCTTGGCCCCCACGTAGATGACGGGGTTGCCCGGCCCGCCGGCGCGCGCGAAGAACAGCTTGTCGGCCGGCGCCACGCCCAGCGCGAATACGTTGACCAGGGGGTTGGAGCTGTAGCAGGGCTCGAAGACCGTCTCGCCGCCCACTGTCGGCACCCCGAAGCAGTTCCCGTAGTGCGCGATGCCTCCCACCACGCCCTTCAGGATACGGCGGTTGCGGGCCGCATGCTCGCCGGAGTCAATGGGCCCGAAGCGCAGCGAATCCATCACCGCGATGGGCCGGGCGCCCATGGTGAAGATGTCGCGCAGGATGCCGCCCACCCCGGTGGCCGCGCCCTGGAAGGGCTCGACGAAGCTGGGGTGGTTGTGCGATTCGATCTTGAAGGCGCAGGCCCAGCCCTCGCCGATGTCGATGATTCCGGCGTTCTCGCCCGGCCCCTGCAGCACGTGCCGGCCGCCGGTCGGCAACTTCTTCAGCAGCAGCCGCGAGCTTTTGTAGCTGCAGTGCTCGCTCCACATGACGCAGAAGATGCCCAGCTCCGTGATGTTCGGTTCGAGGCCCAGCGCGCGCACGATTTGGCCGTATTCTTCGGGCGTGATCTGGTGCTGGGCAACCAGTTCCGGTGTGATGGTGCTCATTTTCTTATCGAGGGGCTAGGGACCAGGAGCTAGGGGCTAGGGACTAGAACTAGCTTCATTCCCCAGCCCCTAGCCCCCAGCCCCTAGACCCTAGCCCCTAGCCCCTAGTCCCCAGCCCCTAGCCCCTAGCCCCTAGCCCCTGGCTTTGAAGTAGCGAACGAAAGATGTACAGGCCGTCGGTCGATCCCAGCCGCGCGTCGCTGGCGCGCTCCGGGTGCGGCATCATGCCTATCACGTTGCCTTCTTCGTTGGCGATCCCCGCAATGTTGTCGATCGAGCCGTTGGGGTTGGCTTCCGGCGTCACCTGCCCGCCGGGCGCGCAGTACCGGAAGACGATCCTGCCTTTGCGCTGGAGTTCGGCCAGCGTTTGTTCATCGGCGAAGTAGTTGCCCTCGGCGTGGGCGATGGGCATCGTCAGAACTTGTCCCACCCGGGTTGACTGTGTGAACGGCAGCGAGGCGTTCTCGACCCGCAAATGCACGGGACGGCAGATGAACCGCAGGTTGCTGTTGCGCAGCATGGCGCCCGGCAGCAAGCCGGTTTCCAGCAGGATCTGGAAGCCGTTGCAGATGCCCAGCACCAGCCCGCCGCCGGCCGCAAACCGCTTCACCGCCGACATGACGGGAGAAAAGCGGGCGATGGCGCCGGTGCGCAGGTAGTCGCCGTAGGAGAAGCCGCCCGGCAGGATTACCGCGTCGGCGTTCTCCAGGTCTTCGGAGCCGTGCCACACGAAGCTGACCGGCTGGCCCAGCCCGCTACGGACAGCCTGGAAGGCATCGTCGTCACAATTGCTGCCAGGGAATACAACCACAGCGAATTTCATGGGAGACAACTCATGGTAACACAAGGGTCCAAGGGTCCAAGGTCCAAGGTCCAAAGTCCAAGGTCGTCCGACCTCGGGGACCCTTGGACCCTTGGACTTTGGACCCTTGGACTTTGGACCCTTGGACCTTTGGACCTTGGACTTTGGACCTTGGACTTTGGACTTTGGACTTTGGACTTTGGACCTCGGACTTTGGACCTTGGACTTTGGGGTACACTCTCATCCCATGACCGCTCGCGAACGAGTCCTGGACGCCCTCAGCCACCGCGAACCAGACCGCCTGCCCCTTGATATCGGCAGCGCGCGATTCACCGGCATGGTGAAGGAGGCGTACGAGAAGCTGCGCGCGCACCTTGGTTTCGGCGAACCCGGCCCGATTGTCGATCGCATGCAGCAACTGGTCGAGATGGACGAGGCGGTTCTTCAGCACCTCGGCGCTGATGTGCGCTCGCTCGGGCAGGGAGCGCCCGACCGGGGCGGCGGCGAAGAGTTGGGCGAGGACCGTTATCGAGATGAGTGGGGCGTGGTTCGCGTCAAGCCACCCGGCTCGCACTACTACGATCTCGCGGGGTGTCCGCTGGCGGGCGAGATCACGCCGGCCGAGATCGCGCGCTGCCGCCGGCCGGATCCCACCGACCCCGGCATTTGCCGCGGTCTGCGCGCCCGGGCCGAGGCCTTGCGGAAGACCGATTACGCCGTCATGTACAACGCCCGGTTCAACGTCGTTCACACCATGCAATACCTGCGCGGTTTCGAGGACTGGTTTCTCGACCTGGGCGCCGATCACCGGCTGTTCGAGTGCCTGAGGGATGCGATCCTTGACGTGCTGGTCGAGCTGAACCGCCGCACTCTGCAACAGGTCGGCGACCTGATCGATATCGTGGCCTTTGGCGATGATGTCGGGCAGCAGGACCGGCCCGTATGCTCGCTGGCGAATTACAGGAAGCTGATCCGGCCCGCGCTCGAACGTTCGGTGGAAACCATCCGCGCCCACACCAGCGCCAAAATCCTCTACCACACCTGCGGCTCGGTTTACCGCTACATGGATGATTTCATCGCCATCGGCATTGACGCCGTCAACCCGGTGCAGGTGACCGCGCGAGACATGGAGCCGGCGCGGCTGAAGCGGGAATTCGGAGATCGAATCTGCTTCTGGGGAGCGGTTGACAGCCACAGGATTCTTCCTCATGGTTCGCCCGCGGAGGTGGCCGCCGAAGTCCGCCGCTTGTTCGAGGTGATGGGCCAGGGGGGCGGCTGGGTTCTGGCCGCCGTGCATAACGTGCAGCCCGACGTTCCCCCGGAGAACGTCCGCGCCATGTTTGCGGCGGGCAGGCAGTGCCTTTATCCGCGGCAGCAGCGTGCGGCGACGAACTTGTAGTCCCCCGTATCGAGCGCACAAAGTCTCGAAAAACTCCAGGACAAGATTGTCTTCAGTTCCACCTGTTCCACCTGCTAATACAGGTCATATGCAGGCTGTAGTTGACATAATAAGGACGACGCGTTTGTCCTTTATTGCCCGCCCCGCGCGCCGTCCTCTCGGTCTCCGGTCTGAGGTCTCAGGTCCCAGGTCTCAGGTCTCAGGTCCCAGGTCTCAGATCCCAGGTCTAAGGTCCCAGGTCTCAGGTCCCAGGTCTAAGGTCCCAGGTCTCAGGTCCCAGGTCTCAGGTCCCAGGTCCCAGGTCTCAGGTCCCAGCTCCCAGGTTCAGTATTCAGTTGTCAAAGAACGGAGCCGGCGTCCCCGCACCGCCCCACTGTCCGATCCACCGCTATCGCTCGGCTATCGTATAATCGCTATTAGCTATACACCAGCATAACACGCTTGTCAAGCCCCCCTGCGGGCAAAAAAGGATAGGGCAGTCGGAAAATTCCCCCCGACTTTCCGCATCTTCGCCAACTTTCAAATGGCGGAAGCAGCCCCGTCCCGACTGTGGCTCTTGTGGTGTGTTTCCACCAGGCGCGTTGGAACAAATGGCGGCGGACCACCTCCCGGGTTGCCATATAATCGCCGCAACGGATTTGGACCAAAGGGTGAAGGCGATGCACTTACCGAAAGGCTGTTAGGGACCCTGCCGGGCAGGAGAATCAAGACATGCCCTCTTTTTCCGTTGGCGTCGACGTGGCTTGGCAAGTCGCTGCAGCCGAAGCGGCGGGAGCGCAGTACGAATTCATCCGGGCAGTCGAACTTGCGGAACAGACCGGCGCTTCCAAAACGGGGTTGATTCAGCTTCTGGCTGCCTTGGTGGAGGACGAAAGAAGCCCTGATGAAATTCACACCGTCGTCGGCGCGGGCGATAGTTCGGGCGGACTCGACGCCGCCAACATCATGAAGCCCGCCCTGGCGCGCGGTGAAATCCGGTGCATTGGCGCCACCACGATGGACGAGTATCGGAAGCATATCGAAAAAGACCCGGCACTGGAGCGCCGCTTTCAGCCGATCAGCGTAAACGAGCCCACGGCGGAGGAAACGCTAAAAATACTCAAGGACTGCTATGCCGCCCGCTTTGCCGAGCAGCATCGGGTCGCCATTGACGCTGGCGCATTGCAGGCTGCCGTGCGGCTATCACTCAGATACTTGCCTGACCGCCGCCTGCCGGACAAAGCCATAGACCTGCTGGACGAAGCCTGCGCGCGCGTGGCCGTCCCTGTGCTCACTGTTTTGCCTGGTGGGGAACCCGAGCGGCCAAGCGGGATTGTGGGGGCGGACACGGTTGCGCAGGTTCTGTCGGGATGGGTCTCGATACCCGTTGCACAGATGACAGGAGATGAGCGGCAACGTCTCGAGAAAATGGCGGATGAGCTTAAGGCGCGCGTTATCGGACAGGAAGAGGCGTGCGAAGAA
>Ga0315285_10002564_pt1 | contig 18950 bp, 12 predicted proteins | sample YL17G09_36_MG_FD_203698 | JGI IMG/M metagenome (GOLD analysis project Ga0315285, IMG submission 203698) | Sediment microbial communities from Yellowstone Lake, YNP, Wyoming, USA - YL17G09_36 | ecosystem: Environmental > Aquatic > Freshwater > Lake > Sediment | place: USA: Wyoming | collected...
ATGTCTGCAGATGAATTTAATATGGGTGAGATTCAGAAATCAAAGGACAGTGAATTTGCTTCGAATTGTCCGAAAGCGGTTGTTTCATAATGTGGCGGTGTGATTTATCACACATAATGTTTTAGGTCGGATAAATCCAACCGCTACAGGTTAGATTTTTTATTGAATTGTTTATCAATGAAAGGGATTGTTATTGCAGGATTCTGCAATAGGAGGAGAAAATTGATACATCTTCCTCTCAAGATTATAATAATACAATACGGTGTTATTGCGAAAGGTCTTAAAGCAAAGCAATCCCGTCTATATAATTGGATTTAAAAAACCACAGTATTTAAACTAATATCCTTAAATATGTTTCTTATGATTTCTAAGCTTTCGGATTACGTTGTTTCATAGCATTCCAAATTTTATTTAACCAATATATAATTATAGAGCTGATTTTCTCACCTATGGGATCAAGAACAGGCATTGATACAACAATAATAAATATCATCAGATATATGTATGAAAAAAAACATAGATGCAGGATTGAAAACTTAATCGAAAACCGGATTGAAAAGCCTCGAAAAAGTAAAAGTAGAAAGTGCAGAACTGCTGCGAATGATGAAATCACTATCCCAATGACCAATACCAAGAGAGGCTTTCGCTCAAGCATATTGTTTAGATTCTGAAGATATGTAATTATTGTTTGAATACATCGAAAAAAAAATATTCATTGTTAATCATTATGAAACGTTATCATATTGCAATGATGTTACTTCAATTTAGCTATAACAAAATCATAATCATCAAGGAAATTCTTTGAACCGTGTCATTCCTACCCCGTATCGAGTATGGAATAAACTACAGTAGGAATCCAGGAATTTTTAAACAATCTCTGTTTTCACATAGACAAGCTTTAATGTAATTCTGGATTCCTGTTTATATGGGAATGATCAGGTTACTTAATACTTCAGAGATCTCAATTTTAAACCTCTGAAATACTGGCAAAAATACGAGATTCTTCGCTGCTCCTTTGCTTCGCTCTGGACTTCGGCTTAGAATGACACTTATATTTCTTCACGTTCCTTTCCATAATGCCCATAAGTGTCATTGGGAGAAGGTAAAACCGACAAATCAATCTCGTTTTAAATTACAAAACAGAAATTCTTCAGAGATGTCTAATTGTAAGAGAAGTTACAAGAATTTAAAAAGGTTGTGTCAAGAAATGTAAAGTGATATATCCTATTAACAGACCTATTAATCTTTTCTGTCTGTCAGGCTTAACGAGCGGGGGACCATATTGCCCCCGCTACTATTTTTTTTGTTAGTGCTTATTTAACGATAACTCCTTTATAAAATTTTCTATACATGGACTTTCATAAACCGCATCTCGTAGACGATCAACTATATCTTCATTCATATCAGGTTTAAACTTAAAATAAGGCTTTTTTGTTATTTGAGTAATTTCACTTTGGGTATAAGGGTAAACGCGATTACAATCAAAAATGGTATTGTCTGTAAAATCACTATATTCTTCTTTTTTTACTATTACACACGTTTTCTTTGGAGATAAATATCTTTTTCTCTTCTTTATCTTTTCAACTTGAGAGGACCCCTTTACAAGTATTATATTTTCATCAGTTTTTGGCTTATGATTTATTACGACCAAATAGTGGGGTTTGGGTTTTATATTATCTTCGCTGAACCAGTAAACAGATCCGGATTTTATTGTAGTTTTGAGACGTTTTTCTGGAGGGATGTCTATCAATATTTATCTCCAAGAGTTAACCTGCAAATCCAAATTCAATCAATTCTTCTTTCAATAATTCTTTGTCCTTCTCGTTTAAATTATAACATTTTTCACAACCTTTTTCAGGATCCTCGAGAAAATCTAATAAATCTATATCTACACATCGTTTACGTTCTTCTTCTATTTCTTTTTTATGTTTTTTCCATTCTGGATACTTATGAGTTAACTTTGAAAGATCGAACTCTTTTAAATGCCCAAAATGTTTCCAAGAAAATTCAAGGGCTTCTAAATCACTCTTAGAAAAAACTTTATCTTCAACAGGACTTTCCGATTTAATATTATATTGGGCATATATTTTAATAAACTTCTTTGCATATGCTTTCTCATCCGGATACAGAAAATCAGTATGTTCTGCCACATTTTTGACTAATGACCCCACAGTTCCACAATGCATCGCCACATAATTAGAATAAGTGGTTGTTCTTCCATATTTTCTAAAATGATAGCGGTCTGCGAGGTACACTAATTTAATAGCTTTCATTTTATTAATAGTTCCATCACTCTTAATAGCAAAATAATTTAAAGATTGAGTTGCCTTTTTATATGCAAATTTTGGTGTTATAGTCATTACTATATCCGTTTTAATTTATTTTAATAATGTTTATCGCCAAAAACCATAAAAGAGTCAATTGTTTTTTATGAAATGTAAATAACAGTTAATTACTTATCAAGGGAATCCCTGATAGCTGTCAAGTGAAAATTCAAAAAAGAATAATATGGACATAATAATAGCTATATCTTGAAGGTAAGAGAATATTAAATCTGTCTTAAGTTAAGGAGTTAATAAGAAAAACAGCCTTTATTCTAAATTTAGTTATATATTCAATAATATATTTGAACACAGCTTCTTTAATCAGAAACAAAACCTGTCATCTTATCAAACTATAACTATCTAACCATCTATCCTCAGGAATTTACTCTATCGATGAGTTATTGTTTTAAATTAAAATTATTGAGATAAATCCAAAAAAACAATTTCTTATCTTTTTTTGCATCGTCTAATCCTATATAATGATCTATATAATCGATTATTGGATTTTTATTCGTATATGATGAGAAAAACAAATGGCGATTGCTTATTTTGGATTCTGTAAAAAAATGTAGGGAGAATAATTATGGATAGAACGACAAGATCTTATTATATTAAGACAATTTTGTTTTTCATATATTTACTCATAATTCTATTTATTATTTCGCAGACCTTTTTTCGTTTCCATTTTGTCATTTACCCAATAAGGTTCTATTTATCCCATAGATAATTAAAGAGTCATCTTATTATGGAACAGAATATCAAATTTTCCATCGTTATTCCTGCGCGGGATGAGGAGAGGTATATTGGGAAGTGTTTGGAGTCGATTGAAGAGGCTTCGAAACCCTATCCAAATCAGGTTGAGGTAATTGTTGTTATCAATCGTTGCACAGACCGAACGGAAGAGATTGCAAAGGAGCATAATGCGGTAATTGTTCATAATGATAGTAAGTGTCTTTCTAAGATTCGGAATGCTGGGGCTCGTGAGGCTCGTGGAGAAATTCTCATTACGATTGATGCGGATAGCACGATGTCTCCGAATATGCTCACAGAAATAGATAGATTGTTGAATACAGGAAAATATATCGGTGGAGGAGTGAAGATTATTCCGGAGAGAATATCAGTTGGGATTTTTGTTTCGATGATAATAATATTTTACCCACTTGTATTGTTATACAGGATTTCAGGCGGATTATTCTGGTGTTACAGAAAGGATTTTATAATGATAGGCGGATTTGATGAGAGTATTGTGAGTGCGGAAGATATTGATTTTGCACTGCGTTTAAAGGCGTATGGGAAGAAGCAAGGAAAACGTTTCAAGACAATTAGAAGAGCCAACATCCGAACGTCTTGTCGAAAGTTTGATAAGTTTGGTGATTGGTTTATATTCCGTAATCCTAAGCTTTTTCTGAGAATACTTCAAGGGAAGAATCAAAAAGATGCAGATGAACTTTATTACGATATTGAAAGATAATATCTAATAGAAATTTTTCATTTTGTTTTAGGGAGCATAAGCATTTTTCTTACATAACCGCACGTCTCTATCTGCCTGACTGATTTGACTCATCAACTTGATAAAAGCAGTAACCACGAATCACATTAATCTTTAGGAAATAATAATTAAAAACAATTTGTGGTAATTAATAAAATTTGTGGTTTCCGTTTTTTGATTGTGATACTTGTGACGTTGAGGTAAAAAGATTTTCTTATACACAACGCTCTGATAGACACAATAAAATTTGTAGCCCTGAATCTTTTGTCAATGTAACGCGAACTTTAGTTCGCAAAGAATTGTGACATAAATGTCGCATTACATCCTGGAAAAAGATTCCGGGCTACCATTTGTTTTACCTTAGTATGTCAACCTATTTCTTCTGTAATACCTTTGCGATGATGGCAATCACCAATAAAGCGATGCCTCCGAAGAGCAAATACTTCTGCAGAGGTTGCATTGCGAATACAATTAAATCGGTAACGAGTGATGTCATAGGTTTACCCCCTTATTTTAATCTTTACAACCGCTTTTTATACACTGATGTTTTGTATTAAATTTTCTATAAACTTAAAAAATTATTTAATGTTTTTCAAGGATCTGCATGCTTTAAAATAAGGAACGATTTTTTCCGGGATAACAATAGAGGTTCTTGTTCTTGGATTTCTTCCGCTTCTGCGACGTTTTACTTTCGTATCAAACGTTCCAAAACCAACGATTGATACCTTCTCCCGTTTACGCAAGGCATCCTTTACGCACTCGAGAAAGATATCGACGGTTTTTGCAGCCATCTTTTTTGAAATACCTGTTTTATTAGCAACCAGCTTTGCGATTTCGGCCTTCGTCATTTTAAGCCTCCAGCTCTCATTATATAAATAACAGTTCAAATTAATTAAATTTTTTTGCTTTACAATGTCAAGAACTTTTTGAAAATCTTTGAGTTAGCTCTTTTTTTGTAAAAAGGAGGGGGAAACATCATAATAAAAACAATAACCACAAGATATATGAAACCACGGATAAACACTGATGAACACGGAAAATAATTTCTTGTAGGGACAGAACACTGTTCTGTCCCTACTTTACAGTGTTAATCTGTGTTCATCCGTGGTTAATAGATTCATTATCTGTTGTCAGTTTTATATTTTAAATTTTTCTTACGTTCCATATTTCTCTATAAAAGATTTTCTATCATACGAGGCTGCAATCGCTATCTCAAAAGTTATCAATCCTTTTTCATACAAAAATCCTAAAGACTGATTCAGTGTTACCATTCCATCTTCAGTTCCTGTTTGAATGGCAGAGTGTATCTGCTGGATTTTCCCTTCACGGATTAAATTCCTTACCGCAGAGTTCGCAACAAGAATTTCTCGTGCTGCTACCCTCCCCTTCTTTCCTTTCATAGGCAAGAGTCTCTGAGTAATAATTCCTTGAAGTGAAACAACGAGTTGCATCCGAATCTGGGTTTGTTGATGTGGCGGAAAGGAATCAATAATTCTATTGATAGTTTGAGCAGCGTGGTCTGTATGAAGTGTGGAAAAAGTCAAATGACCTGTTTCTGCGAGAGTAATAGCGGTTTGCATCGTTTCAAGGTCTCTCATCTCGCCAATGAGCACAACATCCGGGTCTTGTCTGAAACTATGAACCAATGCCTCTGCAAATGCATTAGTATCAACCCCAACTTCTCTTTGACTGATAGTTGCCGCCTTATCCTCATAAACGAACTCAATCGGGTCTTCTATTGTCATAATATGACATTTACGATGCTCATTAACGTAATTAATCATTGCAGCGAGTGTTGTAGATTTTCCGCTTCCGGTTGGTCCTGTTACGAGAACAAGTCCCTTATCTAACTTCACCAAATTATAAACCACAGGGGGGATATAGAGTTCCTCAAGTGTCGGGATTATCAGAGGAATAAGTCGCATTGAGACGCAGAGCATCTTTCTTTGTTTAAAGAGATTAGCTCTTATTCTACAGATATTTTTAAAAGTGAAAGCGAAATCAAGCTCATTTCCTTTTTTAAAGCATTCAATTTTTTCATCATTAAGAATTCTTGTGAGATATTGCCAGATTTCTTCTTCCGAGGTTTTTACTTCTTCATAAATGCTTAAATCGCCATCAATTCTTATTCGCGCTTTTTGCCCCGCTCTTAAGTGCACATCTGAGGCTTTTTTCTGAAACGCCATTTCAATGTATTTCTCAATATCCATTGTTTTATACTTTCTAAAAGCTGATATTGTACAAGTCGTAGGGGACGCATATATGCGTTCCCTACATTTTACTGCGACATAAATAACGCTTTACAATCTATTTTAACGTCTTAGTAATCCACGAATTTATTCGTGGGGGATAAATAAAACTTATGCAACAACCCTTCTTACTTTCTTACCCACAGTTAAAACTGTGGGTTACTTTTCCTATTGCCTACAGAAAATTTTTATTTTTTTAGCACGGTGACTTTAATCTGTCCAATCTTATGACCTTTTATTTCTAAGATTTCAAACAAAAATTTATCAAAAGTAAATTTTTCTCCTTCACTGGGGACCATCCCAAACTTATCCAATAAAAATCCCGCAATCGTTTTATACATTCCCATTGGTATTCTGGTATTAAACCTTTGATTGAAACTCGCTATGCTGACGCCTCCCTTGACGTTATAAACATTCTCTTCGACCTTACTAAAATTATGTTCTAATCTTTCAAATTCGTCCTTAATTTCCCCTACAATCTCTTCAATAATATCTTCTCTTGTAACCCATCCTATGCAACTTCCGTATTCATCGACGACTACCGCCACACTCTGTTTTGATACAAGGAAATCTCGCAAAAGGTCATCCAGACGTTTACTCTCGGGAACACTAACAGGCTTCCTAATATATTTCTTTAAATCAATCTCCTCGCTTTTTTTCAAACTCAATATTTCATAAATGTCAATATAGCCTTTTATATCGTCAACCCTATCTTCATAAACAGGGAATCTTGAAAATCCTGTTTCATTCGCCACTTTCTTAATATTTTCCATCGTCAAATCATCAATTTTTATTAACTGAACATCAATTATTGGAATCATAACCTCCTGAGCTATTGTTCGACTTAAATCGAGAATCCCGTAAATCATCCGCCTTTCTACCGTATCAATAGCTCCCCATTTTTCTCCTTCTTCCATCATCAACTTGAAATCTTTCTTAGAGATTAAGGATTCTTTTGAAGTCCCGGGATGTCCTAATAGTCTTATAATACCATCGGATAATAATATGAAAAAGTTAACAATGGGAGATAAAGTTGAACAGAGAAAACGAATAGGCTTTGCTAAAGCAGTTAAGATAGTATTCGCATTATATCGAAAAATTACCTTAGGAATAATGTCACTTGTAACTAAGAAAATAGGTGTCATAATCAATAACGTGATAACATCAACCTGAGGTAGAGTCATAAATTCTATCTCTGTTTTGAGACTCGATATAAGATTATGCTGGATAATATAGTGAGTAATTTTTTCTGCAACAAGTGTTCCCATAACGATACAGATGTTCGTTCCCACAAGTGTCATTCCGATAAAATGTTTCTTATCTTTCAAGAGGTCGCTGATAATGATTGCCTTTTTATTTTCCATTTCAACAAGACTATGCAAACGCGCTTTGTTTATAGAAATACCAGCGGTCTCAGAGCCTGCAAAAAATCCTGCACTAATTATCATTAGAATCACGAAAAGTATGTATAAAATAATCAAGAGACTCATTAGTCGCCCCCCTTATCAGCTTCTTGTTCTTCCTCTATATCAATCAGGAGACGAGAGATAATACGTTTACTCACTTTAAGGATGGTGAATTTGCAATTTCCAATAACAACTTCTTGTTTTTCTCGTGGAATTTCTCCGAGATGATGAATAATTAACCCAGCGAGAGTTCGATAATCATCTTCAGGTAAATTTAAAGAGAGAGCTTCGTTTAATTTATCTATCTCGATGCGACCAAGAACAAGATATTTATGGTATGCTAATTTTCTAATCTCATCTTCTTCTCCTATGTCATCCTCATCGCGAATGTCACCGACAATTTCTTCGAGTATGTCACTAATTGTTACAAGCCCATCCGTTCCACCAAATTCATCCACCACAATGGCAATTTGATTTGATGATTCCTGAAACTCCTTAAGCAAATCCACAAGCTTTTTCGATGGTGGGATAAAATATGCTTCCCTTAAGAATTTCTTAAACGGCTCATTGGGATTGAGTAAGACCTCTCTGATATGAAGAATGCCGATAATAGTATCTATTTTCCCTTCATATATTGGGAAACGTGTATGTTTACAGGTCCTTGCTATTTCTCTCATCTTCTCATCTGGAGTATTAATATCATAACATTCCATTTCAGTTCTATGAGTCATCACATCTTCTACGGTGCGTTCACCAAGCTCAAAAACCCCCTCAATCATCTTCCGCTCTTCTTTAACAAGCACACCTTCTAATTCGCTCAGGGAAATTAGTGCCTTAATATCACGTGTCGTATAAACATCGCGGTAGATATCCTTCTTAACAAAACGAGTAAAAAACTTTGTAATTCCAGAAAGAAGAAGCCTAACAGGTGAAAAAAGATAATAAAAGAAACATACAGGATAGGCAACAAATGTAGCCAGATGTTCTGCATTAATGACTGCAATTGACTTTGGTGTAATTTCACCGAAAAGGAGAATAATAAATGTAATGACGAGTGAGTTAACCAGAAAGGCAGTCAAAGGAGATTTGCCGATAATATTATAAATCATCGAAGCGGCAATGAGTGTGAAGGCGATATTCACAAACATATTGCCTATGAGGATAGTTGTGAAGGTATCTTCAGGCTTATTCAGAAGGAATTGTAGAGGACTGGCAAATTTTCCATATTTATCTCTGAGCCGTTTTAGAGTTATAGGATTGATAGAAAAGATACTTGTTTCCGAACCGGAAAAGAAAAAGGATAGGCTTAGTAAAATGCAAAGCAAAATGATACTGGAAGTAAAAGAATAAAATCCCTGTGAAAATTTAATAATATCAAAATCTTTAATAGCGATATAAAAAAAAGATAGCCTGATGTGATTGATAAGGTTCAAATAATGATAATTAAACATACTCCAAATATAATCAGTGATATAACAACAAGACGGAAGTTCCAAATTGATTTATACCTTTCTACTACTTATTCGTCAATATTAATCTAATCATAAAGGGGAAGGGATGTAAAGAGTTTTTTGGGTTCATCTTTGTAATGCCTAAAAATATTTTTAAATTATCAAGAGGCGAAAATTAACTGATTAATACTAAGAGTAACAATCATATATAAATGTTTAAAGATTGACTTTCAAAATCTAATAATGTAATTATATTATATCTTAATTCTATTCATAATATAGCTAATTTTTTAGATATAATATTTTGGGGTATAGAATAGATCCTAATCTTCTAGTTTCGAAAGAAATTATTAATTTTTTCTAGGACGAAAATGGCAGGCAATTCAAAAATAGAATGGACGGAAGTGACCTGGAATCCTGTTACGGGATGTTCAAAGGTTAGTCCTGGTTGCAAATTTTGTTATGCTGAAAGATTTGCGAAAAGATTACAACAAATGGGGAATAAAAGATATAAAAATGGTTTTAAAATTGGTCTTCATCACGACCTAATCGAACAACCAAAGCGATGGCAAAAATCTTCCATCATATTTGTTAATTCGATGTCTGATTTATTTCATGAAAAAATTCCTATTGATTTCATTTTAAGTATTTTTAAGACAATGAATGAGTGTTATTGGCATCAATTCCAGATTTTAACAAAGCGGTCTGAAAGACTTGTGAAGATTTCCCCCTCGTTAAATTGGACTAAAAATATATGGATTGGGGTTAGTATCGAAAATCAAAATTACGTCTCGAGAATAAATGATTTAAAAAAAGTACCTGCTAAAATTAGATTTGTTTCTCTTGAACCTCTTCTTGGACCAATAAAGGAAATTAATCTTAATAATATTCAATGGGTCATTGTTGGGGGCGAATCGGGACCAAATGCTCGATTAATGAAACCTGAGTGGGTTGAAGGAATTTTAGAGAAATGTGAACAGGTTAATATCCCTTTCTTTTTCAAACAATGGGGCGGTATTCAAAAGTGGAAAAATGGTAGAAAATTCAATGGGAGAATATATAATAATATGCCTATGTCTAATAAGCCCATCGAGTTATTTCAATTATAATTAACGATGTAAGTAGAAAAATTTTTAACCTTCCAATTCTTCTGAATAATCTTATACAAAACTTTTTCCTTTACAACTCTCTTTCCCAACTGATTATATACCCCGTTTGTTTCTTAATAAATAAAGTTAGAATCCCAATAATTAATCAAAATCTTCTAAAAAGACGAAAAGGATATAAAAACAAAAAAAGTTTTATATAATTGTTTTTTCGTGTCTTTCGTGGTCAATAAATTCCTTTTTGTTGAATATGTAAGCAAAACGATATATAAAATACTTAAGAGTGTTATAAGGAACACCGCAAAAAATTCTTACTAAAACAAAAGAGAAGTTATTTATGTCTAAGTCATTAGTTATAGTCGAATCACCAGCTAAAGCTAAAACGATAAAAAAGTATCTCGGCAACGATTTCGAGGTTAAGTCTTCTAAGGGGCATATCAAGGATTTACCTGTTAAAGAGCTTGGTGTTGATATTAAGAATAATTTTGAACCGAAATACGAAATTATTAAGGGGAAATCATCGATACTTAAGGAGATTAAAAAAGCGTCTGAACAAGCAGAGAGCATTTATCTTGCCCCGGACCCTGATAGAGAAGGTGAGGCAATTGCCTGGCATATTGCCGAAGAGATTAAATCGAAAAATAAAAATATTCATCGTGCTGTTTTTAATGAAATCACAAAAAATGCTGTCCAGAACGCAATAAAAAATCCTCAGAAACTTGATGAAAATCTTTATCTTGCACAAAAAGCAAGACGCATCCTTGATAGACTTGTCGGTTATAAAATTAGTCCGATATTGTGGAAGAAGGTTAGAAAAGGCTTAAGTGCTGGTAGAGTTCAATCTGTTGCAGTAAGACTTATCTGTGAACGAGAACAGCAAATTAAAAGCTTTATCCCTTTGGAGTACTGGTCAATTGTCGCCCAATTGGAAGGGAAAAATCCACCTCGATTCGAAGCCGCTCTCTTTAAAATTGATGGTAAAAAGTTTGAAATCAAAAATGAAGCGGAAGCAAGTGCAATTGTTCAAGATTTAAGGGGCACAAATTTCATTGTTCAGAATGTAGAGAAAAAAGAGCGTAAGCGTAATCCCACGCCACCCTTCATCACAAGCACATTGCAACAAGAAGCGGCAAGAAAAGTAAACTTTCCATCTAACAGAACAATGAGGATAGCTCAAGGGCTTTACGAAGGTGTCGAGATTGGGGAAGAAGGTCCTGTGGGGCTCATCACATATATGCGAACTGATTCTATGAGAATTTCCAACGAGGCTATAAATGAAGTCAGACATTTTATACAAAAGTTTTTTGGCAATAATTATCTTCCTGAATCACCTATATTTTATAAAACTAAAGGGAAAATTCAGGATGCACACGAAGCGATTCGCCCCACCTCAATGAGCCATACTCCTGATAGGGTAAAAAAGTTCTTAACTCCTGATCAATTCAAGCTCTACACCCTTATCTGGAATAGATTCGTTGCTTCGCAGATGAATGGTGCTATCTATGATCAGACAAATATTGATATCTCTGCCAAAGATAAATATCTTTTTAGAGCTACAGGTTCCATCCTTAAGTTTGATGGTTTCTTAAAGGTCTATGAAGAGGGAATTGATGAAACACCTGAAAAAGATGAAAGCGAAATCACAGGCAATATGCCCGAATTATCACAAGGTGAACAATTAAAATTACTCGAACTCAAACCCAATCAGCATTTTACTCAGCCCCCTGCAAGATTCTCGGAGCCAACCCTTATCAAGGAATTGGAAAGTAAGGGCATTGGAAGACCATCAACTTATGCTACAATCGTCAGCACAATTCTTGAAAAGGATTATGTGGCAAAAGAGAAAGGAAGATTGGCACCAACCAATTTAGGAATGCTTGTGACTGATTTGCTCATTAAAAGTTTTCCCGAAGTACTTGATGTTGAATTTACAGCTCAAATGGAAGACCAGCTTGACAAAATCGCTGAAGGCTCATCCAATTGGGTTGCTGTGTTAGAAGAGTTTTATAAGAAATTTGAGGGGCGATTGAAGGAATCTCTTGTTAAGATGACAGAGGCTGCTGAGACGGATGAGGTATGCGATAAATGTGGAGCGAAGATGATTATTAAAGGTGGACGGAACGGTTTATTCTTAGCCTGTTCTGCCTATCCAGAATGTCGAAATACAAAGCCGTTCGAAAATGGATTGATTAAGGAGGAAACAATACCTGAGGCAGATGCTATTTGTGAAAAATGCGGTGGCAAGATGGTTATTAAATCAGGAAGAAAAGGGCGATTCCTCGCTTGCTCGAATTATCCGGAGTGCAGAAACACGAAACCATTTAATAATCATCAGATTTCTAATCTCCCACCATTGGTAAATGAGATAAATGAGTTCTGCAATAAATGCGGTGCGAAAATGGTTGTTAAGGTGAGCAGGAATGGACGATTCCTTGCGTGTCCAAATTTTCCAAAGTGTAAGAACTCCAGACCGCTTGTTGTTGGTGTTAAATGTCCGAATGCTGACTGTGATGGTCAGATTGTTGAGGTCTTTCCTAAGAGTGGTAAAATGCATTATAGATGCACAAATTTCCCCAAATGTCGGATTAAGCTGTGGAATATGCCTTTAAACCAGCCTTGCCCAAAATGCAATAGTCCATTTTTAGTTGTTGCAAATAACCTGGCAAAGTGCATAAATAAGTCTTGTGATTTTACCACTGAGTTGAAAGAATTTATTGAGAGTAAGGAAAATGTCGAAAATACAGGGAACAACAATCATAGCATTAAAACATAATGGCAGAGTTGCCATCGCCGGTGATGGTCAGGTGAGTATAGGTAATACGATAATGAAGGAAAAGGCGAGGAAGGTTCGCAGGCTTTATGATGGGCAGGTCATAACAGGCTTTGCTGGAGCAACTGCTGATGCCCTGACATTATTTGAAAAATTCGAAGGAAAGCTAAAGGAATTTAATGGAAACTTACCTCGTGCCGCTGTGGAACTTGCTAAAGATTGGCGAAGCGATAAAATATTAAGAAGACTCGAAGCCCTTCTGATTGTGGCTGATAAAAATAGCATCTTTCTCATATCAGGAACAGGAGATGTAATTGAGCCTGATGACAACATCATTGGAATTGGCTCAGGTGGACCTTATGCCCTGGCGGCTGCGAGGGCATTAATCAAATACACGAATCTCTCCGCAGAAGAAATTGCCCGAGAATCCCTCGAAATCGCCTCTACTATCTGCATCTACACAAATAAAAATATCGTCGTTGAGACTCTATAAATTTCCTAATCGACACTTCGTAAAAACAATTCCTGCTTAGAATTTTATATTGAAATCAAGATGAAATAATAATAGGGTATGTTGCGCTGATAAAAGATTTTCATTCACTTTCATTTCAATTTTAAGCAAGTTATAGAAAACTTATGAAGAGAAATGCTCTTATACTAATTAGCATACTAATTTTATTAATAGGCTCATTGGTTATAGTTAAGTCAATCCAAAGACCCGTTGCTCCCACCATATCGCCTATATTGAGCCAAGAGACCGCTCAAAGTAAAAAGTTAGAAGATCAAGTGTCATCGACTACCCAAATAACTTCAGAAACTATGTTACCCACATCTTCCCTAATCCCAGAAGATAAAGCTCCTATTGAGTCAAAGGAAAATGCTGTTATTATCAAAGGGAAAATTATTAATGAACAGAAGGCGCCTATCAAAGAGGCTAAAGTTAATTTTGTTATTACGAAGCTCAAAAAACCCGAGTCTGAGGTTCCACAACAGCAAAAATTTCAGGAAAAATCGGACAAAGATGGGCAATATACTATTACACTAAAACAGGATGATTATAATGTCCTGATTAGAGCCTCAGCAGAGGGATATGTTGAGAATTCGCTATTGTTTAATATTAGCTCAAAGAATACTTTGGTTGATAATAAAGATATTATACTAAAGTTGGGCAAGACAATTTCAGGTATCATTGTGAATAGGACTGATAAACCCATTTCTGATGCCGAAGTTCAAGCTTTACCAAGAATGACTCCTCATAGAAGTTATCCCTATGGTGCCTATCCTAAAATGACACGCTCCGATAATGCTGGTAAGTTTATTTTTCATTCTCTTCACGATGATACTTATGCCCTTTTTATTACAGCTCAAGGGTATGAAAGAGAGATTCTGAATGACATCCCTGCTGGAAAAACCGATTTAAAAATTGTTCTTGAGGAAGGGAATGGCGGAAGAGTTCTTGGTAATGTGATAAACAAAACATCAAATGCCCCTGTAGCTGATATCGAAGTTTTTATCTCTATCGCCTCCGGTTTTCATATCGCTTCTAAAACAGACTCAAATGGTAAGTTCGAATTTACTAATGTGCCTGAAGGTTCCTGGCTCATATTGGTTCAAAAAGAGAATCTTATCCAGAGATTGCCTACCAATATTTCTATTTCAAAAGGTCAGATAATCGATAATGTTGTAATCGAGTTAGAAGAGCCATATACGATTAGCGGCAAGGTCCTTGAAAAAGACAATAATAAACCTATCCCCAATGCCAAATTGGAAATTATGGCGTATGGTGGAAAAAAAGAAACTACTTCTGATACAAATGGAGATTATGTCTTCAATAATATCCTTCCACAGAATACTTCTTATCCTATCTTAGATATCAATGCATTTTCAGATAATTTCGTTGTAGATTATGTTATGGATATTAACGAAGGACCCTATAGACGTATTATGTTGAGGGAAGAACATAATTTAACAGGTATCGATATATATATGAAGAAAGGGGTTCAGGTATCAGGAATAGTATTAACACCTGAAAAGATGCCTGTTGCAAATGCCAACGTTCGCGTTTTTACCTCGAATATGCGAACTTATAGTCGTAGAGATTATGAAACAGATCAATCGGGTAAATTTCGAATAGTATTTGAGCCTAATACAGCTGTGAGATTTACCGCCAAAAAAGAGGGATATGCTGAAACCTTATCAGATTATTGTCTCATAAAGGACAAGCCAGTTAATGACATTGTAATCGTTTTGAAGAAAGGGGGAGTAATCGACGGAATAGTTTTTGGACTTTCCCATTCTCCTGTTCCGGATGCTTCTGTATCGTTATATACTATATGCGCGGATTCCCCTTTTTCTCAGCCAGTAGGTTATAAGAGAATAAGAACAGATGATGCAGGAAAATTTAGATTTGTTGATGTTACTCCAGGCAAAGTAACTGTGTATGCGGAAAAAGAGGATTATGGCAAAACAGAGTCAGTTACCGTTGAAATGAAGGAAAATGGAGAGAGCAAGGGTATAAATTTATTTTTTAGTCAGAAATTATCCATTTCAGGTAAAGTGACAGATGAAAATAAAAATCCTATTCCTGAAGCATCTATATCGGGAAATAGTCCAGAAATACAGATGAATGCTAATACAATGTCTGATGAAAATGGTAATTATGAACTAAAAGGGTTAAAGGAAGGTTATTATCAGTTATACGCTCAAGCATCTAATCATATTCCTGAAAATAAACAAAAAATAAAAGCAGGTAGTAAGAACGTAGATTTTGTTCTTAAATTGTGTAAGAAAGAGAAAATAAGGGGAAAAGTAGTAGACAAAAAAACATCTGAACCTATACGAATTTTTACAATTACACACGAAGCGAATAGCTATTCATTTAATAATCCTGAAGGGAAATTTGAAATTGAAGATGAGCTTCTTATACCAACAACAATAACAGTCTCTGCTGAGAATTATCTGCCCAATACTACCTATTTAAACTATGATAATATTACTACCTTAATTATACGTCTTGATAAGGGGGGCATTGTAAAAGGAAGGGTGTTATCAAAACGCGATAACACTCCTATAAATCGAGCTAAAGTTTCTATAAGTGCAACTTTTTGTTGTGATTTTCATTTTGCCGAAACGGCGAAAAGTACTTATACTCGGGAAAGTGGTGAGTTTTATTTTGAAGGTGTTTTTTCAGGACACAACATTTTATTTCTGGAGGCGAATGGCTTTGCTTCAAAAACGCAAGATGTAAACGTTAACCCTGGCGAGGTGCAGGATTTAGGAAATATTTATTTGGTAAGTGGTGGAAGGATTTTCGGGAGAGTGTATGATGAAGATAAAAAACCACTTCGGGATGTTTTAATCAATCTAACTATTTCTCGCTATTTCAGGCAAGCTCCGATGAATGAAATTACTAACGAAAACGGTTATTATGAATTTAAAAATTTATCTTCGGGTCAAGCAACAATTTCCATAGCGAAAATACCCCAAATCACCAAATCCTTCCAGTTCAATGAAGAAGAGGATAAACAGATTGACTTATATATCACACAAACGGTTGTAAACATACAAGTCGTTAAGAAGGATGAACCATTGCAAAAAGCTTTCATCACTGGATATTTTTCTGAAGGAGATTATTTTTATGGAACAACGGATGAAAATGGGAAAGCCACAATAAAAGGAGTAAAGGGTGCAAAATACACTGTGAATGTAAATTATGAAGGTTCTAATATCTTTACCAAAGAAGTGGAGATAAAGGAGAATATCGAGAACAATTATCTATTTGAAATTCCAGATGCGATTATTGGAGGGAAAATATTGGATATTGATGGGAAACCGATTCCCAACATCTTTGTCTATTTATCACCTATCCAAATAGAACAACCCCGTTATTCTTTTAGACCTTCTCAAACAGATAATGCGGGTTATTTTGAATTTCAAAATATTTCTGAAGGTGATTATATCATTTCTGCTTCAATCAATAATCAAAATAGTAATATGGTGATGAAGAAAATATCGATTGGTTTGGATGAGACAAGAAATGATTTGCTGTTGAGATTTGGTGAAGGCACTGTATTAGATTTACTAATTAGAGATAAGGAGACAAATGCTCCTATAAATAATGCCGGAGTGAGATTCGATAATAAGTGGGCTCGTTCAGGTGCTGATGGGAAAATTAGTATAAGCGGGATTCCATCGGGGGATTATCAAATTTCAGTCTATGCAAATGGTTACAGTGAAACAAAGGAAGAGATATTTATTGCTGAAAATCAAAAGGTGAGTAGAGAAATTTATTTGTTAAAATTTGTGCAATAATTCTTGTGATGTAACACGAGATTTATCTCGTAGGGGTGGTTCGCGAACCGCCCCTACACTGCGACATTCATCAATTTCTTACAATTTTAAATGTGGGGGCGTGATTTATCACGCCCGTAATACCGGGTTCGATAAATCGAACCCCTACATAAATGTCGCATTAAATTGTCACAAATTAAAAAATATATGAAAGATTAAAAAATGAAAAAGATATTTATTGGTTGTGTTGTCTTTTTTCTTATTCTTCTTATTATTTTTATCATCCTTATTTATTTCGTCAATAAGAAGATAAGAGAATTTGATAAGATAAAGGTAAGTTTATTAAAATCATATTATAATACTAATAAAAGTTTTGAATTTATCAAACCACAAGATGAGATATTAGATGAAGCAAGATTGAAACTCTATATTGAAATTCACCAGGAGATTCAAAAGAAGATTTCAGAAAATAAATCCTCTTTCGAAAAAATCAAATCTCCCTTTAAAATACTTTCTGCGATGCTGAAAACGTTGGAGGGTATCGGCAATACTCACATCGAACTATTAAAACAGAAACAGATGTCTTTAGAAGAATATCAATGGATTGCACGGAATGTCTTCGCTGTGATTATGAAGGAGAAGGATTCAGATAATAAAGATTTGAAATTACTCGCCGAGACTTTTGAAGAACAAAAGAATAAGATGCAGGAGGGTATGAAGAATGCAAAACAAAAGGATTCTAAGTTTGGCTTCTCTACTGATTTTAACGATATTTCCAATATGAAGGTTCCCGAGAAAAACGTCGAAATCATTAAACAATATTCCAAACAGTTAAAGGAATCTATCGATACTTTTATGCTTGATATGATATTGGTCCAGTTCAAAGAACTTCAATCAGAAGATATGGAAAAGACTATTAAGGAATTAAAAACAGCGGCTATGTCATTCCCACGAAACTTGTCCCTGCAAGTAGTAAGCAGGGATTTGTATGAAACAGTTAAGTTCTTTTACCACAACGACACTACGAACACAACGATATTTTGATTATAAAAACCATTAAAATAAAACTCTCATTTATATTAATACTTAGTCGTCGTTGTGCCGTCGTGGTTAGATATTTCTTTAACCAATAAGCTAATCTTAAACCAACTCTCTGCCGATAAAAAAGAGAAAGATACTACACAAGAAAATCTGAACAATTGAAACATTGCAAACATTGTATGGACAGAACATTGTTCTGTCCTCATATATAATAGAAAAAACCAAGCAATCGGATTGAAAACAATTATGATAGTTGAAATCAAAGAAAAACCCCGAATTCTTATTGTGGATGATAATCAGGAGTTCAGGGAGTTGCTCAAAGCGACTCTTGAACCATTAAAATATGATTTACATTTTGCTAATGATGGAGAGGAAGGCTTTAATCTTGCGAAACGAACTTATCCAGATATTATCATTTCTGATTGGAGGATGCCCAAAACAGATGGCATTGAATTCTGCCAGCAAGTGAAAAAAGACCCGCAATTGCACACAGTCTATTTCGTTTTGCTCACAATAGTTTCCTCTCAAACAGAAAAGATATTCGCTCTTGATTCGGGTGCCGATGAATATATAACAAAGCCTTTTGAAATGCGAGAGTTATTAGCGAAGCTAAGAGCAGGATTAAGGATAAGGAATCTGCAGAAAAAAATTGCAGACCTTGAGCATAGACACGCTTTGACTGAGATGGCAACTGCTCTCGGACATAAAATCAATAACCCTCTCACTGCTCTCATTGGTCAATTAGAAATTATGCAAAGAAAAATTCAAAAAGCTAACTATTCCGATATTGAAGACAACTTAGAGAAATGTCTGGAGCAAAGTGA
>Ga0315285_10002567_pt1 | contig 18949 bp, 17 predicted proteins | sample YL17G09_36_MG_FD_203698 | JGI IMG/M metagenome (GOLD analysis project Ga0315285, IMG submission 203698) | Sediment microbial communities from Yellowstone Lake, YNP, Wyoming, USA - YL17G09_36 | ecosystem: Environmental > Aquatic > Freshwater > Lake > Sediment | place: USA: Wyoming | collected...
GAAACGAAGGAGAAGACCCCTTGACCCCGAGTCTGCACTCGGTGCGAGCCGCCGGTTGGTGGCCGGCCCTGGGCTGGAGCCTGCTGTCCGTGTTCGGCCTTCTGCTCGCCCTCGCGGCCGGCATGAACCCGGCAGAGACGCCCGTGACCGGATCTCCTCCCGTCCGCCTAATCATCGGTTTGCCGGATTGGTTGAAGGTGACGATCCTGGGCCTCTTTGCGCTGTCCGCACTCCTCCTTCTCCTGGGGATGTTCCCTGCTGGTATCCGCCGTCGCCGAAAGAAGGACGACGACGAGTTCGAGATGGTCTACGAGACGCCGAGGATCTCCCCATGGAGCGCGCTGATGCTTATCGCGATGGCTGCGCTCCCCTTGGCCCTCGTGCTGTACGTGAGCTGGTCTGGATGGGGTCTGTCCGGACATGGGGGTGCGATACCGCAAGCAGGGGCGCCCGCGGCAGTTCCGGGCTCACTTCCGCCCGGACAGGCCATCGGGGCAGTTGCCAGGAGTCCGGTCTGGACCGGGTTCATCGCGGTTCTGGGGCTTGCGGTGGGGGTGGGCACGCTGGGCCTGACACTCTGGGTATTGTTGGGGGATCGGCTTGCGCGATGGTGGGCGAATCCGCCCGTGCAATCCCCGGCAGACCGTCGGCTCATAGAGGCCGTCGAGGAGAGTCTGGAGAGCCTCTATCGGGACCCCGATCCTCGCCGGGCCATCATCCGTTGCTACCGGCGGTTCGAGCTAGTTCTCGCGGGATCGGGGTTGCCGCGCGCGCAGTGGGAGACGCCGACAGAATTCATGAGGAAGGTGTTCCACCACCAGCGCGTACCCGGCCCAGCGGTGAGGGTGCTCACAACACTCTTCGAGTTCTCGAGGTTCAGTCAGCACCCGCTCGGACGGACAGAGCGTGACGCTGCCCTGACATCCCTCGCGGAGATCAAAGCGGCGCTGGAGCGAGAGGAAAGCCATGCCCCCGTCGTCTGAACACCGCTGGTTGCGAGTCCTTGGATGCTACCTCCTGCTCCTCGTCCTGGTGGGGCTCGTCGGGACCCCCATTTACCTCCTGACAGAGCCCTCGAACCGCGCGATCGTCGTCCGTCTGGCAACCGCGGTCGTCCTCATGGTCGCGCTGCTGCACCTCCGAGGCGTCGCGCGCCGGCAGATCAGCGCCCAGGCGCCTTCGAGCTTTGATCGAGCCATGCACGGAAACCCCGTCGAGCCTCACTGGGCCCCCCTCTACGTGAAGCTCCGCGACGAGGTACGCTTCAGCATGGCGAGCCAGCCGTATTTCGCGAACGTCCTGTGGCCGCGCCTGCAGGCCCTTCGAGCCCGCCGCCTGGGCCGCGCGCCAGGGACGGATCCGGCGATGCCCGCCGGACGCCGGTGGCTGCGACGAGGCCCGTCCCTGGCCACCCTTCGGGATCTGGCCGGGAGAATCGAGGCGGAACGATGAACCTCACGATGGTGGCCGACCGCTGCCGGGATCTCCTCAACGAGATCTCCCGGGTTATCGTGGGCAAAGAGGACGCGCTGGAACGAATCCTGGCCGGGATCCTCTGCAACGGGCACATCCTGATCGAAGACAACCCGGGCCTGGCGAAGACCCTCATCGCGCAGCTCTTCGCCCAGGCCCTGGCCCTAGATTTCAAGCGGATCCAGTTCACCCCTGATCTCCTTCCCAGCGACATCACGGGCAGCTTCCTCTACAATCAGAAGGAGGCCCGGTTCGAGTTCCGCCGGGGACCGATCTTCACCAACCTGCTGCTGGCGGACGAGATCAACCGGGCCACACCGAAGACCCAGGCCGCCCTGCTGGAGGCGATGCAGGAGGCGCAGGTCACGATCGAAGGGGAGCGCTTTGCCCTCGCTCCGCCCTTTCTCGTGATCGCCACCCAGAACCCCATTGAGCTGGAGGGCACCTACCCCCTCCCCGAGGCGCAGTTGGACCGCTTCCTGATCCGTCTGGCGGTCGGGTATCCGGACGCGGAGCAGGAGCGGGAGATCCTGGTTCGGCGGCGCCAGCGCCGCGCCGATGCGGCGCAGGTCTCGAAGGTTGTGTCCCGGGAGGAGCTCCTGGAGATGCAGCTCGCCCTGGAGGACGTCTTCGTGAGCGAGGCGATCGAACGCTACATCGTAGACCTGGTTCAGGCCACGCGGGCCGACAGCCGCGTAGCCCTCGGGGCCTCGCCCCGGGGTGCGCTGGCTCTCCTGAAGCTGGCGCGCGCGCAAGCGGCGCTCAGCCGCCGGGACTTCGTGACCCCGGACGACGTGAAGGCGATGGCGATCCCGGGCCTGGCCCACCGGCTGATCCTGCGACCGGAGCTGTGGGTGGCACGGCTGTCACCGATCCAGATCGTCGCCGAGTTGCTCGCGCAGGTCCCGACGCCCAAGGCAGAGGTTGGATGAACAGTCGGTTCACGTCGAACATGCTCCCGCTGCTCACCCTCATCGGTGCGGCGCTCTTCTTGGGGTATCTGGCCGGCCGGGTGGAGCTGATCCTCGTGGCGGTGCCGCTCAGTCTCGCCTTCTTCTCCGCGGCTCGCCGGGGCGCGCCTCCAGAGTACACGCTGGCCCACCGGGTATCCGCGACGCGGGTGTTCGAGGGCGATCGGGTGCAGGTGACCGTGACCCTCGCCGCCCGGTCCCGGATCCCGATGATCGAACTGCTGGAGCCGCTGCTACCTACGGTGACGCTGGTTGCAGGGTGCAATCGGATCGTCTTCACCCTCAGGCCAGGCCAAGACGTGCGGTGGACCTACGAGGTCGAGTGCGGCGGACGGGGCCGGTTCACACTGGGCACCGTCCATGTGCGGCTGTACGACGCCTCCATGCTCCGCGTCCGCGAGGCACAGCACGGCGATCCCGTTTCGGTCTGCGTCTACCCCCGGATAGCGCCGCTGCGGCGCTTGCCCCAGCCCCGCCGCACCCAGACATCGGTGGGCAATTACGTCTCCCCGACATTGGGGGAGGGGCTTGAACTCGGGGACATCCGCCCCTTCGCGCCCGGCGACCGGGTCAGGCACGTGAACTGGCGCGCGTCGCTGCGTCTGGGGAGGCTCTACGTCACGCAGCATCATCAAGAGCGGAACGCCGACGTGGTCCTGATGCTCGACAGTCTGGGCCAGGTCGGTGCTTCACCGGCAAGCAGCCTCGACCTGTGCGTGCGGGCGGCGGCCTGCTTGGCCGGGGCCTACCTGGCCCGGAAGGACCGAGTGGGGCTGATCGAGTACGGGGGCGCCCTCCGCTGGGTGCGGCCAGGGACGGGGCGTGTCCAGTTGGAGCGGCTCATCGGGGCGCTGGTCACCGCCGAGGTCATATTCTCGTACGTGACCAGGGACCTCGCCCTGGTGCCGCCACGGGTTCTCCCCCCGCAGGCGCTGGTCATTGGATTGAGCCCGCTGCTCGACCCAAGGTTCATCAAAGCCCTGGGAGACCTGGTCGCGCGGGGCTTCGATGTCGTGCTCCTTTCGGTCTCGCCGACCGAGGTGACCCGAGCGACGCGGCCGCTCTCGCCCGTGGAGGACCTGGCGTGCCGGGTCTGGTCGCTGGAATGGGAGGCGCAGCTCTTGGAGCTGCGCCGCCACGGCCTGCCCGTCTTGGAGTGGCGGCCCGATCAGCCGCTGGAGCTGGTGCTGAGTGGACTCGGACGGCCGCGGCGACGAGGAGTGGCTGCATGATCCGCAATCTCGCCAGGCTCCTGGCGTTGCTCGTGGCGGGATTCCCGCTCCTGGTCTCGGCCACGGTTCCAACCGGACTGCTGGGGCTGGTCGCCGGCGCGCTCTTGGCCGGGGGGATCACGAGCCTTCGAATGCCGCTCGTTGGCGCCGGAGCCGTCGTGGCCTTGATCGAATACGTCGTCGCCCTGCTGATCTCGGGCACACCCCTCGACATCGTGGGCGCGCTAGCCTTCGGCGCCGCGCTCTCCGCGCTGGTCCAGGTGACGGGCTTCGCGGTGTGTTTCCGGGGTGCCGCCGTGAACCCGCAGGTCATCCGGGACCAGGCGCGGACCTGGATCGGAGGCGTCGCGGCTGCTGCCGGGCTTGGACTCCTCGTCGTGCTCGCGGCGGATGGTCTCGCCCTTGGTCTGCCGGCGCCGCTTCAACCGGCGGTGAGCGCACTGGGTGTGCTCCTCGCTTTTGTGGGGGTGGTCGGAGCGGCGCTGGGCCCGAAGGACCGGGGACCTTCCCGCTGGATGCGGGAGGAACGCTGAGGCTCTCGATGGGGATCGAGGAGTTGGCTGGGAAACTGGATGACCTCTCGCGGAATCGCGAGGCGCTGGCCCTCCTGATCCTCCAGGGCCAGCGGGCGGTCCCGGTCCTGGCGGATGTCCTCTTGGGGCCACCCTCATCGATTCCGGAGCCCAGGCGTCTGGCGGCGGAGGGGCTCGGCGCGATCGGGGGGGAGGCAGCGGTCGGCGCCCTGATCCAGGTCCTGACCTTGCACGATATCCGGCGACTGGATCCGGTGCTCCGTCTGGCAGAGGAGGCGGTCCGGAACCGGGCAGCGGAGGAACTGGGGAAGATCGGGGACCGCCGGGCAGTGGAACCCCTGCTGTACGCCCTGGCCCACGAGGGGCTGCGCGAGGCGATGGGCGCGCTGGCCCGCTTCAAGGAGGAGCGGGCCATCCCCCACCTCGTGCGGCGGCTGGAAGATCCCTGCGATCGTGCCGCCGCCGCCGCCGCGCTGATCACATTCGGGAGGGCAGCGGTGCCCGCCCTTCAGGAAACGCTGCGGGGGCGCCGCCCGTCGTCCGACGACGAGGCGCCCGTCAGCGTCGAGCGGCGGGCCGAGGCTGCCCGACTCTTGGGGATCATCGGCGATCAGTCGGTCATCCCCCTGCTTTGCTCGTGCCTCGACGATCCGGCTCCTGCCGTTCAGCTCGAAGCGAGCCTCGCCCTTGCGGCCCTCAAGGGTAGCGAGACACCCGATCGAGCGCTGGCGATCATTACGCAGGGTCTGAACCACCCGAGCCCACCGGTGGCGCTCCGATGCATGGATGCCCTCGTCGCGGCGGGCGACCGGACCATTTTCCATGTGCTTTCTGTCGCTCCGCCGAGACGGACCCCGGCCGTCGGCCCGCGGCGCCCGGGCGATGATGCGCTTCAGGTGAGCGTGATCGAGACTCTGGAGCGGGTCGGCTCGGAAGCGAGCGCGCGGGCCATTGGGGATTTCCTTCAGGACCGGAGCAGCCTCGTCCGGGGACGGGCGCAGCGGGCGCTCCGGCATCTCGGCATCGCCTCGAACTATCAGAGACACCTGTACTCCGTCGCGGGCTGAGTGGTGGGAGGCGACACGTGGAATTGCAGGGATCAACCATTCTTTCACGCTTGGGACTCGGGCGAAGTGCTCGCGGAAAACAAGAATTGGCCGACGCATGAAAGCGGGCAGACTCGGTAGTCGTCGCGATCTCGCCGCAGGGATTCTCTACGACGTTTCGGTTCCGTGGCTTATCCTATTCTCGGCTGTAATGCAACTTGCCTCTATCCCCTTCTTCATTCTGATCAAAATAGCCAAGATGATCTTCGTGTATAGGGAGGGATAGCTCTTGAAAGGCGACATGGCGGCAGCGGTGAGAAAAGGAATGATTGTCAACCTCCCCGCAGATGACCTGCGGGCGGGAGACCTGGTCTTGATACAAACAGGGGATATTGTCCCGGCTGATTTGAAACTGCTGGAGGCGTTCGACCTGGAGGTGGATGAGTTTGGACTGACAGGGGAAATCATGCCTGTCCCGAAGTGTGTCGGACCGGAAACCGCGGCTCGGGTATTTCGAGGGAGCATCGTGCTTCGCGGCCACGGGAAAGGGATTGTGATCGCCACGGGTGATGATACGGAGTATGGCAACATATTGAAGCAGTCCAGCCGATATATCAAGGACCAAAACATTCAATTGCTGAAATCCCTTGTTCTGCGACGTCTGCAAAAGAAACTGTTAAAGCGCAGCATCTTCTTACGCCATGAGGGGGTTCTCGATGACATAAGAAAGGTTGACGTGTTCCTTTTCGATAAAACGGGTGTGCTTACGTCACGAGACATCGAGGTAAAAGAGGTTCATTTTGGCGGAGGAAATCCCTCTATCGACTGCGTCAGGGACCGCAAAACATGGGACATCATCCTGATTGGCTGCACCCTCTGTCAGGACCGTGCATATCACCAGACTGTGGCGTTCGCCAACCCCGTTGATCGCGCTTTGATCTCCTTTGCAGAGGAAAATGGAGTTAACATAGATGAATCCTTACGAGGGTATCAAAGAATGTATCAAGAACCCTTCAATTCCGAAGAAAGATACATGGCCTGTGGTTACGATCATATTTGCAGTGGGAAGCGGATTTATTTTGCCAAGGGAGATCCCGAGGTTCTTCTGAAGAAGTGCAATAGTTATGTGACTTCCTTGGGTGAAAGAAGATCCCTGGACTTCTCCTTTCTGTCGGCGCTTCGGGTCAAGATGGAAGAGATGAGCCACGGCGGCAGCGTAGTCATTGCCCTGGCCTACAGTGAGGACGCTTTCGTAAAGCCTCCCTCAAATTATACGTTCTTGTGTTTGTTCCGACTGGATAATCCTCTGAAGCCGGACGCTAAAGCGGTTCTGCGTGAGCTGAGTGAAAAAGGAATCAGAAATGTGGTCTTCACCGGCGACAGGACGGAGACGGCACTGAGAATTGGTGTAGAGACCGGCATTGAGAATGCCGCAGAATTCTACGTGACAGGGAGAGACATCGAGAAGATGCCCCTTTCCGAAGTTGCGAAACAGTGTGAATATGTTTCTGTATTTACCAGGCTATCCCCATCGCAGAAAGGGATCATCACCAGGAGTTTTCAACAAAGAGGCCACAGGGTCGCCGTGATCGGCGATGGAACGAATGATGTGATCGCTCTTAAATCAGCCGATGTGGGAATATCCTTTAGCGAGCGGAGTTCCCCTTTGGCCAGGAGAGCGGCAAGAGTTCTCATTAACGATCTAACGGATATTCTCCGCGTCGTGGAAGCGGCACGCCATGTTTACTGGCAGGTTGGATTTATTGCCGCTTGCATAACGTTCATATTTCTGATGTTGCTGTTTGGACTGGGGGCCAAATTAGGAGCTTAGCTGAGATTAGACTTTGTTCTTCGGCAATCCCTAGCCAGCCGAGCAGGGGGGCTGTCGCCAGTTGAGCGGTTTGGGATCGCAGGACTCGCTCACTGCGAGGCCAAGCGCGGCGGAGCAGAGACACCGGAGCCGGGGGGGGAAGGAGGACGACCCATGCGATCGGAGGAATCGACGAGTCTCTCGCGCTGGGGATTTGGGCGCTCTCCCCGCTATCAGCCGGAGAAACCCGGAGTAAAGGTTCGCGTGTCGGTCGTCATCATCCGGGGGGACGAAATTCTGCTGATCCGTCACCGAAGGGACGCGCGGTTCTACTGGGTGCTGCCCGGTGGTGGCCTGGAGTCGGGAGAGAGCCTCACGGCGTGTGCGGCGCGGGAAATCCAGGAAGAGACCGGCCTGGACATCAACATCCTCCGCCTGCTGTACGTCTGCGAGGTGCTGTCGCCTATCGGGAGGAAGCATGTGCTGGACCTGATCTTCCTCGGCGAGCCGGTCGAAGGCGATGAGGCGATCCGCCCGTCCCGGTATTGGGTGATCGAGGAGCCGCGCTTCATCCCGCTGCACGAGTTGCTGGAGTTGGAGCTGCTTCCGGCCATCGCACCCCAGATTCTGGAAGATGCGCGGGCGGGATGGCTCGCGCCTATCCGCTTCCTGGGGAACCTGTGGGTGGACATGGAGTCGGGATGGGTCCCTGCCGCCGCAGAGGGGCAACCGGCTGTCTGGACGGAAGTGCGGAATCTGTCCAGGAAGGTCGAGCGGGGCGGGATCGAGGAGTGAGGTGAGGGGGACCGGGGAACCGGACCGTGGGCCGGGGACTGCCAGGTCACGGAGACTCAACCCACGAACAGGCAGGAGGCAAGGATGACCAGACGGATTGCATCGGTTCGTGCCTTGGAGATCCTCGATTCACGCGGCAATCCTACGGTTCGTGTTCGGGTGACATTGGAGAATCGCGTGACGGCGTCAGCCTCCATCCCGTCAGGGGCCTCGACCGGAGAGAACGAGGCGTTGGAGTTGCGTGACGGCGACAAGAAGCGCTACGGCGGCAAGGGAGTGCTGAAGGCCGTGGCGAATGTCAACCAGACCATCGCCCCGAAGCTGGTAGGGATGGACCCGGCACACCAGGCGGAGATTGACCGCCTCATGATCGAGTTGGATGGAACGCCGAACAAAAGCACGCTGGGGGCCAACGCCATCCTGGGCGTCTCGATGGCGGTGGCCCGTGCCGCAGCGATGAGTGCCGATCTTCCGCTCTACGCCTATCTGGGTGGCCCGGGGGCGGTGCGGCTCCCGGTCCCGATGATGAACATCCTCAACGGGGGCAAACACGCCGACAATAGCGTGGACTTCCAAGAGTTCATGGTGATGCCCATCGGCGCGCCGAGCTTCGCCGAGGCGCTTCGCTATGGAGCCGAGACCTTCCATGCCCTCAAGGGTATCCTGAAAAAGAAGGGATACGCCACCAGCGTCGGCGACGAGGGCGGATTCGCCCCCAACCTCAAGAGCAATGACGAGGCGTGCGAGGTGATCCTGGAGGCGATCGGGGCGGCTGGCTACAACGCAGGCAAGGATGTTGCCATCGCCCTGGATCCGGCCGCTAGCTCCTTTTACGAGGGCGGTGTCTACAACCTGGTCAAGTCGGGCCAGGGGAAGAAGACGAGCGCGGAGATGACTGCGTTGTACCGGACCTGGGTGGACCGATACCCCATCGTCTCCATCGAGGACGGGTTGGCCGAGACCGACTGGGCAGGATTCCGCGAGCACACCGCCGCGCTGGGAGGCCGAATCCAGATCGTCGGCGATGATATCTACGTGACCAACACGCGCTTCATCGCCCGGGGCATCCAGGAGAAGACCACCAACGCGGTTCTGATCAAGCTCAACCAGATCGGCACGGTCAGCGAGACGATCCAGGCCATCGAGCTGTGCCGGAAGGCCGGCTGGGGGTTCGTGATCTCGCACCGATCTGGCGAGACCGAGGACGATTTCCTGGCGGACTTCGCCGTGGCCATGGGCGGGGGGCAGATCAAGACCGGTTCAGCCTGCCGGAGCGAGCGCATTGCAAAATACAACCGCCTGCTGGAGATCGAGGCGGAGCTGGGAAAGGATGCAGTGTTTGGGAGGTAGGGGCGGCGTCGCATTCCAGGCGCACAATCCATCCTCGTATTGAGGTGATCGCGGAGGGGGACGTGAAACCCTGCGTGGTTGTGTCGGAGCAGATGGGGGCCGACGGCGGCCTGGTGGCTCTCGGGGCCAGCGCCCTTACTGGCTATCGCCTCATCCTCCGGGACAGCCTCCGCAAGTTGGCCCGGAGCCATGGGGTTCAAGGGACGGAATGGCAGTGGCTGGACCAGGGGTGGTCGCGGCTCTTCGCAACCCTGGACGCGCCACCCGATGTCCGCCTTGCGATCTTGCGGCCTGCGCTGATGGCGGCCTGTCGTGCCTCGCGGGGTGCGCTCTTCCTGGGACGGGGGATCAGCGAGCTGCTCCACGGTCATGTCCCCCTACTCCGGACCCGGGTGGTCGCACCCTTCGAACTTCGCTGCCAACGGATCATGCGACAGGTGAACCTCACCAGCTCAAGAGCCGAGGAGCGCGTCCGGCGGAGCGACGAGGAGAACGCGTGGTTCTACCGTCACTTCTTCGGGCTCAATTGGGACGACTCGGCCCGCTACGACCTCATCATCGACACCGGCGGCTTGACCGTCGCAGAGGCGGCGGCGAGGGTCGCCCGCGCAGTGGCGGTGTCACAGGGGGAGGCGGCTTGAGTACAGAAGTCATCGTACTCCGCGCCTTCATGGGAGGCCAGGTTGTGGCCGAGGAGATGCTGGCGCACGGCTTTGCCCCGGACCTTATGACCACCCGGGAGGGCCGGAAGGTGGCCGAGACGCTCCTCGCGCTCCGGAAGGGCGGCACGGTTCCCAGCCTGGAGAACCTCCGGCGGGCACTCGATCAACGAGGGCGGCTCGGCGGGGGGTTCAAGCGATATCTGGTGGGGCTGGAGCGGACGCCTTGCTGCTCACGGCTCCATGCGGTGGCGCATCTGCAGATGCTCAAGCTGGATGCGGCCATGAGCCGGCTCGACCGCGTCAGCCAGGCCATCGGTGGAAATGGTGGGCCCGAGGCTCCTTCGGAAACGCGAGAGAAGACCGGGGCGGCGGCGACCGCGCCCTCTTCGCGGTTGGCCTGAGCCTCTGGCGGGAGCCTGCTGCGCGAAGACCAGCCTCGGCGTTCGGCAGCACGAGTGTCGGCTCCGTCTTGGGCGTCCTCTCTGCCCGGCCCGGCGCGTCGGCGAGCCCACAATGAGCGAGGCACTCCGAGATGACGGGTGAGTCCCTGGAAGGACGGCTGCGCCACCTGTTGACCACGAAGACGCCTATCCTGCTCGTCGTCTCGGATAGCGAGGACCGGATCGAGGAGGCCGTCTCGGCTTGCCTTCCATCCCTGCCACCGGGAACCGAGGTCTGGTCGTGGACAGCCACGGAGGGGTTGCGGACGGGACGGACGGTCCTGCAACGCACGACGGCCATCACTGACGCATTGAATGCGATTGCCAGGCTGAACCGCCCCGCAGTTTTCTTCTTCAAGGACCTTCACCTCGTCCTCGCGCGGGACCCTCACCCCTGGCTGATCCGTCGCCTGAGGGACCTGGCCGCGGCCTTTCCCGATCAGGGAAAGGCCCTCGTCTTCCGGTCCACGAGCAGTGCCCTTCCCGAGGAGCTGGTTTCTACGGTGACGCTCGCGGAGGATGCGCCTCCGACACGGGCGGAGCTCCTGGCCCTCCTCCAGGAGTGGAGGGGACTGGCGGATCCTGCACGGCCGTCGGTGGATTCGGGCGACCGCTTCCTTCGAGCGGCCCTGGGCTTGCCCTTCTACGAGGTCCGCCGGGTCCTGCGCCGCTTTGACCCCCGCGCGCCCGGGGCGGAGGACCGGCTGGTCGCGGAGCTCCTGGGGGAGAAGACGCGCCTCGTCAATCGGAGCGGACTGCTGGAGCTCGTGCCTGCCGATGTGAGCCTAGCGCAGGTGGGAGGGTTGCAGAACTTCAAGGCCTGGCTGGAGCGGCGGCGATACGCCTTCTCCGAAGAGGCGCGACAGGCCGGGGTGATCCCGCCCCGTGGGGTTCTCCTGATGGGCATCACGGGCTGTGGCAAGAGCGTGGCCGTGAAGGCGGCGGCCAGCTTCTGGGACCTTCCCCTCTTGCGACTGGATATGGTCCGGCTCTACGGCGGGGAGCTCGGCGCCCCTGAGGAGGCCATTCGTCGGGCCACCCGCTGGGCCGAGTCCCTGGCGCCGTGCGTCCTCTGGATGGACGAGATGGAGGCGGGGATCACGGTGGCCGGCCACAAGGCCGAGGGCGGTCCGGCCTCACGGATCCTGGGCTACTTCCTCACCTGGATGCAGGAGCGGCGCGCCCTGGTCTTCGTCGGTGCGACGGCGAATGCCATTGATCTCTTGCCACCCGAGGTCCTCCGCAAGGGTCGTTTTGACGAGATCTTCTACGTGAGCCTCCCCGGCATGGCCGAGCGGCGAGAGATCTTCCAGGTGCACCTTGCCAAGCGGGGGATCAACCCGGATGGAATGGACTTGGAGTTGGTGGCTTACGGGACTCAAGGGTACAGCGGTTCCGAGATTGAGCAGATCGTGGCGAATGCCGTGGTGGCGGCCCAGAGCGAGGGGCGCGCCGTGGCGGAGGCCGATCTGACGGCCGCCGCCTCGCGGAGCGTCCCCATGTCCGTCACGATGGCGGAGCAGATCAAACGCATCGAGACCTGGGCTTTCAAGCGCGCCGTGCGAGCCTCACCCGAGGATAAGAGCTGAGAGTTTGTGAAAGAATCGCCCGGTGGCGAAGAACCCTCTTGTAACTCCTTGTTTCTAAAGGGGCATGTAGAGTGTTTTGAGCCGTTCGAGGGATTTTTTCACAGCCTCTGAGACGAATTGAGGTGCGCGCGAGAACAGGCGCACTCTTGCCGTGGTGTCAAAAAACATGCCGTCTTTCCCTCGCGGGGAGGGTGGCGGTTAGAGCAGAGGCTTGACCTGGCCCGGTCCGGCACACGAGTCAGCGGGTGCGAGCAGTGGTCACGGGAACAGGGCGAACACTCCCCCGCCTCACCGGCAACCCCGCCGTGGATCTCCGGAGTGTGGATGAGTGCGACTCCCAGCGGCACAGCACCCGTTGACATCGGGGCTGCGGGCGGCTAAACTTTACTAGAGCGGGGATGGAGTCCCCCTTGGTGCCCAGATTGGGCTGATGACTCCTGTGAGGCCGAGAGCCGCAGGGGTCAGCGAAGCACTAGGAAAGCTCCTGCGAGGCATGTGGCCGCAGGAGCTTTTGCGTTCCAGAGGTAGCGCGGTGAGGAACCCCAGAACCCGCGATGCGCGACGGAGGAACCATTGCTCCCCGCACGCGGCAGGAGGTGGCGTGCGCTCTGTTGCCCGGGCCTGTCGGGTGTAAGACGTAGACCGGGACAAACGCCCCGGTCCGGCTGCTAGTTCCTACCGCGCGCGCATTGCCGGGGGTAGACCTCATGTCGTGTGGCCGCTTCACGGCTGAGGAGATGTCTGTTCCATGGTTTTCCACAGTATACTCTTTGACCGACCTGAAGACGCCATAGCAGTAGAAACACTCCAGGCGCCTGTCTTTTCTGTTGACCTGAACCTTGATCAGATTATAGACGCCATCACGGCCGGGAGGGAGGAATACAATCTCAAACCGTTTTTTTACAGTTCCTTGAACGACATTGAGGCGATCAGGTATCGCCACGAAGTATTCCGGGATCTTGAGAATGCAATTTTGTTTGACCAGATAAAATCCTTTGCCCATAGAACGCGCGCCATGCGCGAGCATCTCGCCCAAGCCGAAAAGCTGTACTACAAGTACCAGAAGGAACGATGGTTTGTGGAGGCGGTGGAGATCTATTGCGACGCGGTGAATTGCCTGATGCAGGACCTATCCCGCGCCGATCTGAAATCACGAGGCTTTGGGCGCTTCCGCAATCATGTGGCCACCTACGCCCAGTCCGAGAGCTTTTCATCCCTATTGGCGGAGACGAAGCAGCTTCTCGCCGACTTGTCCACCGTGCACTATTCCCTGCTCATCAAGGGGGGCGCCGTCACGGTCCGGAAATATGACTCGGAAAGTGATTACAGCGTAGATGTAGAGCAGACGTTCGAGAAGTTCAAACAGGGAGCGGTGAAGGATTACCGGGTGAAATTCTCCGCCTCGCCAGACATGAATCACGTGGAGGCGGCAATCCTGGAGTTGCTGGCTAAGCTGTACCCCGACATCTTCCTGCATCTTGACGAGTACTGCGCGAGGCACGCGAGTTATCTGAGTGAGACGATCGCCAGGTTCGACCGCGAGATCCAATTTTATGTGGCGTACCTGGAGTCTCTCAGCCTCTTCAAACGGGCGGGACTGCAATTCTGCTATCCGGAAGTCTCCAATACTTCCAAGAACGTTTACAATTACGAAGGATTTGATTTGGCCCTGGCCGATAAGCTCATCCGAGAGAAATCGTCCGTTGTCTGCAATGACTTCTTTCTGAAAGACAAGGAGCGGATCTTCGTTGTCACGGGTCCGAATCAGGGCGGGAAGACCACCTTCGCGCGCGCCTTCGGGCAGTTGCATTTTCTGGCCAGCCTCGGCTGTCCGGTGCCAGGGAAGGAAGCGCAACTCTTTCTGTTCGACAGACTCTTTACGCATTTTGAAAAGGAAGAGGACATCCGCAATCTCCGGGGCAAACTGGAGGATGACCTGGTCAGAATTCACGATATTCTGACGCAGGCGACACCCAAGAGCATCATCATAATGAATGAAAGCTTCACGGCGACAACACTGAGCGACGCGATCTTCTTGAGCACCAGGACGCTGGACAGAATAATCCAGTTGGACCTCCTGTGCGTCTGCGTCACGTTCATCGATGAATTGGCGTCCCTCGGCGAGAAGACCGTCAGCGTGGTCGCTGGGGTCGTCCCCGACAATCCTGCGGTGCGAACATATAAGATCGTGAGGCGGCCCGCGGACGGCGTGGCGTACGCGCGCTCCCTTGCCGAAAAGTACCGGCTCACCTACGCGTGCCTGAAGGAGCGCATACAAGCATGAAGGCGTTTCTGATGTACCGAGATCAGGATTTTGATGTCCAGCGGAAATTGCCGTGGCATGAACAAGCCCTGACACAGGATCTGGAGCTAACCACGCTGATCGACGCCATGGCGCGCGGCGACAAATTCGTATGGGATGTCGCGTGCAAAGCCGTCGTGCTGAGCCTAGACGATGTGGACACCATCCTGTACCGCCAGGATATTCTGAAGGATTGCGTGAAGAACGCGGCGATTGTCAGAGATCTTTACGCGATCGCCGTGGAGGCGATTGAAAGCGAGCGGAAGGTGTGGAGCTTCCTCAGAGACTTTCCACACGGCATCCTGCAGCGATCCGTGGAAGTGCTGGAGCTGTTTGTGGAGCGGCTGAAGAAGTTAAAGGCCATTGCCGACGAGCATGCCCAGGAATTCGCGTCAGCAGGCTTTACGGCGTTGTTCGCCATGCTCACAGCCGAGCTTGAGGAGGAGTATTTCGCCCGCGTGAAGAATCACCTGAGGGAGCTGAGATTCCGAGGCGGAGCATTGATCAGCGCTGAATTGGGGAAGGGGAATAAAGGAACCGATTACAGACTGCGGAAGCGACCGGAAAAGAAACAGACGTGGCTGGAGCGAATATTTGCGAGAAAACCGCCCGCGTACACGTATTATATCCCGGATCGGGATGAGAGCGGCCCGCGGTATCTCGCGGAATTGCAGGATCGGGGGATTAACCTCGTCGCGAACGCGCTCGCCCAGTCCACGGCTCACATTCTCAGTTTCTTCACCATGCTGCGGACCGAGCTGGCCTTTTACGTTGGGTGTGTGAATCTGCACGAGCAATTGGCCCAATTGGGGGAGCCAACGTGCTTTCCTGCGCCCGTGGCTCCCGGGGAGCGGAGGCACTCGTATAGAGGATTGTACGATGTCTGTCTTGCGTTGAGCATGAAACAGAAGGTTGTGGGCAACGACGAGGATGCCGACAGGCGAGACCTCGTGATGATCACCGGCGCCAACCAGGGCGGCAAATCAACTTTTTTGCGAGGCATCGGGTTGGCCCAGTTGATGATGCAGTGCGGGATGTTTGCTCCGGCGGAGGCATTCTGCGCCAATATCTGCGAAGGCGTGTTCACGCACTACAAGCGGGAAGAGGACACGACCATGCAGAGCGGGAAATTTGATGAAGAACTCAGCCGCATGAGCGCAATCGTCGAGCACATCAAGCCAAACGCCATGCTGTTGTTTAACGAATCCTTCGCCGCGACAAACGAAAGAGAAGGCTCGGAGATTGGGAGGCAGATCGTTAGCGCACTCTTGGAAAAACGGATTAAGGTGTTCTACGTTACGCATTTATACGAGCTTGCGCATGGTTTTTATGACAAGAAAATGGAGAACGCCGTCTTCCTGAGGGCTGAAAGGCAAGCTGATGGAGGAAGAACTTTCAAATTAATCGAAGGCGAACCATTGCAAACGAGTTACGGCGAAGATTTGTATAAGGCGATATTCGGAACAGACAGCTAAAGCAAAAAGCCAAGCGGCTCTTCGTGGTGGACGTGGCGGGGCGGTTGTTGGGAGTCGTCGATCGGCGCGAGGTGCTCCGGTCGCTGGCCACGTGAGCGTCGACCGGTGCCACCGGCCCCCGGGCGGCGATGGCATGGGGTCCCGCCGGGAGGGTGCTCGAGTCACAAGCGGGTGTCGGCATGAGCACTGAGCGGATCGTGCTCCGGGCCTTCGGAGGGGACGAGGGGGTGGCCGAGGAGTTACTTGCCCGGGGCTTCGCGCCGGGTCTCATGGAAACCCGCGAAGGCAGAGAAATCGCACAGCCTATGCTCGGCCTCCGGACCTCCGCCGCGATCCCCACACTGGCGAGCCTTCGGCAGGCGCTCACCCAGAAGGGTTCCCTGCCCGCGCGACTTCGCCGGTACCTGGTCCAACTGGAGATGACGCCCGTTTGCTCTCGCCTCCATGCCGTCGCCCACCTCCAACTGCTGATACTCGACGCGGTGATGGACCGCGCCGATCATCTCTGCCAGGCCATCACCGCTCAGGGAGGCGGAGAGGGTGGGATGGTGAAGCCCGGGAGGGCCGCCAGGGGGAATCCGGCGTGCTGGAGCGGATCGGCACGGACGCCAGCGCGCAGGCGATCGAGGGCTTCCGGGAGGATCGGAGCGGCCTCGTCCGCCGACGGGCCCACCGGGCGCTGCAGCGCCGCGGCGGCGTCGCGCCCGACCGCGGTAGCGGTGCGTGAGGGGGGCGGCGCGGCAGCGCGGGCGTGCGGCGCCAACGGCACGGGAGCGCCAGGAGGCGAGACATGGCCGCAGACGGGATACCCCGGGTGTCGCGGTGGGGATTCGGGCGCAAGCCGCACCCAGGCCAGGAGGGGCCGGTGCTCAAGGTCCGGGTGGCGGTGGTGATGCTCCGGGGCGAGACGATCCTCCTGATTCGGCACCGACGCGATGCGCGCCTCTACTGGGTCCTGCCGGGCGGCGGGCTGGAGACCGGGGAGCCCCTCGTGGCGGCGGCGGCGCGAGAGGTGCGGGAAGAAACTGGGCTGGACGTGCAGATCCGTCGCCTGCTCTATGTTGCGGAAGTCATCTCGCCCGCCGGGGCGCAACACGTCCTGAACCTGATCTTTCTCGCCGACCAGACCGAGGACGACCCGCGGATCCGTCCGTCGCGCCAGTGGCAAGTCGAGGAGCCCCATTTCCTGCCGCTCGACGACCTGCCTTCGATCGACCTGTATCCCCCGATCGCCATCCAGATCCTAAAGGACGCCGTGGCGGAATGGCAGGGGCCGCCCCGGTTCCTGGGCAACCGCTGGCGCGACATGGATGCGGTGCCCGAGTGGCCGGGGCTCCGTTAGCAACGGAGGAGACCTGCGAACCTCCCCGGAACCGAGAGGCTTCGCTATCCCAAGGGCGACCGGGGAACGGCACGCGATTACGCGGTCCTTCTGACGCAGGGAAAGAGAGATGCGCCGAAGGTGACAGCAAACTCCACGGGGACAGGGAGTGAGGCGCCAATGCAAACTCGTACACCACAAACCGCAGACTCGGCAGCACCTGGTAGTGCCGGTTTAGGGCGCAACGTTATCGCCTTGGGTTGGGTGGCCTTCTTCGGGGGCCTGGCGCAAGACATGATAGTGCCGGTGCTGCCGGTGTTCTACACAACCGTGCTAGGATTGCGTAAAGAGTTTATCGGGGTCATCGAGGGTGCTTTAACAACGGTGGTCAGCCTCGCCAAGATCGGTGCGGGGTATCTCTCTGACGCGTTGGGGCGCCGCAAGACCATCGTATTCTTCGGATACGCCCTCTCGGCGGTGGGGCGCTTCGGCCTCGGGTTCGCGGGGTCTGGCGGAGCAGTCTTGGGACTCCGCCTGAGCGACGGACTCGGCAAAGGCTTGAAGGATGCCCCGCGGGACGCGCTGGTGGCCGGGTCCGCCGGCGACCGGAGCCTCGGGTTCGCCTTCGGGGTGCAGCGGACCCTCGACACCCTCGGCTCGGTGATCGGCCCCGTACTCACGTTCGTATTTCTGAAGGTCTGGATTGACCAACCGGGCGCCTCCTATCGCGTGCTGTTTTTCATCGCCGGAGTCGTGGCGGCGATTCCCCTGGCGATTATCGCTGTGTTCGTCCGCGAGCAGCGGGCACCGGTCAAGAAGCAACCCCTCTCGCTTCACGTGCTTCGCGGCCCCTTTGCCGGATTCCTGGCGGTCATGCTGCTGTTTACGCTGGGAAACTCCTCGGACGCGTTTCTCATCCTCCGCGCCCAAAGCGTGGGTGTGCCGGTCGCGCTCATCCCGATCGTGTACGCGGTGTTCAATTTGGTCTCGGCCATTGCGGCCATCCCGGCGGGACGGCTCGCCGACCGTGTCGGCCGTCGTCGGGTCATCGGATACGGCTGGGGCGTCTATGCGCTGGTGTATCTCGGGTTTGCCCTGGCGACTGCCCCGTGGATGATCTGGGGGCTCTATGCATTCTACGGGCTGTTCTATGCCCTGACGGAGGGTTCGGCCAAGGCGCTGGTGGCGGAGTTGGTTCCGGATGCCAGTCGAGGGGCGGCCTACGGCCTGTATAGCGCCGCCATCGGCGTGATGGCGCTCCCGGCCAGCGTGATCGCCGGTGTCCTGTGGGATCGCATCTCGCCAGCGGCCCCCTTCCTCTTCGGCGCTGTGATGGCCGGGATCGGATTGGCGGGGTTGCGGCTGATCCCGCAGAGCGAGTCGGAGAGTCCGGAGCCGAGGGGGGCATGTTGAGCGACAGAGCGCCACTACGTCCATGACCCACTCCAAGACCGGCCTGCGCACATGGCTCGGGTGGCTGTTCGTTTGCACCGGAGTTCTGCCGCTGGCGTACGGACTCATCGTCTGGGAGCAGGGAAACTTTCATGTGATCTCGGACGGGAAAGCCTACCGGTCCCGGCAACTGGATCGAGATGAATTGGCCCGCTATGTTCACGAGCACGGGATCAAGAGCGTGCTGAATCTGAGAGGAAAGAATCTTGGGGCCGGGTGGTATCAGGAAGAGATTCTGGCAGCCGAGTCTCTGGGGCTTCGGCACTACGACTATGGGATTTCCGCCAATCGAGACGTCGCCGATCACGACATCGAGAAGATTGTTGACATCCTCCGTGAGGCTCCCAAGCCGATTCTGATCCACTGCAACGCCGGTGCGGACCGGACGTCTTTGGTTGCAGCGCTCTACCTCTACCGGATGGAATGCAAGAGCGCCGACGAGGCGGAAAGGCAGCTCTCGGTTCGATACGGGCACTTTCCTTTCTTCGGGAATTCTAC
>Ga0315285_10002568_pt1 | contig 18948 bp, 9 predicted proteins | sample YL17G09_36_MG_FD_203698 | JGI IMG/M metagenome (GOLD analysis project Ga0315285, IMG submission 203698) | Sediment microbial communities from Yellowstone Lake, YNP, Wyoming, USA - YL17G09_36 | ecosystem: Environmental > Aquatic > Freshwater > Lake > Sediment | place: USA: Wyoming | collected...
CTCCCCCCCCCCCCCCATCCCTCACAGCCAAGGCTCCAACCCGCTCAAGATCGGGGTGCCCAAACGGGTGCCGTCCCTCAACTCCCAAGTCGAGGCCAAGTGCCGCGAGCTCGGGGGGACGCAGGCTATCCACTCGGTCCTCGTCGCCAACAACGGCATCGCGGCCGTCAAGTTCATGCGGTCCATCCGGTCGTGGGCGTACAAAACGTTTGGGAACGAGCGCGCGGTCGCGATCGTGGCTATGGCGACACCGGAGGACATGCGCATCGACGCAGAGCACATCCGCATGGCCGACCAGTTTGTCGAGGTGCCGGGCGGGTAAGTGGCGGAGGGTGGGGGGGGGGTGGAGGCGTGGCGAGGGTTGAGCGCGCGGCCGGCCTCGACCCCCTCGCCGCCCGCCAACGCCTCTCCTCCCCTCCAGGTCCAACAACAACAACTACGCCAACGTCCCCCTCATCGTCCAAGTCGCCGACCGCGCCAACGTGGACGCGGTGTGGCCGGGGTGGGGGCACGCGTCGGAAAAGCCGGAGCTGCCGACGGCGCTCGCCGACACGCCGCGCGGCATCCGCTTCCTCGGCCCGCCCGCGGCCGCCATGGCGGCGCTGGGCGACAAGATCGGGTCGACCATCATGGCGCAGGCGGCGGGCGTGCCCACCATCCCGTGGTCGGGGACGGGGGTCGCGGTCGACTTTGGGTCGTGCCACGGCGTCATCCCGCCCGACGTCTACGCGTCGGCGTGCGTGCACACCGTGGACGACGCCCTCGCCTCGTGCGCCCGCATCGGGTACCCGGTCATGCTCAAGGCGTCGTGGGGGGGCGGCGGGAAAGGGATTCGGAAGGTGGGTCGGGGGGGGGGCGAGAGGAGAGGCGCGCGCGCTCGCGCGGCCGTCTGCCCCCCCCCCCCCCCCCCCCCCCCCCCCCCCCCCCCCCCCCCCCCCCCCCCCCCCCCCCCCCGGCCCCCGCGGGGCCGCCCGGGCGGCCGTCTCCCCGACCCCTCCCACCCCCTCCCCCTCCCCGCCCCCACAGGTCGCCTCCGACGACGACGTGCGCGCCGTGTTCCGCGCGGTCCAGGGCGAGGTCCCGGGCTCCCCCATCTTCACGATGAAGCTCGCGCCCGCGTCGCGCCACCTCGAGGTGCAACTCCTGTGCGACGCGCACGGCGGCGTCACGTCCATCCACTCCCGCGACTGCTCCGTGCAGCGCCGGCACCAGAAGATCGTGGAAGAGGGTCCCGTCACCAAGGCGCCCGCGGGCAAGCTGCGCGAGATGGAGCGCTGCGCGCGCGCGCTCGCGCGCGCGGTCGGCTATGTGGGGGCGGCGACCGTCGAGTACCTGTACACGCTCGACACCGGCGAATTCTTCTTCCTGGAGCTCAACCCGCGCCTGCAGGTCGAGCACCCGGTGACGGAATGGATCTCCGGCGTCAACATCCCGTCGGCCCAACTCCTCGTCGGCATGGGCGTCCCCCTGCACCGCATCCCCGACATCCGCCGCCTGTACGGCAAGGACCCCAAAGCGTCGGACGCCATCGACTTCGAGGCGGACGCGCAAACGCCGCCCTCTGGCCACGTCGTCGCGGTGCGCATCACGTCGGAGGACGCCAACGACGGGTTCAAACCCACGTGCGGCAACATCGACGAGCTGTCGTTCCGCACCTCGCCCGACGTGTGGGGCTACTTTTCGGTCAAGTCGGGCGGCGGGATTCACGAGTATTCGGATTCGCAGTTCGGCCACCTCTTTGCCAAGGGCGAAACCCGGGAAGCCGCCATCCGGGCCATGGTCGTCGCGCTCAAAGAGGTCAAGATTCGGGGCGAGATCCGGACGATCGTCGACTACGCCACGGAAATGGTGCAAGACCCAGACTTTGTGCAAAACCGCATTTCGACCGGGTGGCTCGACGCGCGCATCGCGGCGCACGTCCGCGCCGAGAAACCGGCCTGGTACCTGGCCGTCATTGCTGGCGGGTTGCTCCGCTGCCTGGACACGGTCGCCGCCGTGTCGGCCGAGTATTTGGGCTACCTGGAAAAGGGCCAACTCCCGCCCGCGCGCCTGACCCTCACGTCGGTCCCCGCCCAGTTTGTCGTCGACGGCGCCGCGTACGACGCGACCGTCGCGCGGCGCGGCCCTCAAGCGTTTCGGGTGACGCTGGGGGGGACGCACGTGGACGTTGTCGCGCGGCGGCTGAATGATGGCGGCCTCCTCGTCCAGGTCGACGGCGGGTCGCACGTCGTCCATTCGGAAGAAGAAGCCGCCGGCACCCGCCTCACGATCGACTCGCTCACCTGCCTCCTGGCCAACGAGGCCGACCCGTCCCGCCTGGTCACCATGTCGCCGGGGAAGCTGGTGCGCCACCTCGTCGCCGACGGCGCGCGCGTCGAGGCGGGCGCGCCGTACGCCGAGATCGAGGTCATGAAGATGCTCATGCCGTTGCTCTCTCCCGCGGCGGGCGCCATCGAGTTCAAGCTGCCCGAGGGCTCGGTGCTGGCGGCGGGCGACCTCATCGCGCGGCTCGCGCTCGACGCCGCGCACGCGGTCGAGCGCGCGGCGCCCTACACCGGCGGCTTCCCGGAGCTGGGGCCGCCCCTCATCTACTCGCAAGGCGTCGACCACCGGTTCAAACAGGCCGCGGAAGCGGCCAAGGGCGTGATGGCCGGCTTTGAGCACGACCCCGACGCGGTCGTCGCCGACCTCCTCGCCTGCCTCGACGACCCCGCCCTCGCCCTGCTCCAGTGGGCGTCCGAGTTTGCCGTCGTGCAAACCCGGCTCCCCGTGGACCTGGCCAACGAGCTCGAGCGCGTCGCCGCCGCGCACGAGCGCGACCTCATGTCGGTCGACCCCGGCTCGGACGACGGCCGCGCGGGCGCGTTCCCCGCCGCCGCCCTCCTGGCCGCCATCGAGGCCGCCATCGAGGCCTCTCCCGACGGCGACGGCGCGTCCCTCGCCGCGACGGCGGAACCGCTCACGCGCGTCGCGCGCGCGCACGCCGGCGGCAAAGAGGTGTACGCGCGCTCGGTCGCGTGCGACCTGTTTGAGGAATTTTTGGACGTCGAGGAGCGCTTTGCGTCGCGCGGCGGCGCGACGGAGCAGGAGGTCATCGACTCGCTGCGCGGCGTGTACGCCAACAACCTTGGCGCGGTCGTCGACATCGTCGTCTCCCACATGGGCCTGCCGCGCAAGGTGCGGCTGGCCACGGCTCTGATGGCGGCCCTGGTCCTGCCCTCGCCCGAGCACTACCGCCCCCTCCTGCGCCGCGTCGCGGCGCTCGGCGCGGCGGGCGGCGACGCCGCGCTCCTCGCCCAGCAACTCCTCGAACACTCGCTCCTCGCCGAATTGCAAGCCGTCGTCGCGCGCGCCCTGTCCGGCCTCGACATGTTTGCGGGGGGGCAACTGTCGGGCCTGGACCTGCTCCACGCCGAGTACGACGCGTGCGCCGACGACTCGTCCGCCGCCGCCGCGGGCGACGCGCCGGCGGCGGTGACGGCGATGCCGGAGCTGTGCCGGCGGCCGACCGTGGTCGAGGGGCTGTATTCCGGCCTCTCCGGCGGCGCGTCGCTCGCCGCGACGCAGCTCGACGCCAAGGTGCGCCTCCTCGTCGACGCCCCCGCCGCCGTCGACGACGCCCTCGCCTCCCTCCTCGACGCCCGCGACGCCACCCTCGCCTCGCGCGCGCTGTCCACCTACGTCAAGCGCGTCTACCACCCCCTCCTCACGCGCGGCCCGGACCTCGCGGGCGGCGCGGCGACCGGCGCGCCGCTCACCGCCGTCTGGACGCACGAGCACCCTGGCCTGGACGGCACCAAGGCCGCGCGGTCGGGGGCGGGGGCGGCGGTGGCGGTGGGGGGGTTGGACGCGCTGCCGGCCGCGCTCGACGCGGCCGAGGCCGCGCTCGCGGCGGCCGGCCACGCCGACCTCCCGCGCGGCACCCTGCACGTCATCCTGACCCGCGGCGGCGACGCGGCCCTGGCTCTGACGCCGGCGGCCGCCCCGCTGCTCGCCGCCGCGCGCGACGCGGCCGCGCCGTTTGCCGCCGCGGCGGGCGAGGCGCTCGTCGGCGCCGACCCGCGCCCCGCGGTCGCGGCCGTCACCGCCGCGGTCGCGTCCATCGAGCCCCACCTGGCCGCCGCGGGCTACGAGCACGTGAGCGTGCTGGTCAAGACGGGGGCGGTCGCGCCGCTGCGCGTCGGCCTCGTGCGCCGCGGCGGCCGCTACGCGCCCGACCCGCTCCTCGCCGCGGTGGAGCCCCACACCGCGGCGCTCCTGGAGCTCTCCCGCCTGGCGCCATTTGGCCCGCGCGTCGCGTACGCGCCGTCGCGCAACCGGCAAGCGCACTCGTACGCGGTCGTCGAGCGGCGCGACCCGCGCGCGCCCGCGCTGCGCCGCGTGTTTGTGCGGTCGGCCGTGCGCCAGCTGGGCGCGCCGGCTCTCCTCGCCGCCACGTACAAGGGCGACGCGGGCGCGGTCGCTGCCGGCGTCATGGACGAAGTCGACGCCGCGCTCGGCGCCGCGCTGCGCGAGCTCGAGCGCGGCCACCCCGGCGCCGGCAGCCGCGGGGGTGGGGACGGCGGCCGCGCCGACTGGGCGCACGTCTTCCTGACCGTCCTCCCCCCGCTGCCGCTGGGCGCGGGCGCCGACGGCGGGCGCGTCGCGGCCGCGCTGCGCGCGGCCGCCGCGCGCGCGACCGCGCGGCACGGCCCCCAACTCCGCCGCGCGGGCCTCGCCCAGTGGGAGGTGCGTCTGCGCGCCGCCGACGGCGGCGGCGCGTGGCGGGTCGTCGTCGCGTCGCCGACGGGGCACGAGACGGGGGAAGACTTTGTGTCGGTCTACCGCGAAGCGCCGGGCGGGGACGGCACCGACGCGGTGCCCACCTACGCCGCCGCGCCCGGGGCCGGGCCGCCGGGGCCGCTCGACGGCGCGCCCCTGCTCTCGCCCTACCCCCCTCTCGAGGGGCTGCAACAAAAGCGGCTCGCCGCGCGGCGCCACCGCACGACCTACTGCTACGACTTTCCGTCCGTCTTTGAAAACGCGCTGCGCGGCATCTGGTCGGCCCGCGCGTCCGCGCGCGAGCCGGGCGAGCTCCCGGTCGGGCGCCTGGTGGACGCCGCGGAGCTGGTCCTCCCCCCCGGCGCCACGTTCGCCGCCCCCGGCCACATGGCCCCCGTCGACCGCGCCGTCGGCCGCAACGACGTCGGCGTCGTCGCCTGGATCCTCACCCTGCGCACGCCCGAGTGCCCGTCGGGGCGCCGCATCGTGGCGGTCGCCAACGACATCACGCACAACTCGGGCGCGTTTGGCCCGCGCGAGGACGCCGCGTTCCGGGGCGCGACCGAGCTGGCGCTCGCGGAGCGGCTGCCGCTGGTCTACCTCGCCGCCAACTCGGGCGCCCGCGTCGGCCTCGCCGCGGAAGTCAAGGCGTGCCTGCGCGTCGAGTGGGCGGTCGCCGACGACCCGACCAAGGGCTTCAAATCGCTCTACCTCACCGACGACGACTACCAGGCCATCATCGCGCGCGCGCCAGGCGCGGTCAAGGCGACGGCCGACACGGGGCCCGACGGGAGCCTGCGCTGGACGCTCACCGACGTGGTCGGCGCGGAGGACGGCCTCGGCGTCGAAAACCTCTCCGGCTCCGGCGCCATCGCGTCCGCCTACTCGCGCGCCTTTGCCGAAGGGTTCACGTTGACCCTCGTCTCCGGCCGCACCGTGGGCATCGGGGCCTACCTTGCGCGGCTCGGCCGGCGCTGCGTGCAGCGCGCCGACCAGCCCATCATCCTCACGGGGTACGCCGCCCTCAACAAAGTGTTGGGGCGGGACGTCTACTCGTCCCACATGCAGCTGGGCGGGCCGCGGGTCATGGGGGCCAACGGGGTGAGCCACCACGTCGTCGCGGACGATTTGGAGGGCGTCGCCGCCGTGCTGACCTGGCTCTCTTACGTGCCCCCCGTCCTCGGCGGCGCGCCGCCTCTGCTCCCGGGGTCCGACCCCGCCGACCGCGCCATCGCCTACACCCCCGGCCCCTCGGAAAAGCTGGACGCGCGCGCCGCGATCGCGGGCCGCCCCTCGCCCACGCCCGGCGGCGCCTGGGTGGGCGGCCTCTTTGACCGCGGCTCCTGGACCGAGGCCCAGGCGGGGTGGGCGCGGACGGTGGTGGCCGGGCGGGCGCGGTTGGCCGGCGTGCCGGTCGGCGTGATTGCCGTCGAAGCGACGACCGTCATGCTCCAAGTCCCGGCCGACCCCGGCGACGCCGCGTCGGCCGAGCGCACGGTGCCCCAGGCGGGGCAGGTGTGGTTCCCGGACTCCGCGCTCAAGACCGCGCATGCGATCGAAGAGTTCGACGCAGAGGGCCTCCCCCTCGTCATCCTCGCCAACTGGCGCGGCTTCTCCGGCGGCCAGCGCGACCTGTACGAGGGCGTCCTCCAGGCCGGCTCCCTCATCGTGGACGCGCTGCGCAAGTTCAAGCAGCCCGCGTTTGTCTACCTGCCGCCGGGCGCCGAACTGCGCGGCGGCGCGTGGGTCGTCGTCGACGCGCAAATCAACGCGGCCCGCATCGAGATGTACGCCGACCCGACGGCGCGCGGGGGGGTGCTGGAGCCGGAGGGGCTCGTAGAGATCAAGTTCCGGACGCCCGACTTGCTGGCCGCGATGGCGCGGCTCGACCCGGCCGTCGCGGCGGCGCGCGCGGCGGCGGGGCCGGCGGCGCGCGGGCCGACCGAGCGCGAGACCGCCCTGCTGCCGGCCTACCGCCAAGTCGCCACCGCGTTTGCCGACATGCACGACACGCCGGTGCGCATGGCGGCCAAAGGGGTGTTGGCGGGCGTCGTGCCGTGGGCGGGCGCGCGCGCGTTTCTCGCGGCGCGCCTCAAACGGCGCCTCGCCGAGGACGAGCTGGCCAAGCACGCCCTCGCCGCCGACCCCGGCCTCTCGCGCGCCGCCGCTGGCGAGCACCTGCGGGCTTGGGCGGAGGGCGGCCGCGTCGGCGCGCCCGCCGTCGCGGGGTCGCCCTGGTCGGACGACCGCGCGTTCGTCGCGTGGGCGACCTCCGCCGCGGGCGCGGCCGCGGTGGCGGCCGGCCTGCGGGGGCTGCGCGCGGCGGCCGCAGGGCGCGCGGTCGCCGCGGCGGCCGACTCGGCCGAAGGGCGCGACGGGTTGACCGCGGCGCTGGGGCGGCTGATGGCGGACGACGCCAACGTGCGGGCGGCGGTGGAAGGCGCGCTCAAGGGCTTGCGCAAGTGAGGGCGGATGAGGGAGGGAGGGTGGGTGGAGGGAGAGGGAGGTGGAGGTGGGCGAGGGGGGAGGAGGGGGCGCGGTGGCGCGGTGGCCTCTGTGACCGCGGCTGGCTGGACAAGGAGGGCGCCACGCGCCGCGCCGCGGCCTCCGCGGTCGTCGGCGGGAGGGAGGGGGCCAGGAAATCAGCTCTGCTGCCGCCCCGCGCGCCTCTCTCATCACTCCTTCCCCGCCCTCCCAGCGGGCCTCCGCCCTTCCCACCCTCGATGCGCTGCATCGGCGTGTCCGCCCCCCGGGCGGGCGCCGCCCCCCGGTCGGGCGGCCGCCCCCCGGCGCGGCTTGCGCGCGTCGCCGCGGCGGCGCCCGCGCCCGCGCCGCCGCGCCCGGCGGCGGTTCGCTGGAGCGGGCCGCCGAGCGTGGGGCGGCTGTCGGGCACCGGGCTGGCCAGGTATGCGGCGGCAATCGGGCGCGCGCGGTCGCCGGCCGAACTCGCGCGCACTGCGGCGGCCGCGGCGGCGGCCCGTGGCCCGCGGCCCGCCGCGAGGCGGGCGGTGGGCGCGCCCTCGTCGCCCCCGCGGCGCCGATTGGCGCCCCGCGCCCGATTCCAATTGCGCCCCCCCCCCGCCGCCGACCCCTCCCTCGCCCCGCCGCAGTCCCGCCCCCCGCCCCCCCGTCGCCGCCCGGTGCGGCATCGTCGGCATCCACAAAGCGGCCGGCCCCGCGTCGGTCGAACTCTACGAAGCCCTGCTCATGCTGCAACACCGCGGCCAAGACTCGGCCGGCGTCGTGACGGGCGACGGCCCGCGCTTCCACGAGCACAAGGCCAACGGCCTCGTCTCGGACGTCTTCAAGGACCAGTCCACGATTGACGGGCTGGCGGGGTCTGTCGGGCTGGGGCACGTTCGCTACCCGACGGCGGGCACCGCGTCGGCCGCGGAAGCGCAACCCTTTTTCGTCAACTCCCCGCTCGGCATCTACCTCATCCACAACGGCAACCTGACCAACGCGGACGAGTTGAGGGCGATGCTCGAGGGGAGCGCCTCCTTTTTCTCGCGCCACCTGCGCACGCAGTCCGACTCGGAGGTGCGAGGGGCGGAGAGCGCGGGGGGGGGGGTGCCGCGCCTTGCCGCCTCGCTCCCGCCGCCGCACCCACCCGCGCCCCTCTTCTCCCCAGGTCCTGCTCAACGTGTTTGCCGACGAGATCCACCGCGCGCACCAGCGCTGCATGTCGGCCCCGTCCTGCGACCCGTCTTTGAAAAAGCTCGACTTCGTCCTCGAAGCCGGCGAAGCCACCATGAAGCTGCTGCGCGGCGCCTACTCCTGCGTCTGCCTCGTCAAAGGCGTCGGCGTCGTCGCGTTCCGCGACCCGTTTGGCGTGCGCCCCCTCGTCCTGGGCCGCCGCCCCTCCCCCCCGGGCGCCGCGTCCGGCGACGGCTACGACTATTGCGTCGCGTCCGAAGATTGCGCGTTTGGGCCGATCGGGTTTGAACGGGTGCGCGACGTCGCGCCGGGCGAGATGGTCGTCGTCACCGACGACGGCCGCCTCGTCTCCCGCCAGTGCGCGCCCGGCGTGACCTGCCCCTGCATCTTTGAGTACATCTACCTCGCGCGCCCCGACTCCGTGCTCAACGGCATCTCGGTCTACAACTTTCAGCTGGGCCTCGGCACGCGGCTCGCCGCGGCGGTGCGCGCGCGCGGATGGGCGATCGACTGCGTCGTCCCCGTGCCGGACGGGTCGCGGCCGGCGGCCATCCAAATCAGCGCCGAACTCGGCCTCCCGTACCGCGAGGGCCTCGTCAAGAACCGCTACGTCGGCCGCACGTTCATCATGCCCGACCAGCGCACCCGGGAGTTGTCCGTCCGCCGCAAGCTCAACGCCATGCCCGCCGTATTCGAGGGGCGCAACGTGCTCCTGGTGGACGACTCGATCGTGCGCGGGACGACGATGGGCCAGATCGTCGACATGGTGCGTGCGGCGGGCGCGGCGCGCGTCTACCTCGCGTCCGCCTCCCCGCCCGTGCGCTACCCCAACGTGTACGGCGTGGACATGCCGTCCCGCAAAGAGTTTGTGGCGGGGGACCTGACGGAGGACGAGGTGTGCACGCTCTTGCGCGCCGACGGGCTCCTGTACCAGACCGTCGACGACCTCGTCGCGGTCGGCCGCGAGCTCAACCCCTCGATCGTCGAGTTTGACGCGTCCTGCTTCACGGGGCGGTACGTGACGGGCGACGTGGGCGCGGCGTACCTCGCCGAACTGGAAGAGTCGGCGCGCGGGCAGGGGCGGCGGGGGGCGGCGTCGTCGACCATCTCCCTGGCGGCGGGGGCGGCATGATGGGGGCGGCGGAAACAGCGAATCGCGAGGGCCGAGGGGCGGGCGTGTGGCGAGTCGGGCCAAACCTCGAGCGACCGAGCGCGCGCGTCGGCCGACGCTCGCCCCACTCTCCCGCGCCCCGCCCTCTGGCCGTCGCCACACAAAACACCGGCCTAGGCGTCAACCGTCCCGGCCCGCCGCGCCCGCGCGCGGCGGCCGGCGCCGCGGGCCAATGGCGGCCGGCGGCGCGGCGCACCCTCCCGGCGGCGACGTCGCGCTGCCGCCGGCGGCCAATTGGTGGGAGGAGGGGTGGGCGGCGCCGCCCAGGGCGGTAGAGAGGGGGAATGCGGGCGGCCGACGACCCCCTCCTCCACTCTTCTTTCTCCTAGGTACGCCCCGACGGCCGCCTCCTTCACCTCCGACCCCCCCGCCCTGGCCGTCGCGGCCGGCTCGTCCGTGCTCGTCGTCACCGGGTGGCCGGCGCGCCCGGTGGCGGCGGTGGCCGGCGCGCACGGCGGCCGTGTCGCCGGCGTCGCGTGGGGTCACCGGCGCAACGCCACCGCCCCGCCCCCTCTCTACTCGGTCGCCGCCGACAAAACGGTGCGCGCGTGGGACGTGGCGGCCCAACGCTGCGTGCGCGTGGCGCGCGGGGCGCCCGCCGACGCGGCCGCGCTTGCAGTCGCGGGCGGCGGCGGCGCGCCCCCCGTCGTCCTGGTCGCCGGCCGCGCCGCCGGCCTGCTTGTGTGGCGCCCCGAGGCGACTCCCTCTCGACTGGCGCCCTGCGCGTGGGCGCCGCCGGGGGGCGCGACCGCGGTCGCGGCGGCGGGGCGCGTCGCGGCCGTCGGCGCGGGCGCCGGCGCCGTGTTTTTGGTCGCCGTCGACGCCGCCGGCGACGACTGCGTGCGCGTGTTGCGCAAGGTGTGGGATCACGCCGGCTGCGTGCATGATGTGGCGCTGAGAGAGGTGGGAAGCGGCACGCGTCTCCTGATTGCCTCTGGCGGCGCCGACGGCCGCCTGCACGCGGCGCAAGCGGATTTGGACGACGATGGCGATGACGTTGTCGCGTTTGCTTCGCTCGACGCGCCGCCGGCCCCTGCAGGCGCGTCGTCCGGCGGCGCGCCAGGCGCGCGCGCCTGGCGCGGCGTCGAGTGGGCGCCGACGCTGCCCCCCTCCCCGCACACCGCCTGGCTCCTCACCAGCGGCAACGGGGGCGACGTGCTCGCGTGGAAGCTGTCGTTTACTGGAGGCGAGCCGCGGGCGGCGCCCCCAGCGCGGCTCCCGGCGGTCGGCGCGCGCCCCGCCTTCGCCCTCGCCGCCGCGCCCGCGTCGGCCGACGGCGCGCCCGCCATGCTCGCTGTGACGTGTCTGGATCGCACCACGCGCGTCTGGGCGCTGCCGGACGCCGCCGAGGGCGCCAGCGACTGGCGGCGCGCGGTGCCGCTGCCCCCGTTGCCCGGCCTTGGCGGCGCGGCCACCGGGCTGGCGGCGACGCCCGACGGCTCTTTTGTGGCCGTGTGCGTCGCGGGCGCTGACGGGTGCGTGCGGTCGTGGGCGCCCGCGCGCGGCCGCGGCGTCGCGTCGCGCGCCGCCCTCGCGTGGCGCGGCGTCCCCCCCCGCGCCGCCTGCATCGCGGTGCGCCCCACGCCCGACGGCGCTCACATCATCGCCGTCGGCGGCGGCGACGGCGGCGGCCTGGCGGTGGTGGCCGCCGGCGCGGCGCGCGGCGCGCCGCTGACCGCGGCGGGGCCGGCGCTGGCAAGCCTCGCTTGGCTGCCGGCGCCGCCGTCCGCCGATCTGCTGGCCCTGACCCAAGACGGCCGCCTGCAGCGGTGGCCCGCGCGGTCGGTGGACGCGGCCGCCGCCGCCGCGGCGACCGCGGGCGGCGCGCTGCCGCGCGCGACCGCGCCGCCGCCCGCCGACGCCGCGGCCGAGCTCGACCCCGACGCCGCGGGCGACACATTGACCAGCCTGGCGGTGGCGGACCTCGGCGCGGCTGGCGTGGCGCTCGCGGTGGGGACGGCGGGCGGCGGCGTGCGCGCGTACCGCCGCGCCGCGACCCCCGCCGCCCCCTGGGCCCGCGACCCGCCGCCGCCCGCGTCGCGCGGGCACGCAGCCGCCGTAGGCGCGTTGGCATGGCGCGTCGAAGTGGAGCCCGGCGACGGCGGCCTGCCCTGGCTCGCGTCGGCGTGCGCGGGCGGCGCCGTCGCCGTCGCCGCCGGCGCGCGCGCGCCCGCCACGCTCCCGCCCGGGCCTCCCGCGTCCGCCCTGGCCTGGGTGCCCAATGGAAGTACCTTGGCCGTTGGGCGGGCGGACGGAACGATTGATGTGGTCGCCGTCGCGCCCGCCGCGTCTGCGCTCGCGACCGCGCGCACGCTGCGCCGGCACGGCGCCCGCGTGCGCGCCCTGGCCTGGCTCCCGCCCCCGCACGGGCTGGGAGGTGGGCGGCCGGCGTTGCTGTCGGCGGGCGACGACCACAGCGTTCGCTGCTGGGACGCAGAGGGCGGAGGGGAGGGGGAGGGGGTGGCGGCGGCGGCGGCGGCGCCCGCGCCCGCGCCGGCGCCGAGACCACGGCAAGCGCCCGGCGCCTGGCTCGGCACGGAGAGTCTGCTGCCGGTCGACCGCGACGGCGGCGCCGCCACAGACCTCGCGTCGCTCGCATGCGCGCTCGCCGCCGCGCGCCGCGGCCGGGAGCGGCCGTCGCCCCGGTGCGCCAATCCATGGGTCGACACGGGGGCTGCGATTGCATCCCTGCACGCCGCCGCCGACGCGGAAGCCGCCACCGCCGCCGCGCTCCCGCGCGGCGACGCGCGCGCGGCGCGCCGCGCGGCCGCCCTCCGCCTCTTCGCCGGCGACCCCGGAGGCGCCGCGGCGGAGCTCGCCACGATCCCGGGCCCGCCCGACGCGGACGCGGTGGCGCTGGCGGCCGCCGCCGGCCGCGGCGCGTACGCCGCCGCCGCAACCGCGCGCGCCGCGTCCCTCGCCGCCGCCGGCGACGCCCACCTGGCCGCGCTCTACCACCTGGCCGCGGGCGACGCCCGGGCCGCGGTCGCGTGCCTGGCCCGGCGCGGGCTGGCGACCGACGCCGGCGCGCTCGCGCGCGCGCGGCTGCCGCCCGGGGCGGCCGCCACCGCGGTCGCGGCCGCGTCCATCGCGCCCCGGCTGGCGGCCGCGGGCGACGCGGCTGGGGCGGCGGCGGCGTGGCTGGCGGCGGGCGACGCAGGGGAGGCGGCCGCCGCGGGCGGTGGCGCCGACGCGGGGGCGCTGGCGGCCGCGCTCGCCGAGTGAGAGAGGAGGGCGGGCGCGATGCAGAGAGCCGGACTTGACACTGAGCGCGGGAGGAGGGAGGGGCGGACGGGCGGCCGCCGCGCGCTGCGGCGAGCGCGCGGCGCCAGCACCCGCCACACACCGCACCCCCCCCGCCCCCCACCCCCAATGTACAGCAACTACGCGGACGACTTGCGCGCCCCCCGCGCGGGCGGGTCGGGCGCGGCCGCGTCCGCGGCCAAAGTCAAAGACCCCGTCCTCAAAGCGGTCGCCTGGGTCAAGGGCCGGTCCCAGCGGGAGAAGGGCATCCTGCTGGGCGGGGCGGGCGTCGTGGTGAGGGGGGAGGGGGCGTGGGGAGGGGGTGGCGCGCGGCGCGCGCCATCGGCGCGGGGCGGCGTCGGCGTCCGGCCGAGCCCCTGGCCGCTCTCTTCTCGCGGCGGCAATGCCGGGACCACGCGAGGCGTGGGGCGGGCCTCGCCCGGGCGCCGACGCGGTGCGGGCGCGGGGCCTGCCATCGCGGGGCGCCCCCCCACCCGCCCCGGATTGGGCGGCCGCCGCCCCAATCGCGGCCCGACCGCGCCCAGAATGACGCGGCAGCGGCGCCCGGGAACGGGTCGACCCGGGGAGCGCGGGTGCCGAAGCGCGCGCGCCGACCCCTGGCTCCCTCTCCTTCCCAGCTCCTCGCCCTCCTCTGGCTCGTCATCGAGGACCACGACAACCTGTTTGTCCTCGCGGAAGCCGTGCACGCCGCCGGCATCGGCCTGCTCTGCTACAAACTCGCCAAGAAGCGCAACTGCGGCGGGCTCTCGCTCCAGTCCCAATACCTGACGGCGGCCTTTCTGGGGGTGCGCCTGCTCTGCTCCTTCATGATGGAGTACGACATCCACACCCTCCTCGATTTCATCACCCTCGCCGCCACCTGCTGGGTGATCTATGAGCTCGCCGTCCCCCTCGCCGACACCTACCAGGCCGACCAGGACGCCCTGCCCTGGTGGCTCGTCGCCGCGCCCTGCCTCGCGTGCGCGCTCGTCGCCCACCCCTCCACCCACCACCCGCTCCCCTTCCGCGTCCTGTGGGCGACGTGCGTGTACATGGAGGCGGTGTCGGTGCTGCCCCAGCTGCGCATGATGCAAAAGGTGTGGAGAGGGAGGGGGGAGTGGGGGTTGGGGTGGGGATTTTTGGTGGGCGCGCGCGCGCGCGCAGCACTCGCGCCGACCGCTCCCCGCGCCCCTCTCCTTCCCTCCCTCCCAGGCGCGCGTCGTTGAGCGGTTCACCGGTGCGTCGAGTGGCGGCGGCGGCAGCCGCAGGAGGCGCGGAAGGCGGGAGAGGGCGCCGACACCGACCCCCTGCTCCCCCCCCCCCTCCCCCCCCCCTCCAGCGCACTATGTCTTCGCCCTGGGCGTCTCCCGCTTCATCTCCTGCTCCCACTGGCTCCTGCAACTCGCCGACGGTTCCTCCTTCCTGCTGCGCGCACTCGGGTCGGGCCTGTGGCCGGCGGCGGTGCTCGCCTCGGAGGTCGTGCAAACGTTCATCCTGGCCGACTTCTGCTACTACTACGTCAAATCCTATGCCGACGGGTCGGGCGTCATCCACCTGGCGGCCGGGATTGTGTGAGGAGGTGGGAGGGGGGGTGTTGGGTGGGGGGTCCGGGGCGCTGCGCCGCGTTGCCTGCGGCTCGCTGCCTCCCCCCCTTTTTTCCTTTCCGGTCGTGCCCCAGTGTCAGCATTCTCAGCGTCAAAGCAAAAACCTACTACGAGCGTCCCCCCGTGTCTCTCACTCCCCTCCCACCGCCACCCCGAGTGCGCGCCGCTTGGCGCAGCGCCGCGGCAGCGCCTCCAGCGCCGCCTCCCACAGCAGCACGCCCGGTGCGGGCCATCCCGGCGGCGGCGGGCGGCGGGCGACGCCCCGGAAGCGGGCGCGGAGTGCGGCGTCAAAAGCGGCGAGCGCCGCGTCTGACCGGTGGTCGACCGCGAACCAGCACCGCGTCCCCGGCCCGCTCAAAGAGGCGGCAGCAGCAATGAGTGCCTCTGCGGAGGGCGAGTCGCCGCCGGGGTCCGTGTAGACGCAATCCGCCGCGGCGACGACGGCCGGCGCGCGCGGCAGCGCCGCCGCGAGCGCGGGCGCGGCGCCGGGGTCGGCCCAGTCCAGAGTGGCGACCGTCACCCGGCCCGGCGTCGGGCGAGGGCTCGCGCTGGCCAGGCCGTTGAGCGCCGCGCTTGCCTCGAGCGCCCCCACCACCCCTCCCCTGTCCGTCGCCACCGCGGCCGCGCCCGCGGCCGCGGCCGCCAGTGAGGGCAGGCCAGCGGCGCCGGCGCCGAGTTCGACAAAGAGGGCGCCCGCGAGGCGGCCGGTGGGGGCCAAGGCGTCGACCGCCGCGGCGAGCACGAGCGCGGCCTCCCAGAGCACGCTCCCGACGCCCAGAGAAGCGCCGGCCGCGCCCCGCGGTGTCTGTTGGAGCAGCAGGTCCCTCTTCAGTCCCGGCAGAGTCACGGCGACGGCGTCGGCGGCGTGGAGGGCCCACCGCGCGTCGGGCGCCGGCGCGGCGAGCGTGCGCGTGCATGGCGCGCCGTCTTCGTAGCCGGACAGGCGCACGGAGAGCATGGCGGGCGGAGTGGAGAGGGAAAGGCGGGCGCCGGGGCACCGGCGCCCCCGATTGGGTGCTCAGCAGGTGTGCGCCGCCCAACTCACCCCTCCCCTCCTCCCTCCTCTCCGTCGTCGCCCGGCAGCTGGGGCAGCAGCGCCGACCCCGTCCGCGCCAGCCCCGGCGGCGGCGACCGCGCGTCGGCGGCCAGGGGGCCGCCGTCGGCCGACGCGGTGAGCCCGAGCGCGGCCGCGCGCGACGCGCCCGCCCAGCGGCGGGCGAAGCGCCAGCGCCAGAGGTCGGCGTCGGAGTCGTCATCGGGGATGGCCCTCGACGCCGCGGCGGGCGGGCGGGCCCTCGCGGGCGGGCGGGGTGGGGCGCGGGGCGCGGGAGGCCGCAGGCGGTGCGGCGCGCCCAGGACTGCAGCGCGCGGCTTGGCTCGAGACACAGGCGCCAGAGACGACCCCGCCGACGACCGCGGCGACAACGACGAGCCCGAGTGAAGGGAGACGGGCGACGGGGGTCGCGCCGAGCCCGACCTGAGGAAAGGAGGAGGGTCGACGCTTCACCCACGCTCGTCCCGGCCCGCGTTCGATATCGCGCGTCGACATCGGCGATGGGTGCAGCGGCCGCGGCCGGGCGGCCGCGGGCTTGGGACGCTTCGAGCCCGTCCATTCGCGGTCTCCCGCGCCCGCCGGGCGCGGCACCCGCCACCAGGCGCGCACCAGGATGATTCCAGCAGTTCCGGAAGGTCTTCCGGGTCAATTGCGTGCCGATTCATGGGCGCGGAGTGAGCGGGCGCCGACGCGGCCCCCGCGCCCACACCCCGCCGGCTGCCGCACCCCTCGCGCCCTCGCGCCCGCGCCTCACCGCCCCGACCCTCGATGCGGGAAATTCCCGAGAGCGGCGCCCCGCCCCCGCGCCGCATCCTCGTGGCTGTCGACGATTCCGCCGAGGCTGAAGCCGCCCTCGGCTGGGCCCTGGACCACGTGTACCGGTGAGGAAATGGTGCGGTGGGGCGGCAATCGAGGCGCGCGCGGCCGCCCGCGTGCGCGCCGCGCCCCGCCAACCCCTCACGTCTCTCCAGCCCCGGCGACGAGGTCCACCTCGTGCACGTCGTCCCCCGCGTGCAGCAGGCAGCGGTGTACGGCGCGCCGCCGGTCGACTTCCTGCCGCAGCAGGTAAGAGAGGAGAGAGGGAGAGTTTTTTTTTTCTCCCTCTTTTTTCTTTCTTGGTGCCCCGCGCCCACACCCACACCTCCCCACCCTCCCTTCAAGGACCCGGTCGCCTACGAGCAGCTCATCAAAAACGCGGAAGCCTTCATCGCGGCCCGCTTCCTCCCCAGGCTCCTCTCGTTGAGCCCCGAACCCGTCGTCCATGTGGTCAAGGCCGACGTCGACACCGACTCGATCGGCAACGTCGTGTGCCGCAAGGCGGGCGACCTGGGGGCGGCGGCGCTCGTCATGGCGTCCCACACAAAGTCGCGGGTGCAAGAATTTTTCTTGGGGTCGGTCACCGCCTACTGCACCCACCACTCGCCGGCACCCGTGCTAGTGGTCAAGTGAGGGTGTATGTGTGGGGTGGGGGCGGGGGTGTGGGTGTGTGTTGCGGTCGCAGGCGGGCGCGGTGGGGTCGCCGGCCGCCGGTTCGCCGCCCCCTCTCTCGCGCTCTCGCGCTCGGCCGATTACGCGGCCACCAAGAACCGGCTGCGGAGCGGCGCGTCGAAGGGCTGCGCCGCGCGCCGCGCGAGGAGGAGCGCGGCCGCCGCGGCGGCCGCCGAGGGCGCGGCCGGCGACCGCACCACCGCCGCCGCCGCGACCAGAGCCGCGTGCAACGCTAGCGCGTTGAGCAGCAGCACGGGCAGGCAGGGCGACAGCGGCATGGCGCGTGGCCGAGGGGTGTGGGCCTCGGGCGCCGCGCGCGGAGGCGGAGGCCGGCACGCCCGCCGCTCCAGACCCGCAGAGCAAACCGATCAGGCAACACAGGCACCCCACCACCCTGCAGCGACGACCGCGGGAGCGCGGCGCGCGGACTGCCCGTCGCGCCGCGCTCGCCCGGACGCGCGCGTCTCTCTCCCTCTTCACGCCGCCACCTCGCCGCCCCCACACCCCAGCGCATGCACCAGGCAGCAGTAATGCCCCCCCCCTCTCCCCCAGGTGTCGGGCGAGGTGGAGCGCAGGGCGGCGAGCGTGGGCGACGCGGCGGCGGCGGCCGCGTCGAGCCCCGGCCCCGCTTCAGCGGGCACCAGGCCCGCGGGGTCGCCGGGCTCCCCGCCCTGGAACTCGACGTGCGCGGCAAAGGCGAGGCCGGGCGTGGCGAGGGCGGCGGCGTGCGCGGCGCAAACGGAGGCCGCGGCGGCCGGCGCGCGCGCGCCGGCGGCTGGCCACCCGAACTCTGTCGCCGCCAGCACCGCCTGCGGCGCGCGCGCGGGGTCGGACACGCCGAGAGCCGCCGCACGCGCTCTCTGGGACGCGGCGAGGGACGGGAGGTCGGACACGTGGCACGAGGCGGGCCACCCGCGCGCGCCGGCCGCGCCGTACGGCGCCACGCCCACGCTCCAGTCCACCCCCACCCCCAGCTCCGCCCACAGGCCATCAACCAGGACGCCCGACCCGATGTGGGGGCGGCCGCCGCGGTCGCCGCGGGGGGGGGTGGCCCAGGTGGCGTCGACGGCGGCCAGCACGAGCGCGGGCGGCGCGCCGACGCTTGTCAGCGCGTCCGCGGTGGCGCGCACCAGGGCTGCGTACCGTTGGATGACGGCCGCTTGCACCGTGGGCGACGTGCCGGGGCCGGCGACGGTCGGGGTGAGGTCGAAGGACGACGCGCTCGCCGCGGCGGCCCAGACTTCGAACGCGGAAAACCGGCCGCCCCCTCCTTTCCCGCGGAAGCGGTCGCCCAGGAACGCGACAAAGTCGGCAAAGTCGGGCATGGCGGCCAGGGTGGGGGCGCAGCCGCCAAAGTCGGGGGCGCGGGGGGCGCCGGCGCCGCCGCGCGCGGCGCCGGCGCAGCGCGCGTCGCGCGCGCGCTCCGGGGCGCGCCACAGGGTGGCGACCGACTGAATGCCGTGCGCGGCGTCCAGCGCGAGGTAGGCCGCCGTCTGGTTGATGGCGGCTTCCGCGTAACAGTGGCGGCGGCGCGGTCGAGGCGAGGGCGCGGCCGCCACCGCGCTCGCCGCGCGCACGGCGCCCGCCGCCGGCTCGCCCCTCGCCCATTCCACCGTCCCGGCCGGGCAGTCCCCGTCGGGCGGGGGATAGTCGGGCTCAAACGAGGCCCAGTGGGCGGCGTAGCGGCGCGCGCCGGGCGCGAGCGACGCGAGCGCGGCATACCGCGCCGCGCCCGCCGCCGACCCGGGCTCCAACCCGGCCGCGTCCCAGAAGCGCTCGTCGTGCACGCCCAGCTTGGCGCCGGGGGGGACGTAGCCGGCCGAGGGGCCGGTGCCTGAGGGGCGGGGGGGCGCGCGTCGGGCGCGAGGGCGCGGGCGGCGCTGGGAGGGGCAAGATGGCGAGCCGCGGTCCCCGCTCCCCCTCTCCACCCACCTAGCAGCGGTCTCCCCAATCTGGGAGCCGCCTTCCAG
>Ga0315285_10002569_pt1 | contig 18944 bp, 17 predicted proteins | sample YL17G09_36_MG_FD_203698 | JGI IMG/M metagenome (GOLD analysis project Ga0315285, IMG submission 203698) | Sediment microbial communities from Yellowstone Lake, YNP, Wyoming, USA - YL17G09_36 | ecosystem: Environmental > Aquatic > Freshwater > Lake > Sediment | place: USA: Wyoming | collected...
CCCAGACGACTTTGCCGATCCCGCCGTTTTTGATGAACTTTCTGGCCTGCCACCACCAGTCTTTGGAGGCGCCCTGTGCGCCGCATTGAAACACTCTGCCGGTGCGGTTGACGCAGTCGCGGACGTCGAGGGCTTCTTCGATGGTGTACGTCATAGGCTTTTGGCAATAGACGTCCTTGCCGGCTTGCATGGCGTGGATCGAGTTGAGTGCGTGCCAGTGGTCGGGTGTAGCGATGACGACGCCGTGGATATCGTCGCGTTCGAGCAGTTTGCGATAGTCGGTGTAGGCGTCGATGTCGCGGCCGACGCTGCTTTTCACCCATCTTTTGCGGTACTCCTGCCGCTTTATGTAACAGTCGGACACGGCGCGGACCTGTATTTTGGCGCCGTCTTTCTCGAATTTGCACAGTTCTTCGAGGTGGGAGCCGCCCATCCCGCCGATGCCGATAATGCCCAGGCCGATGATTTCGTCGTCTTTCAACAGGCGGCCCGTCTTGGGCGAGCGCGGGTCGACCGCGGGCGCCTTGGGCCGGGTCTTCGCCGCAGTCGCGTCCAACGCCGCCAAACCGATTCCCGCAGCCGCTGCCACGCCCAGAAACCCGCGCCGATCCATGCCACTGCGTTTTTCCATGAGCACCTCCTGAGGCGGCATAGCCGCAACCACTTTCTTTGTCGAGCGAAACCGCGCGTGGCGGCAGGACGCGACGGGGACGTCGCGTCTACGTTCGCAACAGTATACCGGAGTAAGGGTGCTGTTCCAACGGAAAACTGCGGGATTAAGAGTGGGACACCCCCCACAAAAGCCGGGGGGCGTCCCGACGGATTGGTTCCAATGGGCTGTTGAAATAGGCAGACAACTCTATTGGGGGCACGCGAAAAGCAGGGACAGACACGCTTTTCAAACTGCCGAAAAGCGAGTCAGTCCCTGTTTTTCGCTGGGGTTGACGGGCGCGGGTCATATAGGATAAAGTCCTGCCATTGTGGGATAGGGGAGTTCTTTCTTTTGCGAAAGGAGAGGGATATGAAGCATGTGAAGTCGACGACGCGGCAGACCCCGGTGAAGGCACAGGCTCCGTTCGATCCGTACCAGGAGAAGAAGGGCCGCCTTTTTGGGCCGTTCAGCCCGGGCGGATTTACGAAGTAAGCCGCTTTAGCGGGGGGATTTTAAGAGGCGCGCATCTCGCGCGCTCACATATAGGCGAGTCGAGAGAAACGCTCATTATTTGCCCAGCGCGATGATGGCTCTGGCTATTTGGTCGCGTTTTTTGGTCAGTTGTTCGGGCTCGCGCGGGAACGAGACGAGGTTGGGGACCAGACCTTTGATGTTCAACGCCTCTGACGCCCGGCTCAGGGCCGGGTGTTGGGGTTTTTTCTTTTGGACTTCGCGGAATCGCGCCATCAGGATCGTGAGGTAGTCGTAATCGTCGATGCCGTCGCGGATGTTTTCCCACCGTATTGAGTCGACGGGCCCGTCGGGACCGGGATAGACGAGCAGGCCGTCGCCGTTGACGGGCGTGACGTCGACGAGCGAGGCGTAGGGGTCTTCGGAGGCGTCGGTGTAGTTGACGGCCCAGTGGCGGATGCCCTGGACGCCGAGCGCCCACGCCTGCCAGAACAGCATGCGGTGCTCGACGGATGAAGAATCGACGAGGAAATTGCAGTACGGCCTGGGCGTCTGGTGGTTGACGTAGAGCCATACGGGCTTGCCCTGCGCGATGTGGTCGAGCAGGGATTTGTTGTTGAGCGTGTCCATGAGGGGCAAGTGGACAGCCCATATCTTGACGCCTTCCGGGAGAAACGGCTGAAAGCCTTCGTTGGTGATCATCATGGGGATGTTGGGAGCGATTTTGGCCCAGGTTTTCATTGTCTCGGTGAGGTTAGGCCAAGTGGGCGGTGGCGGCTCGTCGGCGACGTGGCAGAACACCACGTCCTGGAGGTCATTGGCTTTGACGAACTTGTTGGCCTGTTTGAGTGTCACGGGGTCGTTGGCCAGCGACGCGGGTGCGGAGACGGATGTTGCGCCTTTTGCGAGCAGGCTGATGAGTTTGGGTTTGAATTGGGCGAGTTTGGCTTCGTAGTTGGGGCCAGGCTCGGGTAGTTGCGTGGATTCGCGCAAGGTTACGCGGTGCTCGAGCGCGTTGAGTGCGTAGGCATCGGCAAGGCTGTCGGGCGCGGCCGGGAGGCGTCCCAACAGGAAGTCGGTTTTTAGCGCGGGGGAGGGGGGCAGTTCGAAGTCGTAAACGTTCAACTCGAGGTTCAACTCGACGGGTTCGGTTTCCTGGGCCGTCATGACGAGCTGTCCCGTGTAGAGGCCGGGTGCGATGTCCGGCGGGGCGTATACGGTAAACCACACGGGGTAACAGCGGCCGGGTGCGGCATCGAACGGTTTGAATGGCGGCAATGCGTCTGGCCACTCGCCCGTCGGCCCTTCGAAGTATGACGGCACGCGGATCTGCTGAAAGAGGACGTTGAAGATCGAGATGTTTTCGGCGGGGATGGTGGAATTGGCGGCAACGTTTTTCAGCGAGCCCTTTTTAAAGTGTATATCACGCAGCGGCTCGAGTTCGGGTCTCACGACGATCTGAAACGACTCGCGTTCATTTCGGGCGAGGGCCACGCGGATCGTGTTGTCGAGTTGAGGGGCCGGCTCGACCTTGTCGTCCGGGTGGATTTTTTCGAGCGACGACTCGGCCCAGACGGCGGCGGGTTTTCGCGCGGCGAGGGGGCGCTTGAGCGTTCGCAGGCCGCGGTCGAGGACGTGGGGTGCGTCGGTCCATGCGGCCATGGCGATCGGATCAGCGGGCGTACCGACGACGAACTGGGTGTCGATTCCGCCGTGTGGGGCGGCCATGTCGGCACTGAGCGCGAACAGCCCGCCGCCCGGGTGGCGCAACTCGGCGAGGAAATCGAACGGGCTGTCGCCGGGCGCGGTCCAGTCGAACGTGCAGCGGACGAGGTGGTTGGGGTCGATGGAGAACTTTTTGGGATTGAGTCTCCATCTCCGGCCGTTGGGCGCGACGACGCTGGCATGGATCTCGAGGTCCTTGAGTTCTTTGACGGCCGACATGAGGACTTCGATCTTGCCGGGCTGGTATTCGATCTGGCCGGCCAATTCCGACGAGGCGAAGTCGACATGGCGCAGGCCGCGCACGACGTTGAGCCGGTACGTGGTCTCCCACACGCCACCGGGATTGAGCAGGCGCGGCACGAACGCCGTGTGGAACCCGGCGCTCGGGGCCTGTTGGTCCCACAGCGTGAGAAACGAGTGGGTTTCTTCGGCGTTGAACACGCCGTAGACGGTGACCTGCTCGATGGGATCGGTCGAGGCAATCCAGTTGCGCGACGCGGGATAGTAGCCGGCCCTGCGGATATTGCGCACGCCCGAGAGGGTGGGGACGTCGATCCGGTCTTCGGGGTTGAACGTTCCCCCGGGGAGGACGTCGTTGCGCACCCAGGGGACCACCCATTGCTTTTCGTCGCCCTTGTTCTCGACGCGCCAGCGCACGCGGATGGAGGCCTCGTCGGGCAGCGGTTCGATGGTGCGGACGACGTGGAAGTTTTTGATGTTTGCGCCTTCGCAGTCGTAAGTGTAGCGCAGGACGGGGCGGTTGGCGACGGACTCGTCGATTTCGAGCGTCTCGTTTGACCGCACCTGCGGGACGTACGGGTTGCCGACGCCGAAGCCTTCGAGAAGGAGGCCGTACTCGCCGGCGTAATCGCCGACGGTGGCGGTGTGGCCGAGTTGGGTGATGACGGCGCCGTCGTTGGGTGCGACAACGAGCTTGAGATATTGGCCCGTGATGGACGCGTCTTCGGTGATGACGGCGGCGCCGGCCATGAAAGTCAACAAGAAAATCAGATAAAGGGAACATATCGAGTGCATCCGCAAGCGCGGCCACACTCCAAAACTGTCTGAAGGTTTCATCGGGTTTGCCTGCCTTCCGATAACATGGCGGCATGATGGCATTCTGGCAGGGGCATGTCAATGGGAATGGGCCAATAAAATCGGTCGGATCGGTCGGATCGGACGAATTTGGCGTTTACGGAATTGATGCGCAGGCGTTGAGCCAGTTGTCCATGCCGCGTTTCATATCGGGGACGGGGTTGTCGGGGCTGTTTTCGTATTCGATCATGACAGGGCCCATGAAGTTGATCGCGTGGAGGGCCCGGGCGACCTCGACGAGATTCATGTCGCCTTCGCCGAGGACCTGCTCGTTGCCGCCGATTTTCCAGTCTTTGAGGTGCAACGAGATCAGGCGTAGGTCGAGCCGCGCGATCGCCTTGTCCGGGAATTCGCCGGACCGCAGGGCGTGGCCGGTGTCGACGCAGGCGCCCATCATGATGCTGTGGCCTTCGAGCGCGCGGAGGGTGTCTTCGACTTTGTCGTAGCGGGCGCCGGGCCCGTGGTTGTGGATGGCCACCTTGATGCCGAACTCTTCAGTGAGCCGATCGAGGCTCTCAAACGAGTCGGGCGCGGGGTCGGCCGTCAGCACCCGGACGCCCAGATCGCGGGCGAATTCGAACTTGCGCCGGTTGGCCTCGTGGTCGCCCGTGAACGCTTCGACACCGAAACACCGCACCTTGACGCCTTCCTGAGCGATTTGGTTGCGGATTTCGGGCAAGGCGGGATTGCCCGGGTCGGGCGGGAAATGGACGTTGCAGAACTCGATACTGTCCAGCCCAAGCCGTTTGAGGCAACGGATCGCGCCGTGGTAATCGAAGTTTCGGAAACTGTAACTCTGCGCCCCCAAGTCGCAGGTGTATATGGGACTCATAGGTTCCTCCCTCGGTTCTTTTTGACAGGATTACAGGATTACAGGATTTAATGCAACAAGGCGGCCGCGATTTGGCGATTTGTTCCATTAAATCCTGTGCCCCTGTCTTTGGTGCATGCGTCGACACCGGCCGCCCCCTGAGTTCTGGAGAAGTCCGTCATCCAGGCCCTATCCGTCCTATAGGTCCTATTCCCACGACTTCACTTGTTCGGAAGCTGTTCAAAGGGATATTCGCCGCGGGAAAGTGCGTCGTGATACTGAATCAACGCCTTGATAAAACGTTCCCTCTCCTGCCCTGTAAACGGGTTGTCAATCTGTGTCTCGCGCCAAGTTGCAGGTGAGGTTCCCGCAAAATGATTGACCAAAGCCATTACCTTGGAGCCCGAACCCATACCCGACAAAACAGCCTTCTCGTCCTCGGCCAAGAATCGGCCCAAGGACAAACCAATAAAGTGGCCAATGCCGATGACCGCGTTCCTCCGATCATGTTGTTCTGCCGGCATGCAGTGGATCTCGATGCCCTGACGATGGAAAAAACCGGTCATCTCGGGGTTGATGTCCCCCGTGATGCAGTACTCGCCCTTCGCAACATCATGAACGCCGAAATGACGGCGGTGGAGACGGCAAAATGCCTGGTCGGCAGCGACTCTAGCGGAACAGCAATCGATCACCACAACACTCTTTTTCGAGACGGCATTCACCTCCTCAATCAGGCCTGGCAATGCCTGTAACGGTACCGCAAGGAAGATGTAGTCCGAGGTGGCGAGAGCAGAGCCCCGGTCACTGACAAAGCTTGCCCCACAATCGGCAACTTCGTTCGCGACGTTTCGCGACGAGGAAACGCGCACGTCCATCTCGGATGAAAAAAGACGAGCAAACCGGTTCCCCATCGCACCAAACCCAACAATCGTCATGATCGGCATAGACATTTATATCCCTCGTCTCAGAGTTTCCGTAAGCATGGCAGTTGGCCTTCAAAACTCATCGTCTCCGTAAACCCGGAAATCCAAGAGAAATTACCGCTTCTGCCAAGTTCTATGCAAGCGGCGTATCTCATAGTCTTGTTTTTCCAACTTATTATACTCGCCTCTTGACATACCCCCGCCCTGATGCCATCATGCGCCGGATAATCCGAAAGCAGGGAATCCTCATGAAACCATCAAATAATCTCCGGGTGCGGCCCCTCTTGCCGGCGCACTCCGTAAGTTCTTTTTCTCTGATCTTCTTGTAAGGGGTTCCGGCATCGGTATGTGGATGGGCGGAATCTGATCGACCTGTTGTTGGGGATTCGGCATGTCTTGGGACGTCACGGCACGTTGGAGGCGTGTTTCCGAGAGGGATTGCGCGAGGAAGACGAGACGGTACTGCCCGCACTTGACCGGTTTGCAGCGCGGCTCCGAGAAGCGTACAACGGCCGCGGGAATTACCTGGTGTCATCGCCGTGCGACGGCAGCGCCTGCAAGCGGATGCACTTGTACCTGCGGTGGATGGTCCGTCGGGACTCCGTGGATCCGGGGCCGTGGCGGGGCGTGCCTGCGGCGAAGCTTGTGGCGCCGCTGGACACGCACATGCACCGCGTCGCGTTGCGGCTTGGGCTGACACGGCGCAAACAGGCCAATGGCGCGACGGCGGTCGAGATCACGCGGGCGTTCCGCCGGATCGTGCCGAAGGATCCCGTGAAGTACGATTTTGCGCTGACGCGGCCGGGGATTCGGAGGGAACTGGTGGACGATCCGTTCTGGGGATCGGTGTGGTGAGAGTTGCGGATCTCGGATTTCGGATTATTGAAGCTATTTATAAGCAAATCAAGATAACACCAAAAACAAGCGAAAAACGGGGACTGACTCGCCTCCGGCAGTTTGGAGGCGCCTTTTCGGCAGTTTGAAAAGCATGTCTGTCCCCGCTTTTCGCGTCCAAGAATAAGATACAATCAGCATGACTCAATACACTAGCAAGCGCGGCTCGGGGGCGTCCCGACGGGTTAGATTTTGCTGAGTGCCTGTTCCTGGTATCGCTCGGCGTAGATGGGGCTGTCGGCGCGGACGTTGACGGGGAACGTCTGGAGCAGGGCCTGGAGGCGTTGCAGGCGCTCGCCGGTCGTCGGGTGCGAGGCGAAGATGGGCAGGTTGGGCCGGGTTTGCGCGGCAGTGCGCATCTTTTCGAAGATGGTGAGCATAGCTTCGGGGTTGTAACCGGCGTTGGCCAGCAGTTGCATGCCCAACTCGTCCGCGGCCCGCTCCTGATCCCTGCTGTACCGGGCGTGGATGCCGGCCCCGACCAGGTCGGCGACGAGCCGCGAACGCTCGTCGGGGTTCTGACCGAGAATGATGCCGGTGAGCATTTCGAACCCGTACTGGCGTGTGATGGTGGCGGCGTGATGGCGCAGGGCCAGGTGGGCGATTTCGTGCGCCATGACGGCGGCGAGTTCCGCCTCGTTCGATGCGAGCTTCATGAGGCCGGTGTAGACGTAAGTCCGCCCGCCGGGCAGTGAAAACGCATTGATATCGGGGCTGTCGATCACGACAAACGAATAAGGGATGTCGTGCCGCGTCACGTGTGCGACGAGCCGCTGCCCGACGCCATCGACGTACGCCTGGAGTTGCGGGTCGGGGTGGACACGTTGCTGGCGCTCGATCTCGGCGGCGAGTTGCTGGCCGAGATCGATCTCCTGCTGGGGCGTTATCAGGGAAAACGTGCCGCCGCCGCCCGCGACGTCGCCGCCTGGCATTCCGAGCGGGGCTTCAATGGGCCTTCCATAGGGGTCGAGCACGGTTTCACAAGCGGCCAATCCGAACAACAGGGCAAAAAAGATGCAGCGCTTCATCCGTGAATTGCACATGGCCTTCGCTCCTGTTCGCGCGCGAACGCACGCTTATCCGTTCAACTCAAGATATTCCGGAGCGCCGCAAGGAGGGTGTCGATCTCGCTGTCTGTGCCGACCGTAATGCGCAAGGCGTTTTCGAGTCGCCACGCGTTGAAATACCGGACCACGATCGCCCGTTCGCGCAACGACTCGAAAATTCGGCGCGCATTGGGCGTCCCGTTCCACTGGGCAAGCACAAAATTGGACTGAGACGGAGGCACGGCGAATCCCATGCGGATCAGCTCGTCGGACAAGTGGGCGCGGGTCGCACGCACCTTGGCGACGTTGGCCTCCATCCAGGCTTTATCATCGAGGGCGGCCAGCCCGGCCGCCTGGCTTGCGGCACTCATGTTGTACGAGTCTTTCACCTTTATCAGCTCGGCGATGAGGGCGGGCTGGGCAAATCCAAAACCGACCCGCAGGCCCGCCAGACTGAATGATTTGGACATCGTTCTTGTCACGATCGCGTTATCGAACTTTTTGGCAAAATCGATGCAGTTGTCATCGCCGAAATCCACATAAGCTTCATCGATAACGACAAGCCCGTCGAAAACCCGGCAAAACCGATCCACGTCCTGGACGGGGACCGACACGCCGCTGGGCGAGTTTGGCCGCGGCAGAAAGCAGAGGCGGGCGGCCGTCTCGAAGAACTGTTCCGCGAGCAGGAAATCGTCGTCCAGGTCGATCAGAAGCGGCCGCGCGCCGTGCAGCAGCGCCAGCGTCTCGTACAGGAGGTAGGTCGGGTAGCACGAGAGAATCCTGTCGTTCGGGTCGGTGAATGCCCGAACGGCCATCGCGAGCAGTTCGTCCATCCCGTTGGTGACGACCACCCACTCCGGGCCCGGATACCCGTACTCCCAAGCGAGTGCCGAGCGCAACTCGAGGCTAACGGGGTCGGGATACCTGCGGACGGCGTTTTGATCGAGCCCCCGCAGGGCTTCGACGACCTTTGGCGACGGTGGGTACGGGTTTTCGTTCGTATTCAACTTGACGATGTTGGGGAACCTTGGCTGTTCGCCCGGCACATAGCCTTCGACGTTCTGGAGGATCTTCCGCTGCCGCATCATAACCGCACCTCGACGGCGGCGGCGTGGGCCTCGAGTCCTTCGGCCCGCGCCAGCATGCAGATGTCTTCGGCATCGCGGCGCAGGCGTTCCTGCGAATAGCCGATTACGCTGGTCACTTTCCGAAAACCTTCGGCCGTCAGGGGCGATGAAAACCGCGCCCGCCGGCCCGTCGGCAAAATGTGATTCGGGCCGGCGTAATAATCGCCCACGGCGACGGGCGTGGACGCGCCGAGCATGACGGCCCCGGCGTTTCGCACTTTGTCGAACACCTTTCGCGGGAATTCCGTCTGGATTGACAAATGCTCGGGCGCAATCAGGTCGCTCAGCCGGACCGCTTCCTCGATGTCGCGCACTACAATCACGAGCCCGCGCGACAACAGCGACTGCTCGATGATGGCCCTCCGCGGCTGCGCCGCCGCCTGCTCTTCGATCTGTTGTACGACCTCGCCCGCCAGGTTTTTGGACGGCGTCAGGAGGATCGACATGGCTTCTTCGTCGTGCTCGGCCTGGGCGATCATCTCCGCCGCCACGCACACCGGGTTCGCCCGGTCGTCGGCAATTACGACGACCTCGGACGGCCCGGCCTCGCTGTCAATGTCGACTACGCTTTTCACGAGCCGCTTGGCGAGCGCCACGTAGATGTTTCCCGGGCCCGTAATCTTCAGCACCTGGGGAACGTGCCGGGTGCCGTACGCCAGCGCCGCGACGGCCTGGGCGCCGCCGATCCGGAACACGCGCGTTGCCCCGGCCAGCCGTGCCGCCGCCAGCACCACGGGCTGTATCCCCCCCTCGAACGACGGGGGAGACACCATGACGATTTCTTTGACGCCGGCCACCGACGCCGGCGTTATGTTCATGAGAACGCTCGAGGGGTAAAAAGCCTTCCCGCCGGGAACATAGACGCCGGCGCGCTCGATCGGTGTCAGCCGCTGGCCCAGCACGGTGCCGTCGTCGGCGGATTCTTCCCAGGACTGGCGGAGGTGCTTGGCATGGAACGCTTTGATATTGGCGTGGGCGCGGGTGAGCACGGCGATCAGGGCGGGGTCGACCTTGGCGACCTCGCGGTCGATTTCTTTGGGGGTGAGTTCGAACTGTTTCGGCCGCAGGATGACGCCGTCAAACCGTTGGGTAAATTCGGCGACGGCCTCGTCGCCGCGCGTCTTGACGGCGTCGACAATCTCGGCCACGGCCCGCGGCTTCTGCTCTTCATCGGCTTGGGCCGCGGCGCCTGATTGAGTCAGCCGATCCACAACTCCGGCCGCGGAGACTTCGTCGGTTATTTCCAGTAATGTAACCATGGTTCCTTCCGCCTTGATGCACATTCAAACAGCCACTGGTCAGCCATCTGCCCTACTCCGTTTCGGGGCCGCGAAAAGCGGGGACAGACACCCTTTTTTCAAACCGCCTGCGGGCCGAAAAAAGTGAGTCAGTCCCCGTTTTTCGCTCGACCAAATGACTACTCCCGTATGCGCTCGATGTCCGCCCCGAGTCCCGCCAGTCGCTCCTCGATCCGCTCGTAACCGCGGTCGATGTGATACACGCGCGAGATGGCGGTCTCGCCTTTTTCGGCAATGAGGCCGGCGATGATGAGCGCGGCGCTAGCCCGGAGGTCGCTGGCCATGACGGGTGCGCCGTTCAGGGCCGGCACGCCACGCACGACGGCGCTGTTCCCATCCAGATCTATATCCGCGCCCATGCGCATTAATTCGGCCACCTGCATGAAGCGGTTCTCGAAAACGTTCTCTTTAATTACGCTGGTGCCTTCGGCGGCGCAGAGTACAGCCATAATCTGGGCCTGGAGGTCCGTGGCAAACCCCGGGAACGGCTGGGTCACCACGTCGACGGCCTTGATTCGGTCGCAGCACCTGGCCCTGATACAGGCGCCACGTACTTCGATTTCGGCGCCGGCGTCGCGCAGCTTGTTGAGGAAGTTGGGGAGATGGTCGGGGTTTGTGTTTGCGACAGTGACGTCGCCGCGGGTGCCGATGCCCGCCAAGAGGAACGTGCCGGCTTCAATGCGGTCGGGAATGACCTCGTGCTCGGCGCCGCCCAGCGAGTCGACGCCGACGATCGTAATGAGATCGGTGCCGGCGCCGGAAATCTGCGCACCCATCGATACCAACAGCCGTGCCAAGTCGGTGATTTCGGGTTCGCGAGCGACGTTGCTCAGTCGGGTGACGCCTTTTGCGCGGACGGCGGCCATCATGAGGTTTTCGGTTGCGCCGACGCTGGGGAAATCCAGGGCGAAATCGCCGCCGCGCAATTGGCCGGAAGCGTTGACGTAGCCGTCTTCAATGGCGATCTTGGCGCCGAGCGCCTCGATGCCTTTGAGGTGGATGTCGACGGGCCGCGTACCGATGGCGCAGCCGCCGGGCAACGATACTCGGGCTTTTGCGTATCTGCCGATCAGGGGGCCGAGCACAAAAAAGGACGCCCGCATCTTTCGGACGAGGTCGTAAGGAGCTGTTTGGGAGTCGATGGTGGCGGCGTCGAGCGTCATGGACCGGCCGGTGAACTCGGTGGTCATGCCCATCTCGGCCAGGAGTTTTTCCAAGCTGAACACGTCGTGGAGGCACGGCACGTTATGCAGGGTGACGGGCTTTTCCGCGAGTATGGCCGCGGCCATCAGGGGCAGCGTGGCATTCTTCGCCCCCCGCACATGGACTGTCCCGTTGAGCGGTTTGCCGCCCCGGATGAGTATTCTGTCCACGCTTCCTCACTCCCTGCGCTATTGCGCCGCAACCCGTGCAGGCGGGACGCCTGCGCTACAATTGCGGCCAATGGAAATGGCCCAAACCGATGCGCGCCCGGGCGCGCCACGTTGGGCCATTGCAGATTTCCGGGACTATTGAGCGCCCGTCGTTGCGGGCGGCGCCGGCGGCACTGGCACGGCGGGTGGCGACCCTTGATCGGGCGAAGCCTCGATGGGCTTTGGCGCCTCGACGGACGGCGGAATAGCGGCGCCGGCTTCTCCGGTGGGTGTCTGGACAACGGCCTCAGGCGCGGCGGCCGGTGTTTCAGTGGCAGGCGCAGCCGGAGTTTCAGCGGCCGGGGCCGGTGGTTGTTCCGCGGGCGCGGCCTCTTCGACAGGTTCGGCGGGCTGTGCAGGCGCTTCGGTGGTCGCGGCCGGTGCGGCCGGTGCCGCCGGCTGCGCCGGCGCAGCTTGGCCCTCGCCGCCTTCTACGGCGGTGCCGAGGTCCTCGAGTGCAGAATAATCTTCGGCGGACTCACTGACGGTCTCCGGCGCGACTCCGGCTCCGGTCCGGCCGGCGATAAGCGACATCACCAGGGCGAGCGCCATGAAGAGGCCGGCCATGACGTACGTCAGCCGTTGAGGGAGGCTTTTGCTGGCGCGCGGCCCGAACACGGTGTCGCTGCCGCCGCCCATGCCGAACGCGCCGGCGAATCCCACGCCCTTGCCCTTCTGCAGCAGCACCACCACGATCAGGCCCAGGCAGGCGGGGACGTACAGCATCAGGATGAGGTACCAGACTGTTTGCCAACTGATAATCGATTGCATACCGGACTTATTCCTTTTCCAAGTTCAAAGTGCGAAGTGCCAAGTGCGAAGTGCCAAGTGCGAAGTTACTTCGCACTCGCAATTTCGCCTTAGAACTTTCTCATAAGACTGAATTCTTGACGATATCGGCGAAACTCGGGGCTTTGAGTGAAGCCCCGCCTACGAGCGCGCCGTCCACGTCGGGTTTAGCCATCAGTTCGGCGGCGTTGTCGGCTTTGACGCTTCCGCCGTATTGTATCCTCACGCGGGCGGCGATGGTTTCGCCGAACTGCTTTCTGACCAACCCGCGGATGAACGCGTGTGCGTCCTGCGCCTGCTGTGGTGTGGCGGTCACGCCGGTGCCGATCGCCCACACCGGCTCGTAGGCTATCGCGGCCCGGGCAAAGTCGGATTCCGAAAGCCCGGCGAGGCCATCGAGCACCTGGCGCGTGAGCACTTCATCCATTTTACCACTTTCCCGCTCATCGAGCGTCTCGCCGACGCAAAACATGACTTTGAGGCCGGACGCCAGCGCGAACCTGAGCTTCTGGTTGAGAAACTGGTCGGTTTCATTGAAGTACTGTCGGCGCTCGCTGTGGCCGATGATGGTCCATGCGCACCCGGCGTCGAGCAGCATCTGCGGGGAGATCTCGCCGGTGTACGCGCCGCTTTCCTTGACGTAGCAGTTCTGGCCGCCCATGGCGATGTTGGAGCCTTTGATGGCCTGACCAACGGCGTGGAGGGCCGTAAACGTAGGGCACACCACGATTTCGGCCCCCTTGACGCCCACGAGGAGGGGTTTCAACTCATTGACGAGCTTGACGGCGTCACCGATCCGCAGATTCATCTTCCAGTTTCCGGCAATCAGTGGTGTTCTCACAGCAATAAGCCCTTCAGAAAACAGTGGAAAACCGCGGAATTCTTCTTCCGACACTGAATGCGAATGTTAGCACACCCACGGCGTGTTACGCAAACGCCGGACGCGCGATCACAGGATAACGTCAAGGCTGTTTGTCAAGGTCAGTGGACAGAGTGGAGAGAGTGGACATCGTGGACATTATGGACCCGGTTTAGAAGCGGAGAGGGGAAGCGCCGTAGCGGTCGATTAGGATCTTTCGGGCTTGGCCGGCGGTGAAGATCGAGCCGGTGATGAGGAGGGGAGAGTCTCTTGTCGCCAGGTTCATACCTGTCGCGAGAGCGGTTTCGAGGGAAGGTTCGATTTGGTATGGCAGGCTTCCGGCGGCGTTGGCGAGATCTTCCGGCGGGGTTGACCGGCTGCCCTCGAAGCGGGTGCAGATGAAGAGTTTTGTGGCCGGTGCGAGGGCCTTTATCACTCCGCGTGCATCCTTGTCGGCGGCCATGGCGAGGATGGTAATGCAGTTGGCGAGGCCCGGTGCGACTTTTTGTGCGCCGGCGGGGTTGTGTGCGGCGTCGATAATGACGGGCGGGTCGTCGAGCACGCGTTCCATTCGGCAGGGCCAGTGTGCCTCGGCGAGGCCGCGCTCGATGGCGCCGCGGTCGATTCGGGGGAGTGACCTGTGCAACCGTTCGGCGACGGCGACGGCGACGGCGGCGTTTTCGCCCTGGTACGAGCCGGTGAGGCCGAGCGGCGTCGGGCCGATAGACAGGCTGGGGCTGTGGTATTCGAACTCGAGATGGAACGGAGTGCCGCGGGCGGCGAACGTGAAGTCTTTGCCAATCAGGCTCATCGGGCTTCGCATCTGCCTGGCCCGGTCGATCAAGATGTTGCGCGGAGCGGTCTTAGTCTCGCCGACAACGACGGGTGTGCGGGGTTTGATGATGCCGGCTTTTTCAAATGCGATTTGTTCGAGCGTGTCTCCCAGGTAACGCATGTGGTCGAAATCGATGGTGGTGATGGCCGCCACCAGCGGTTTCAACACATTGGTACTGTCCAGGCGCCCGCCCATCCCGACCTCGACGACCGCCAAATCGACGCCTGATTGGGCAAACCAGCGGAACGCTACGGCTGTGGTTACTTCGAAGAAGGTGGGGGGGTCGGTCATGGCGTCGGCGACGCGGCGGAAAAAGCCGACTTGGGCGTCGAGTTCGTCATGCGGAATGGTTTCCGACGCGATGGTAAACCGTTCGGCGATATCGATGAGGTGGGGGCTTGTGAACCGGGCGACCTTGTAGCCGGCGGCGCCTGCGATGGCCGCGACCATGGCCACGACGCTGCCTTTACCATTGGTGCCGGCGACGTGGACGCTGGGGAAGGCCCGGTGGGGGTTGCCCGCCGCCTTAAGGAGCGTGCGGATGTTGTCCAAGCCCAGCTTGATGCCGTGGTGTTCGAGGTGAAACAGGTATTCGAGGTTGGTCAATCTAAGAAACTCTCTGGCACGCCGCCGACCAGCCGACTTGGATTTGCCTGCATCTTTTTGGCCAACTTCGGCGGAACGGGCCGACTTCGGCGAAGTCGGCCTACTTCGGCGAATTGGCGTACTATCGGTCGTTGTCCGGGAAGTTATCCCGGTCGTACAACAGCCGCCCGCAATGGGCGCACGCATGCAGTTTCCCCGCAAGAACTTCGTTGACGATCTGCGGCGGAACGTGCATGTGGCAGCCGCTGCAGACTTCCCCGTTAAGTGGAACGACGGCCGGGCCTGTTTTTTTTGCGGCTCGAATCCGCTGGTATCGCGAGAGCAGACCCGGCTCGACTTGTCCGAGCAGGGGTAGGCGCTGCGTTTCGAGTTGCCGGCGTTCCTGTGCGGCCTCACTAAATTCCTGGTCGATCAGGGTGCACTGGACCTCGATTTCCTTTTGTTCGGCGTCGATCCGCTGTTTGTCTTCGACCAGGCGCGCCTTGGCGTCGTCCAGCTCGACCATGATGGAAATGATTCGCTCCTCCTTGAGTGCGACCTGTTTTTTGAGCATCTCGATCTCGTGGAGGAGCGCCTGGTACTCTTCGTTTTTCTTGATGGCGAACAGTTGGGTGTCGTACTTCTTGATTTGGCTCTGCTTGGCCTCGATGTCGATTTCGGCCTCTCGCTGTTCGAGTTGGAGCCGCTTGCGCACCTCCTCGCGTTCGGCCAACTCGGCGGCCAGCCGTTTTCTGTGGATGTCAAACTTGCTTTTTTGTTTTGGGATTTCGGCTTCGCGCGCCCGCAACGATTCGATTCTGAGGTCCAGATCCTGCAACAGCAATAACGTATTCAATTATGCCGATACCTCCCGGCCCGCCGGGCTCCGCCCGGGGTTGATTCCTGCCCTTGTCGGGCCATAAAAGAAAAACGCCGCAGCATAAGCTGCGGCGTTTGGAGAGCCTGGCCCGCCCCGCCGGAGGTTGGCGCCGGGTAAAATCGAGTTGCCTCGGGGCCGCCGTGCGCAACGACCGTGGTAGGGCACCCTTGGGGCGTGGTAGACATTAAAATATCCAATTCTTGCGAGACGGCGTTACTTTGCCGAACGCGCTATCGCAATCTCGCCGGTTCGAACCAGTTCCTGTATGCCTAAAGGCCGAAGCATGTTGATGCACGCTTCCACCTTGCCTTCCGATCCCGTTACCTCGACCACCATCGAGGACGGGCTGACATCCACCACCTTGGCGCGGAAGATCGAGGCGATCTCGATGACTTCGCGCCGCCGATCTCCGTTAACGCCGACTTTGATCAAAACCAGTTCGCGCTCGATGAAATCCACTTCGGTCAAATCTTCGACCTTGATGGTGTCGACGAGCTTGTTCAACTGTTTTATGATCTGCTGCATGACGTTGTCGTCGCCACGGACCACCACGGTCATCCGGGAGATGGTCGGGTCTTCGGTTTCGCCGACGCACAGGCTGTCGATATTGTAGCCGCGCGCGCTGAACAGGCCCGACACCCGGGCCAGGACGCCAAAATGATTCTCCACCAGGACGCTAATTGTACGTTTCATGCCAGCTCCAGCCTATCGTGCACTACTCGGCGCCGCCGTTTCGGTCGGGGCCGGTGTTGAACTCGGTCATAGCCTTGCCGATGCCAAACTCCACGAAGCACAAGGCGGCGTCGGCGGCGCGGGCCACGGTTTTTTCCGCCACGGGCTTCTCGTCGGGCGCAAACGTGCTCAGGACATGGTCGCGCAGCACGGCGCCCCTGCTTTGACCGACTCCTATGCGCAGTCTGGGAAACTCTTCGCTTCCCAGGCGGTCGATAATCGACTTGAGTCCGTTGTGCCCGCCGGCACTGCCCTCTGGGCGCAGGCGGAGCCGGCCCAGTTCGAGGTTCACGTCGTCTACCACCACCAGGAGATTGCACAACTCCACGTTATTGTATCTTACCGCGCGGGCGATGCTCTCGCCACTGAGGTTCATATACGTCATCGGTTTCATGAACACGAGCCGCTCGCCCTTCCACTCGGTCTCGGCGAGGAGGGCGCGGTACTTCTCGCGCACGAACTCGGCGTTCAGTTTCTCCGCCGCCCGGTCCACGGCCGCGAATCCGGCGTTATGCCGCGTGTTCCTGTAGCGGGGCCCGGGATTGCCCAGGCCTGCTATCAGTTTCACGGCAACGACCTCCGAAACCGGGCTTTAAACGCCAGCAGACCGGGCACAGCCTCCTACTCCTTCTCTTTTTCTTTCTCTTTTTCCTTGTGTTCGCCGATAACTTCAGGCTCGGCGGCCGCCTCTTCTACGGCGGCTTCTTCAGGTACAACTTCCTTGACCACCCGCGGCGCATGCACGGTGACCACCGGCCGGTCGGATTCGGTCAGTACGGTGACGTTTTCCGGGAACTTGACCTTGTCCAGGTGAACGCTGTCGCCAATATGGAGGCCGGACACGTCCACAACCACTTCTTCGGGGACATCCAGCGCAAGGCATTCGACTTCGACCTCGCGCATCTGGTGGTCGAGTACGCCGCCCTCGCCGATGCCCGGCGCCTGGCCCTCGAGCCGCACCGGGACCACCGTCACGATTCGCTCGTCCATCCGAATCCGAAGGAAGTCGGCGTGGAGGAAGTTGCCCCGCAGCGGGTGGTGCTGGACCGCCTTGAGCAACACGGGGCTGCTCAGTTCCGGCTTGTCTTCCACTTCGAGCCGCAGGATGGCGTGTTCGCCGCCCCGGCTATGGTGTACGGCCGTCTCGAATTCGCGGCGGTTGATGACTAAGCTGACAGGTTCCTGGCCGCCACCGTAGAGAACGCCCGGCAGCGCGCCCGCGGCGCGGACGTTGCGCGCGGATTTTTTGCCCCCGGTTGCGCGGGTGGCTGCCTTGAGTGAGTGGATTTCCATCTTTGAATTGCCTCCGGATTAGGCCCACATCGTGTGGGCCCGTGACTTAAAGGCCTTGTAACAAGATCAAATGCTATACAAAAAGACTGCTGACTGATTCCTGCTCGTGAATTCGCCGGATCGCCTCGCCAATAAACGGCGCAAAACTGAGGACGCGCAGTTTTGGGCTTGCGGCGGCCTCGGCGCTAAGGGGTATGGTGTCGCTCACGAGCACCTCGGTGAGGATGGAATCCTGGATGCGCTTGACGGCGTCGCCGCTCAGTACCGGATGTGTGGCGCAGGCCATAATGTCCAGCGCCCCGTGCTCTTTGACGGCCTGCGCCGCCTTGACGAGCGTGCTGGCCGTGTCGATCATGTCGTCGAAGATCAGGGCGTGCCGGCCTTCGACGTTGCCGATGATGTTCATGACTTCGCTGACGTTTTCCTTGGGCCGCCGCTTATCGACGATGGCGAGGGAGGCGTCGAGCCTGCTGGCGAATTCGCGCGCGCGCAACACGCTGCCGGTGTCGGGGCTGATGACGACGAGGTTGGTGACTTTGCGTTCGAGCATGTGCCGGCCGAACACGGCGTCGCCGCGGAGGTGGTCGACCGGTATGTCGAAAAATCCCTGAATCTGGCCGCAGTGGAGGTCGGTCGAGAGGATTCTGTCGGCGCCGGCGGCGACGATAACGTTGGCGACAAGCTTGGCCGAAATGGGGACGCGCGGCTTGTCTTTGCGGTCTTGCCGGGCATAGCCGAAGTAGGGCATGACGGCGGTGACGCGTTCGGCGGATGCGCGTTTGGCCGCGTCAATCAGCATCAGCATCTCGACCAGGTGGTCATTTACCGGGGGAGAGGTGCTGTTGATGATAAAGACATCGCTGCCGCGGACGTTCTCGCCCAGTTGGACGTGGACCTCGCCGTCGCTGAACCGGGACACGAGCGCCTGGCCCTGGGGCACGTCCAGATGCGCGCAGACGCCCCGGGTGAGGTCGCGCGAACCGTTCCCGCAAAAAATCTTCATGTCCTTGCTGTAAGCCACAGTGACAAACCCTGGTTTTCGAACCTGCGCCGTCCGAATGCTCATACTGTGCCTCGGCTGGTTTACCGTTTAATATGGTTGGGGCGGAAGGATTCGAACCTCCGAATGCCGGGACCAAAACCCGGTGCCTTACCGCTTGGCGACGCCCCAGCGTGTGTCCCACCCGCGTTTCAAAGCCACAACTCCCCCTCGAACGCAACCCGATTAAGCGGGCCTCGGGGGAAGATCACCAGCTACACAGGCAATTGTCAGATTATATCCAACTCCCAACGGGCAAGTCAATTAAGCTGTGGTTCGGGGGTGTGGTGACGGGGTTCGAAAGTGGAGGTGGACAGGGCCGCATTTTCAGAGATAGGACCTATAGGACGAAAAGGAGACAGCGCCGGGCCAAGCCGGCAAGGTGTAGCAAGTGAGAGTCTTGTACAGTGAAGGCATAGCGAGCCACACTGGCCCCGAGCCATGGCGCTGCGGCCGCAAGGCCGCGGTGCAAGCGTTG
>Ga0315285_10002570_pt1 | contig 18943 bp, 8 predicted proteins | sample YL17G09_36_MG_FD_203698 | JGI IMG/M metagenome (GOLD analysis project Ga0315285, IMG submission 203698) | Sediment microbial communities from Yellowstone Lake, YNP, Wyoming, USA - YL17G09_36 | ecosystem: Environmental > Aquatic > Freshwater > Lake > Sediment | place: USA: Wyoming | collected...
TGCGAGCGGTAATCGTGTCGGCTCAAGCGGGCGATTCGGGCGCCTACCGCGAGCTTTTGGACACTTACGGCCGCAGGTTGTACGGGTATTTTCTCCGCGCCACAGGCAGCCATCATGACGCGGAGGATCTCCTGGGCGAGGTGATGCTCAGGCTGGTTTCCAAGCTTGACAAGTACGACGACCGCGGGCGGTTCGAGCCTTGGCTGTTCCGCGTCGCGGCCAACATGGTTCGCGACCGCATCAGGCGTGCAAAGACCAACCCTGCGCCGGCGAGCCTGTCGGTCGACAGCGAGGCCGGCGCCAGCAGGGCCGACCAGTTCCCGGCCAATACGGGGCAGGTCGACGAGGGCCTCCTGGCCGAGGAGGCCTCCGGACGCTTGCGGCGGGCCTTGACTAAACTTGACGATACGACACGGGACATGATCCTCGTGCGGCATTTCGGCCAAATGAGTTACAAGGAAATAGCCGATTTGTTTCAATGCCCTCTAGGCACGGCTCTGGCGAGGGTACACCGGGGGCTGAAGGCACTTAGGCGGATGATGGGCAGGAATTATGAATCTGACTGAGCAACAATACGAGCGAGTCGCACGATACCTCGACGGCCAGGACCTGGCGCTGTCGCCGGATGAGCAGGCCGTGCGCGATGAAATCGCCGGCGACGAGGGGCTCTTGGCGCCGGCGCTGGCGGTCCCGGCCGAGGAAAGCCTGGCCTGCATCCGCCAGGCTAAGGTGCTCGTCGAGATCGGCATCCAGGAAAACGCCCTGGGCGGGATTCTGGACGTCGACGTCCCGACCGAGGCGATGGCCCGGGCGTGGCGCCGGTGCCAGGCTGCCCTGGCCAGGCCGCAACGCAGGCTGCTTGGCATCGCGGCGGGCGCGGCTTCGATCGCCGCGGCGGCGGCGGTGCTGCTTGTGATGATGATGATCGCCGAGCAGCCAAGGCGCCCGACGACCGCCAATAACGTCGCGGCAGCGCACAAGCCCGCCCCGGCCGGCCGGGCCGCGATGGCTGACGCGTACCTTGCCTCGGTCTCGGCCGCACGGGACCCCGTTATGAATTTCCTGGCCGCGGAAATCGACCAGCTCGAGGCCGACGTCGTGGCCTCGGCCCCGCCGGCGACTGTGGATATCGGTCTCGACCAGGCCGAAATGGCCGTCGAGGAGTTCTGGCTCGACGACGCGATACTTGAATAGCTTGGTTGCCCCAACGAAAAGGCAGCGGCGATTGCCCGATCAACAAACGCTGGGCGGGCCGATAAGAACTTCGTCCAGATGAAGGTGAACAGATGCGAAAACTCCTGAACGTGGTGATGCCACTTTCGGCCGCGGCGATCCTGGCCGGTCTGGCGGCATTCAACCGCCCGGAAACAGTGCTGTCGGCTTCGCCGGCGGATGTCCTGACGGCCGGCCGGACTAATGCCGCCGAGAAGCCGACCACGCGCCCAGCCGGTGCGGCCCAGCGCCCTGGTGCGCCCGAATCCGACGGCTCGAAGGGCTACCGCGGCCCGGCGCAACTGACGACCGAACAGGAACAGGAAGTCCTTGACTACCTCAAGTCCCGCCGTCCGGAAGTGTACGAAGAGGTCATCGCCCAGCGCGAGAAGGACCCGGCCCGGTATCGCCGGACGCTCCGCGGCGTCTATCCGTTCATCGCCCGCACGCGAAAGTTGCCCGAAGGCGTTGCCCAGGCATACGAGAGCCTCCAGCAGACCCACGTGGCTCTCTGGCGGCTGTCACGCGAGTACAACAACTCCGATTCGCCCGAGAAGAAGCTGGAAATCGAAACCGGCATGAAGGAGCAGGCCGGCAGGCAGTTCGAGGCCGAGCAACTCATCCGGCGCCATCGGCTGGCGGAACTGGAGGAGCAGATCCGCAACCTCAAGGCCGAACTCGACCAGCGAGCCAAGGACAGCGACGCGGTCATCCGCGAGACGGTCGAGCGGTTCAAACGCAACATCACCCGCTACGAAAAGGATAAGGACAAGCAGCGCGGCCCGGACGGCGAAAAGGCCGAACACCCCCGCCCCCAGCCGACCAAGAAGTCCGACAAGACCAGGGATTAGTGTAGTGCGTCAAATAGATTGTGAATTATCACGAGGTCGTAAATCCGAAATCCTAATCTCGAAATCCTAAACAAATCCAAATTGCCAAATTCAAATGTTCAAAACGCCAGTACACGGTACTCAATTCGTGGGAAAACCGGGCGTCTGTCGGGGCTTCTTTTTTGTTTTGGATTTTGTATTTCGAATTTGTTTAGGATTTAGAGATTCGGATTTAGAGTTTATCAGGCGGAATAATGTTCATCAATTCTGAAACACTGCACCAGATGCAGGATTTCGAGATTCAAAATTCGGATTTTTTTTATTTGTGGTCGTATCATGGGGAGGATGACTGCCAATCCGCCCCATCAAGGCCCGCGCGACGATGAGCGCGACCCGTTTTCCAGCCCGGTCGTCGACCGCGTCCGCGAGACGGGCAACGTCTGGAACCTCCCTGGCGGCCAGATCCGCCTGCCCGAGGTCTTCGGCTTCTGCCGAGGGGTCAAGCGGGCGCTGACGATGCTCCAGCAGGCCGTCGCCGAACTCGCCCGCCAAGGCGGCAGCGGCACCGGTGGAAAAAAACTCAAACTCATGCTTCTCGGGCAGATCATCCATAATCCTTGGGTGAACTGCTACTTCGAGAACCTCGGCGTGAAAATCCTCTCCCGCGAGCAGATCGAGAACCCAGGCAAGTACATCACCGCCGACGACTGCGCCGTCATCCCGGCCTTCGGGGTCAAGCTGCCCGTCGAACGGCAGCTCAAGGCCATTGGCTGCCGAATCGTCGATACCTCCTGCGGCGACGTGCGCCGCCTGTGGTCCTGGACCGACCGCGCCTCAGCCGACGGCTACGGCGTGCTGATCTTCGGCCGGGCCGACCATGACGAGACGGTCGTCACCAAGAGCCGGCTCGAGGCATCCGGCGGGCGGTATCTCGTGGCCGGCAACCTCGACCAGACCCGCAGGTTCTGCGAACTAATCACCCGCCGGCGCGACCCGGGCGAGTTCGCCAGGCTCTTTAGCCCGCGGGCAACCAACTCCCCCGACCTCCAGCCTTTCGAGCGACTGGCCCAGGTCAGCCAGACCACCATGCTCCACGACGAGACCATGGCCGTGCGCGAACTGGTCCGGCAGGCGTTCGTCGAGCGGTTCGGGCCCGACCAGGCCGGCGAGCGGCTGCTGTTCCAGCCTACCGTCTGCCGCGCCACCCAGGCCCGCCAGACCGCGGCCGTGGAATTGTGCCGGCATGGCTGCGACCTGGTCGTGGTGGTGGGCGGTTTCGGCTCGTCCAACACGCGGCACCTCTACGAGCTTGCCCGCGGCCTGGCCCCGGCATGGTTCATCGAGACCGCCGACGCCATCCACAGCCGGCGCGAGATCGAGACCTTTGACCCCGCCATCGGCCCACGCACCGTCACCGACTGGCTGCCGGCCGGCCGCCCCATTACCATCGGCGTCCTGGCCGGGGCGTCCAGCCCGGAAATAGTCGTCGGCCAGGTGCTCGAGCGCCTGGCGACGTTCCTGGGATAACCGCAAGAACAGGCCGGCGGCATGGTATCCCCTGAACAGCGGTCTTTGATTATCGTGCGGGTTTCGGCCGGCTCGCCAACTCGGCCGTCGTTTCGTGGATGGCGGCGAGCGCCTCGGCTACTATTCCGCCAGTTTGACGGCCAGCGGTTGGCGCTCGAAGCCGGCGGCGGCGAAGAACGGTTGTTCGCGGAATCGGCCGAGCCACGCGACGAAGGATTCGGGCACGATGGCCAGACGCCGGTTGTAGTGGGCGGCAATGTTGTTGAAGTATTCCCGGGCCAGCGCGATGCGGTTCTCGGTGTCGGCGAGCTGGCGCTGGAGGCGCATGAATACGTCGTTGGCCTTGAGCTGGGGGTAATGTTCCACGATGGCAAGGATGGCTGTGTTTGTGGCCACGGGGTCCGGGCCGGGTGAGCCCGGGCGGGTGGCCTGGGCCTGCGACCGCAGAAGGGCCAGCGACTCCTGGAGTGTCCGCTCGTGGCCGCCAAAGCCCTTGACCGCCTCGACAAGATTGGGGATCAGGTCCGCCCGCCGGTGCAACTGAACATCCACGTTGGACCAGGCCTGCGTGACCATCTGCCGAAGCCGGACCATGCTGTTAAAAGCCATCCACAGCCAGCCCAGCAGCCACAGGCCCAGAAACCCGCCCGCCGTCGCGATGTACAGGCTGACGTCTTGGCCGGGACCCATGGCCATTCCCCCACCGTGCCGATGAGACTCGCCCATCTTCGCGCATACAATCCCGCCGGCCGCCGCCGCCACCGCCCCCAGCACGCCCCAGACCCAGAACTGTATTGCAAGGCCACGGCTGATCTGCTTTTCGCTGCGGGTCGATATGAGGAACACCGGCGCCTCGGCGTCCGCGGCGATCTCCGGGGCGACCACGTCCTGCCGCTCGCGCGCGTGGCCCATCACGTACAGCGCGCCGTGCAGCACGATGGCGTGCTCGGTGAAGCGCCGGCGGTGATCGGAGTGGGAAACGGCTTCGCTGGGGCCTTTCATGTAGTACATCGCGTCGCCCCGGCCGCAGGTCTGGTCGAAAACCTCCGCGTCCTCAACCTTCGCACCTTCAGGCCAAACGAGGATCAATCCGCAGTCGTCCTTCAGATAGAACGGCTGGGACTGGCCGCCGCTGGCGACGGTGGTCCAGCCGCTCTCGTGCCGCGTGCGGGTTTGAGTTTGACCCTTTGCGTCGCGGTAGGTCTCCGTGACGGTCCGGCTCCAGTGTTCCTCGACGCTCCAGCGATAGCTTACGCAGGGGATTGTCGCCAGGTAGCTGGTCAGCGGCTGGGGCGACTCGGCGGTGCCGCTCAGCTCCACCAGCCCGATGAACACGCCGGTGGTCTTGGAGGTCGGGATGTTGTCGATGAGTCGTCGCCGGCTGCCGGCCCGAAGGCTGAGACACAGAAACAGCAATGCCAACGCGGCCCCGATTCCCACTGGCCAGTACGCCTGCGGCACGCCGGGCAAGCCCGCGGCGGCCAGCAATGACACTGCGCTGTCCATAATCGTCTGCCTTAGAGAAGCTCTTGCAGTTCGGCGAAGGTGACGTCGGCCAGGGATGCGACAACCCGGTCGGCTTTGGCCAGGTGGTTGGGGCTGTAGCTCGTGGCGACGGCGAGGACTTTCATGCCGGCGGCCCTGGCGGCGTCGACGCCGGCGGGGGAGTCTTCCACGACGATGCAGCGCCGCGGGCGGAGGTCCTTGCCGACTGCACGGGCAAGCAGCTCGCGGGCGGCGAGGTAGCCTTCGGGGTCCGGTTTGCCGCGGGCCACATCCTGGGCGGCGACGATGGCCTGGAAGCAGTCCAGCACGCCGACGGTTCGGCCGGCGAGGATTATCTCATTGCGAAGCGCCCCGGAGCAGATCGCCATCGGCACGCCCGCGGCGGCGATGGCGCGGATGAGCGCGACCGATCCCGGCAGGGGCTGGATCGACTCGCGGAATGCCCGCTGCACCAGGGCGGTCTTGGCGGCGGTCAGGTCGGCGATCCGCCGCTCGGACAGTTCCGCGCCGCGGTCGCGGGCGGCGATCAGCAGGCAGTCGTGGTCGTCGTAGCCGAGGTACTTGTCGTAGTAGTCCTCGAGCGTCAGGTCCAGGCCGAGAGTTGCCAGCACGTCGCGGAAGCCGGCGAAGTGGACCGGTTCGGAGTCCACGACAACGCCGTCGAAATCGAATATCACGGCATCCATGGCAAGGTGTTCTACCCGGCCCGCGGGCTGGAGGCAAGTAGTGTCTAAGTTGTTCAGCTTTGGTATTTTCCGTAATTTTACGATTGCGGTTGCGGGCTTTAGCCCATACAATGCCGGGCAAGAGGCGGCGGCACGGGGCCAGTGCGGGTCCGTGCGATAAAATTATCAACGAGGCAGCCAAGGGGCGTCGATGTAATGATTGTCCAAGTCCGGTTCTGCACCAGGACATTTACATGACCGAACATAGACGAACTATCGGAGTCTTCCTGACGGATGATCATACGGTGGTGCGCCAGGCCCTGGCGGAGATGATCGCCAGGCAGCCGGAGTTCAAGGTTGTCGGCCAGTGCGGGGACGGGCTGCAAGTGGCTGAGCAAGTCCTGGCCGCCAGGCCGGACGTGCTGGTGCTGGACATTGTCATGCCCGGGATCAACGGCCTGGACATCTGCCGGGTACTTACAAGGCGGATGCGAAACCTGGCGGTTCTGATCCTGAGCATGCACGACGACGAGGAGTTTGTCGTCAGGGCGCTGGAAAACGGCGCTTCGGGCTACCTGACCAAGGAGGCCGACAACGGCCAACTCATCGAGGCCCTTCACACCGTTTTCCGAGGCGAGTTGTACCTGGCGCCGGGCCTTTCCAGGGGGGTTCTTCAGCGTCTCGGCCGGGGCGGCGACGACCCCTACGAGCAGTTGACCGCGCGGGAGCGGCAGGTTCTCCAGCTTATCGCCGAGAGCAAGACCAACCGCGAAGTTGCCGACGCCCTTGGAATCGCCGTCAAGACGGTCGAGACCCACCGCGCGCGCCTGATGCGCAAACTCGACATCCACGACCAGACCACCCTGGTCAAGTACGCCTTGCGAAAAGGCGTCATCTCGCTTCGGTAACTAAGCAAAGAAGAAGGTCATAGGTCATAGCTCCTAGGTCTTAGGGTGGCAGATCCTGACCTTACCCTTTAGGAATCCGCGGCCCTGGTGACAGGACCGTCCAGGGGGTTCTTCCTTCTTCGGCTCACCTGCCGGCACGGTCCCCCGGCGCGCCCTATGACCTAAGAGCTAAGAGCTAAGACCTAAGGCCTAAGAGCTAAGAGTTAAGACCTATGACCTTTCTTATCGCGGTAACTAAGAAAGTTCCCGCCTCGGTTTGCCGATAGACCTCCTGGTTGACGCGGTCGCGGCCATTGTCCACGCGCCCGCTCCGGGTGTGGTCGAATTGGGTAGGAAACAGTGACATGGTACGGTTCAAGTTGACTAGTCCCGGCGTTCTGTTAATTCTGGCCGTGCTGGCTACCGGCGGAATCTTCCTTCTGGACACATTCTTCCTGCGTCCGCACATCGACGCTCAGAAGGATGCCGCCCTCCAGGAGCAGGCCGGCAAGACGCGGCGTGCGACACAGACGGCGCTACAGGGGGAGCAAGAGGAGCTGCGCCGCTGCGCCGCCAGCCTCGCCGAGGACCTGGATATCGTACGGTCCTTTTGCAACACAAATCCCGCCGGCGCCCCGGCCGGCAGGCTCGACGAGTTCATGCGCGGCGTGCTGGACCGCGTCGACATCAGCCATGCCTGGCTGACCGACCGATCCGGGCGCGTGATGGCCTCGTGGTCGACGGTAAAACGGGACCAGAGCGACAGCCACAGCCCAAGTGCCGCCGGTCCCGCGGGCCGGACAGAGGCGCCCGGCGCGGGCGGACTGCCGGAATCGGTGGACATCGCCGCAAGAGGCGCCGCCCAGGGGCTGCTCCAGCTTCCCGACGGCCCGGCGGTGTTCGCTCAATGCCCTGTCCCATCGCTGGAGCAGGACGCCAACTGCGCCGGCTACCTGATGCTCGCCCGCTCTCTGGACACCGCGAGAATGGAGAAGTTCGGCAAACTGTCCGACAGCAAGGTCGTGCTGGTTTCCGGCAGCAGGTTGCCGGCCGGGGTGCTGGACAACAACTTCGCGGAGTTGCCGATCTGGCTTACCAGCCGGGAGCAGATGGCCGTGGCGTGGGCGGCCAGGGATGTCTCCGGGCGGTCCATCGGGTACTTTCTGGCGACGGTGCCGGTTACACACATCCTGCGCCAGACCGTCACCAGCCGGCGGATGATCCTGATCATACTTTCCCTGTCGGTCGGGCTGGCACTGCTGGTGATCCTCGGCTCTCACATGCTGGTCACGGGGCCGGTGGTGCGGTTGCTTCAGCGGTTGCAGCGGCTGGACGCCGGGGAGGGCTCGGTGCAGAGCCTGGCCAGGAACCTTCACGGCGAGCCGCTCATGCTCGCCCGCCGGCTGGAGAACGCCTTTGAGAAGCTGGCGCACATTTCCAAGACGGACCAGTTGACGAGCCTGGCTAATCGCAGGCATTTCGAAGAGGTCCTTTCGTGTTTCTATCACCAGGCCAGACGCTATAACCGCCCAATGTCGCTGCTGGTGATGGACGTGGACTTCTTCAAGGCGGTCAATGATTCCGGCGGGCACCAGGCGGGCGACAACGTTCTCAAGCAGGTGGCCGGCGCCCTCGAGGAGGCCTGCCGCCAGGCCGACCTTCCGGCGCGGTTCGGCGGCGACGAGTTCGCGGTGCTGCTGCCCGAGACGGCAGCCGTCGACGCCGAGGCCGTCGCCGAGCGCATACGCCAGGCCATCGACAGGCTGCCCATCCGGGTCGGCGGGACGGAGTTCCACGTGACCACGTCCATAGGCATCGCGGACCTCAACTCCGGCGAGATAAACAGCCCCTGCGCCATGCTAGGCCTGGCCGACCGCGCGCTCTACGCCGCCAAGCAGAACGGGCGAAACTGCGTGGTCCAGGCCCACAACCTCCACGAGGACGCGCTGGACAGCCGCCAGCCCAGCGAGGACAGCAAGATCAACCTGCTCAGCAAGAAGCTCGCCGGGCTCGACAGCCGGTTCAAGGACCTGTTCCTGCTGGCGTTCGACCAGGTGATGGCGATCCTCGAACAACGCGACCCCCACATGGCGGACCACACAAGGAAGGTGCAACACTACGCCACGGTCATAGGCCAGGAAATGGAGTTGGCCGAACGCGTGATAAAACGGATCGAAATCGCCGCGATGATGCACGACCTGGGGATGGTGGCCATGCCGGACTCGATCCTGCTCTGCCCCGGTGCGCTCAGCGAAGAGCAGATGCGAATCATGCGGCGCCACCCGCTGCTGAGCGTGAGAATCATGGAACGCATGGAGTTCCTCGAGCAGGAGATTCCGGCCGTCCGCTACCACCACGAGCGGTTCGACGGCAAAGGCTACCCCGAGGGCATCTCCGGCGCGGCGATTCCGCTGACGGCCCGCATTCTTTCGGTGGCCGACGCGTTCGACGCCATGACCAGCCCGCGGACTTACCGCACCGCCAAGACCGTCGCCGAGGCCATCGGGGAAATCACCCGGGGCAGCGGCACGCAGTTCGACCCCACGGTCATCAGCGCCTTCATGAGCGCCATGGACAGGCTGGGCGAGGAACTGATGCACGTGCCGGGCGTCACCCCCGGCGGGCAGAGCACGAGCTCAACGCACTGGCTGCGCGCGGCATGGCGGGAATCCGAGCAGGCCGAGGCCGCCGAGGCCGCCGCGGGTAAATCCGAAAATTCCACCAAGGCCTGAGGCCAAAGTCGGCTGAGAAGGTCATAGGGCTTAGTCCTGGCTCTTAGGGAACAACGGGACATGACGCCCCGGAGGGCGCCGGACTCTAAGCGCTAAACGCAAACCCGGTACTTCCGCTGGGCTGAGAATCACCCGCACAAAACAGCGAAGAGCCAGCCATAGCTCATGCGGCAGATGGCTTGGCGAACGCAAGCCGCGAAGCTCAAGATCGCCCGCAAGATGCCCATCTCCGTGCCTCCATGTTTGGTCACAAGGCCGGAATCCTACTGCAAAGGCGTGCTCCGGGCAATATTATCGGCGGCAGGATACTCTCTTTGAGCGGTAGCGGGTGTGCCTCCTGTAGTGGCCCGGCGGGTCGTGCATGGGTCCGCTTGGTATGTGGAAGCTGCTTCGACAGCGGCCAGAGTTCGCGGGGGTGCGGGTTCCTGCTATAATGCCCGCCATGAGTAACAGCATCGAGAATCCTGAGCGATCCAGCGCGACGCGACAAGGGGCCCTCTGGGCCGAGGCCCAGACGGGGTTTGACAACGATCTTTACCTGGCCGAGCAGACGGCCGCGATCATGCGGCGGGTGACGGACAACTCGGGCAAGCTGTACCTGGAATTCGGGGGCAAGCTGATCTTCGATTACCACGCGGCGCGCGTCCTGCCCGGTTACGATCCCAACGTCAAGATGCGCCTGCTGCAACGGCTCAAGGCGGACGCCGAGATCATCCTGTGCATCTACGCCGGGCACATCGAGCAGCGCAAGGTCCGCGCGGATTTCGGCATCACGTACGACGCCGACGCCTTCAAGCTGATCGACGACCTCCGCGACTGGGGGCTGGACGTGTCGGCGGTCGTGATCACCCGCTTCCAGGGACAGCCCGGCGCCGTCGCGTTCCAGAACAAGCTCCAGCGGCGCGGCATCCGGACGGTCACGCATCCTCCCATCGAGGGCTACCCCGCCGACGTCGACAGGATCGTCAGCGACCTCGGGTATGGCGCCAACCCGTTCATAGAGATGAGCAAACCGCTGGTGGTCGTCACCGGCCCGGGGCCAAACAGCGGCAAGATGGCGACCTGCCTGTCCCAGATTTATCACGAGCATCGTCGCGGGCGCACAGCCGGGTACGCGAAGTTCGAGACGTTCCCGATCTGGAGCCTGCCGCTGCGGCACCCGGTCAACGTCGCCTACGAGGCCGCAACGGCGGACATCCGGGACTTCAACCTGGTGGACCCGTTCCACCTGGAGGCATACGGCGAGACGGCTGTCAACTACAACCGTGACGTGGAGAGCTTCCCGGTCCTGCGGGCCATCCTGGAGCGCATCACGCGCGACGGCCCACTGTACCGTTCGCCCACGGACATGGGTGTCAACCGGGCGGGGTTTGCCATCGCCAGCGACCAGCGAGTTCGGCAGGCCTCCGTGCAGGAGGTCATCCGGCGCCGGTTCCGTTACGCGTGCGAGTATGCGATGGGCATGGCTGACGCTCAAACGGTCGAGCGGGTGGAACTGCTGATGAAGGAACTCGATGTCCGCCCGGAGGACCGGCCTGTGGTGGCCCCGGCCAGACACGCGGCCCGGCACGCAAGCGGCGTGCCGCGCAAGGGCAACGCCGGCATTCTGTGCGGGGCCGCACTGCGGCTGCCCTGCGGCGACATCGTTACCGGCGTCAACTCGCCGTTGATGCATGCCGCAAGCAGCGTGGTGCTCAACGCCACCAAGACGCTGGCCGGCATACCCGACAAGCTCCATCTCCTGTCGCCGATGATTATCCAGTCCATCGCCACGTTGAAGCAGGACATCATGAAGCGCAAGACGGTAAGCCTGGACCTCGAGGAAACGCTGGTCGCCCTGTCCATCGCGGCCACGACAAGCCCTACGGCCGAACTGGCGGTCGCCCAGTTGGGGCTCCTGCGCGGTTGTGAAATGCACATGACGCACATTCCGACGCCGGGCGACGACACCGGCTTGCGCCGGCTGGGCCTGAACCTGACCTGCGACCCGCAGTTCTCCAGCAGCAGCCTGTTCGTGGTCTGAGCCGCGCGGGTGTGGTTCACCGGTCGGGGCGGCGCAAAAAAAAAGGGGCGAGCCCTCCATAATAAAAGGGGCCGCCGAGGGGAGCCGCACAGGGTCATTGTGTCGTGGAGAGGGAGGCACCTCTCGGAGCAGGTCAATTAGACACGTTTTTCCCGCACGGCATCCCCTCGGCGGCCCTTGGGGGTGCATCATTTCAGATTTCAGATTTCAGATTTCAGATTTCAGATTTCAGATTTCAGATTTCAGATTTCAGATTTCAGATTGCCGATTTCAGATTGTCATACTCATCCCACGCAACAAAAGAAGCATATCTCACGCAGAGGCCGCAGAGGTCGCTGAGAAGATAAAGACAAAGAGTTCTATCTATTTCCTCTCTGCGCTCTCTGCGCTCTCTGCGCCCTCTGCGCGAGATCTTCTTTTCTTTTGGCCTCGGCCGATCAGGCCGCCCGACGGCGGCGGCGGAGCAGCGCCAGCGCGCCGATGGCCAGCAGGCCAAGCGTCGCGGGCTCCGGAGTCGCCGGCGCCCCGCCGGGGGTCTTGCCGAAGTTGGCCATCAGTTGCTGAAGGTCATCCCAGTCCACGACGTCGTTGTCGATGAGATCGCCCTGGAGCCTCGTGATGCCGGTGCCGGAGAGCCCGAAGTTAGTCTTAATGGCGATGTAGTCGGCCGCGTCAACCACGAAGTCGCCGTTGGTGTCGCCAAGCGTATACGACGCGATGCCCGTGATGAAGATGCCGGTGCTGTTCTTGCCGATTAAGGCGCCGGTAACGATCCAGTCGGTTGTACCGGCTGAGAATATCGGCGTAACCAGCGTGGTGGCGTTGGCAATGGCGTCGTAGCTGAACAGGTAGTACTTGTCGCCGGTCAGGGGAGCGCCGCCGCCGCCGTCACTCAGCACGACCTGCCAGCCAGTAGTGAACACCGCTTTGCCCGTGCCCACGATGTCCACCGTGTCCGCGTTCGCCGGTGAGGTGATATCAAAGTTGTAGATGGCGGTAGCCGCCATTGTGACGTTCTTGGGGGCCAAAACCGTGCCGACGGTCAGCGTGTCGATACCGGAGGTGCCTGGGGCGAGGGTGCCATCTACCGTGACCGCGCCGCCGATCCAGCCGTTGCCGCCCAGCGTGGCGCCGTCGGCAACCGTAACCGCTCCCGTGGCCAGGGACTGATTGCCATCGATCAGCAGCTTGCCGCCTCTTACGGTCGTCGTGCCCGTGTAGGTGGTGTTAACGCCGGACAGGACCCACGTGCCCACGCCATCCTTGACGACGCTGAGGGCCTGGTTGCCGTTGTTGCCGATGTTGGCGGCCAGCGTGTTGGTGCCGGCGTTGTTGCCGATGAGTTTCAGCGTCCGGGCCTGGTTGGCGTTGCTGTGCGTGGGTCCGGTCGCGCTGGTGAAGTTGATCGGCCCGGTGCCCGAGGCATCGAGGGTGATGCTCAGCCCGTCCAGGTTGCCGTTGAATCGGAACTGACGGTCGGTGCTGCCTGCGGCGCCGACATACTTCAAGGTAGTGCCGTTGCCCAGCAGGAGGTTGGTGCTGGCGTTGGGGGACTGGCCGATGCTGCTGGGCGAGTTGCCGTCGGCCAGCTTGCTGACGATCAGCATGCCGGCGGCGATGTTCGTAACGCCGGTGTAGGTGCTGTCGGTGTTGGAAAGAGTGAGCGCTGCGGTGCCCGCCTTGGTGAGGCTGCCGCCGCCGCTGAGCACGCCGGCATAGGCCGTATTGGCGTTGTTGCCGCCGACGGTCAGGGCGATCGGCTGGGGCGTGCCCGCGTTGTTTTGCAGGGCGATGTCGTATCCTGCGCCCGAGGACGGCGCGGCCAGGCCGCCGAACGTGAAGGCGTTGGCGTCCACCGACGAATCGAAGACCACCGCGGCTGTGCCGCCGTCCATCGTCAGCGTGCTGTTTTGGACGGCGTACCGGTTGGTTAGCTTCAGCGTGCCGGCACTGATCGTGGTGTCGCCGCTGTAGGTGTTCGCGCCGCCGGAGAGGATGACCTCGCCCGTGCCGGCCTTGGTCAGGCCAACCGTTCCGGAGATGGGGCCGGACACGGTCAGCGCGCTTGCGCTGTTGTTCGTCCAGGTCTGGGCCGCGCCCAAGACCACGTTGGCCGCAATGGTGCTGGCCGGGACGCCGGAATCCACGGTGATGCCCGTGTTGGGGTCCGTCGGAGTGATCGTCAGTGCATAGCCGTCGGCGCTGATACCCAGACCGTTGGGGTCGGAGATCGTCAGGGTCTTGATCGCCATGTTCGCGCCCAGGACCGTGGCTGTGGGGGCGGTGACGACGGAATTCGCCGAAATGACAACATCCGTTCCGGCGCCGGGCACCAGGCCGGTGGCGCCGCCGCCGGCGGCCGTTACCCAGTTGCTGGCCGTGTTGCCGTCGGACACGCCCCAGACGTTGGTATTGCCGGCCAGCCCGCCGGTCCAGTACGCGCCCGTCAGCGGCGCGGCGCCGATGATGTTCACCTTAAGGTCGGTGGCAGTTCGCGTGAAGGCGCCGACGGTGAAATCGGTGTTGTTGTACACGGCGCCTACCGTGGGGGCCGTATCGGGCGCCAGCAAACTGTTCGCGTCGTCGCCGTGGATGAGCGTAACAAGCCCGGTGGCGTGCGCAACACCGGGAACAAGATGGATGTTTACCACATGTGCCCCGTTGGTGATGGTCGCCTTGCCCGTGACATTGATCGCGGCACTGTTGGCGTCGGAACCGATGGACCCGCCGATGGCGGTGCCGGCGCCGCTGTTGACGGTCAGCGTGCCGGTGATGGCCAGCGGCACATCCGCCGCCGCGCGGTATTCCAAGGCCGCTCCCGCCGCGACGGACACGTTGGCGGCGCTGCCGACGCCCAGGGAGGTGGCATTGCGAGCCACCAGCGTGCCGGCCTCGACGGCCGTAGCGCCGGTGTAGGTGTTCGCGCCGGAGAGGGTTTGCGCGCCGTCGCCGGTCTTGGTGAGCGTCATGCCCGTCGCGCCATCGGCAATAATGCCGGAATAGCTGGGGGTTTTACCCGTGCCGGGGTTGAGGGTCAAGGCCGTCACGCCGGAGTAACCGCCAGCGGTGGTCGTGAAAACCGACGCGAGGTTCTTGTTGCCGGTCAGGCCGCCCAGGGTCAGGGTCGTCACCGTGGTCTTGAGACCGGTGGCCGCGGTGCCAGTGGCGCTATTGAGCGTGTTCAGCGCGCTGTTTTGCAGCGCCAGACTGTTGCTCAAGGTGAGGGTGCCCGCGCTGACCACGGTCGCGCCGGTGAAAGTGTTCGCGTTGCCCAGCACGGTGGTGGCAGTGCCCTGCTTGGTGAGCGAATAGCTGCCGCCGTTCTCGGAGATCACCGCGTCGATGGTGCCGGTGTTGGCGGCGCCGCTGCCCCCAACCGATCCATCGGCCCGCAAGACCACCGAGGAGCTGCCGGCGATGGTGCCGTTATCCAGGCGCAACGCACCCATATTCTCGGTATTGCCCGTGCCATAGATATTCGCCGTGATGCCTGCCTGGGCTGTGGTGTTGCCAATATACCAGGTGGCCCCGCTGGCGATATTGACAATGGCGCCCGAGCCCAGCGTGAATGCGCCGGTTTGCGCCAGCTTGGCCACGCCGGTATTGGGGTCGGCGGCGACATTGATGGTTCCCGTAAAGCCGGACAGATTCCCGCTCAAAGTCAGGTTGTTTGCCGCCGCGGGGTTGATGTTGAGCGTCCCGGCGCCGGTGAAGGTATTGCCCATGTTCAGCGCCCCGGCCGGCGACAGCGCCAGGATGCCGGCGTTGACCGCGACGGCCCCGGTGAAGCTGTTCGCGCCGGAGAGTGTCAGCGTGCTCGATGAGTCTGTGTCTTTTGTCAACGAACCGGCGCCGGAGATGATGCCCGACAGGGTTTGGTCGGCGGAGCTGCTGTAGAGGAATGTTCCGTTATTGGTGATATTGCCCGCATAGGCGCCCGCGGTGCCGAGGCTGGCCGCGCCGCCGATCTTCAGGGTTCCCGCGTTGATCGCCGTGGCGCCGGTGTAGGCGTTCGCGCCGGTGAGGGTGAGCAGGCCCGCGCCGGACTTGGAAAGGCCGGTGGCGGTCGTGTTGTCCACAATGTCAGAGGCGATGGTCAGGCCGAGGCCGGGGTTGTTCTGGATGACGGACAGATAGGCGCTCGCGGCGCCCGCGAGCGTCCCGCCGGTGATGGTGGAGAGGTTGGCGTCGCCAACGGTGCTGTTGACGAGGATGCCGCCCGTGGTGATGACATTGGCTCCCGCCGCAAGCGTCACGGTATTGGCGCCGGCCGTATTGAAGCGCAGGCTGTTGGGCGTGATCACGTCACTCAAGGTCCCTTCGCTGCTGTTCGCGTCGATATTCTTGTCGGTGTAGTTGCCCGCCGTGGTGCCTGCGTCGCTGGTCAAGGTGTAGGTCGCCAGCCCGGAGATGGCGTTGCCGGCCCCGTTGGCGACCGCCCAGGTGTTGCCGAACGTGGTGCCGGGAATGATGCCACCGATGTTGCTCGCCGTATCGGCGGCGACGATGCCCGCGCCCGTGCTGGCAAAATCGATCGTGCCGCCGGCGTTTGCGATGGTGCCCAGGTTCAGGATGTTGCCGGACGCCACCGAGATCGCGGGCAGTCCCGCCCCCGCAATGATGTTGGTGGTGGTGAAGCCCTGCGTCGTGTTGCCGGTGCGGGTGTAGGCGAACGTCCCGCCGCCAAGGTTGAGGACGGTGGAAAGGAGCGTGCCCGTGCCCGTGCCGCCGCCGAGGTCCAGCGTGCCGCCGCTGACGGTGGTCGCGCCGGTGTAGGTGTTGGCACCGCCGAGGACCTGGGTACCCAGGCCGGTCTTGGTCAGCGTCATTCCCGCCGCGCCATTGGAAATGGCGCCGGAATACGAGTTGGTGACGCCCGTGCCGGGGTTGAGGGTCAGGGCTGTCACGGCAGAGTAGCCGCCGGAGGCGGTCGTGAAAACCGTGGCGAAATCCTTGTCGCCGGTCAGGCCGCCAAGGGTCATGGTGGTCTGGTTGGTCCTGAGCCCGGCGTTGTCGGTGCCGGCGATGCTGTTGGTAGTATCCAACGCGCTATTCTGGAGAGCGAGGGCATTCGTCAGGGAAAGCCAGCCATTGCTGATCGTTGTCGGGCCGTTGAAGGTGTTGGCGGCGGAGAGGGTCAGCTTGCCGACGCCGATCTTGGTCAGGCCGGCCGTGCCGCTGCTGTTGCGGATCACGCCGCCGATGGTGGCACCATTGGGAACAACACCCACAGTGGTGATCTGGTCTACCGCTATGGTGCGCGTGGCGCCGTTGAGATCAATCTTGTTTTGAAAGTTTATACCGGAGTTACGGGAAGAAGAGCTTTGGCACGTATAAGCCTGGAGCACCAGCGTGGACGGGTTGAAATAACCGGTGGCGTTGGCGTTGCCTGCCTCATTCGCGGCCCCCCACACGACTTCGTAGGCGGCACTGTTGTTGAATATGAGGTTTATGCCCTGGCCGTTGGAGCTGAAACCGGTGGTCCCGCCGAGGAGCTGCATCTGGCCACTGCCAGCTCCGAGAGTGCGCGTGAAGCTCGTGGTCCAGTATTGCTCGATAACGCCGCCGTTGAGCGTCAGGTTGCCGGTGCCATAGGTGGTATTGCTGCCGGTCTCGACGAGGACCACCCCTCCGCCGATGGTGAATGTCCCGGTGAAGTCCTTTATGCCGAGGCGAAAGCTCATGTAGCCCGAGCCGCTCTTGGTAAGGGCGCCTGCACCGGTGAAGTTGCCGCTGAGGTCCTGGGTGGCACTGCTGTTGGAGTTGAAGGTGGCGCCGTCGGTGACGGAGATGTTTCCGGCGTAGTTGCCGTTGTTGCCCAACTGGCCGGCGCCGTCGATTTTGAGCGTGCCGCCCTGGACGTAGGTGTTCCCGGTGTAGGTGTTCGCCCCGGTGAGGGTGAGCGTGCCGGCGCCGGACTTGGTCAGGCCCCCGGTGCCGGTAACCTTCGTGCCGATGGTCAGCAGGTCGGAGGCGGTGTCGGTGCGGATGACAAGTTCGACGCCCGTGCCTGCCGTGAAGGCGGTGCCGCCGTTGACGGCGCTCGCACCCCCGCCGCCGGACTTGATGATGCCGGGCACCGTGAGGGTGCCCGAACTCATCGTGTAATCCACGCCGCCGCCCGCCAGATTCAGGGAAAGCAAGGTATCACCCACCCTGGCAGTCGGCGTTGCCGTGAGCTTCACGTGCGTGCCGCCCGTGATGGTGCCGACGCCTGACGTGTTGGGATCCGTACCGTAGCTCAGCGCTCTCACATAGGTGTTTGCGGCATTCAGCGCGGCGTAATCGGCGCCGTTGAAGAAGACGCCCTTATCGACGAAGCCCGCGGCTCCCGCGAGGTTGATGATGTTGGTCGTGCCGACGGTTCCGCCCGTGAAAACGATATTGGTGGTGTTTCCGGCGGCGCGGGTCAACGTGCCGAACGTCGTGCTCAAAATGCCGGTGCCTGCGTTGTAGGATTGGAGCGTGACTTCTGTCCCGGCCAACGTCAGGCCGCCCAGCGTTTGCGTCAACCCGTTTTCCGTGTTTTTCAGTATCAGTATGCCGGCGTTGATGGTCGTCGTGCCGGTGTAGGTATTGGCCTGGTTGAGCACTAGCGTGCCCGCGCCCGATTTGGTCAGGCCGCCCGTGGTCTGGCTGAGAACCTGGTCGGCGGTGAAGGTGTTGCCCGCGGCGTTGATGTCCAGGCTTACCGTCTTGCCGTCGTTGAAAACAGCCGTGTGCCCCACGCCGCCCGAGAGGCTCGTCAGCGTGGTGCCGGTGATCTGGAGCGTGCCGCCGTCGAAGACGAGGTTGGCCGCGGCCGCACCGAGGTTGTCGGTCACGCCGACGCTCAGGGTGCCCGCGATGAGGGTCGTCGGGCCGGTGTAGGTATTAGTGCCGGAGAGGGTCCACGTGCCGGCGCCGGTCTTGCTTACGCCAACCGTGCCGCTACCGTCACTGATGACGCCGCTGATGGTGTTGGCGCCGGTATTGGTGCCGGTCAGGATGAGGGACTTGGCGCCCCCGGTGGAGGCGCTGACGGTCATGGCTGTCCCGCCGGTAAAGACGTTCGCGGTGGCGTCGATGGACGCGTTGCCCGAAACGGTGATCGGCGAGTTGTACGTGTAGGCCCCCTGGGTCGTCAACGTGCTGCCTGTTCCGAAGTCCAGTGCATAGTTGGGGTTCACGTTGGTGAAGTTCAGCTCGACGGTGCCCAGGATCGTTCCGGGGCCGTTGCTGGCGCCGGCCGAGGTCTGGACAGTGGAGTAACGCAGGAATGTGCCCGCCGGCACCCCGCCGCCGGCTGCCACCTTGGCGAGACTCTGGTATGCCACGTTCACATCCAAACGGCCGGTGCCGCTCAAGGCGATCTGGCTGGTATTGGTGAAGGTGGCGTCGTTGCTGATGGTCAGCGTCCCGGCGTTGACGGCCGTCGGGCCGTTGTAGGTGTTTGCGCCGGAGAGGATCAGTTGGCCGACGCCGGTCTTGGTCAGGCCGGCCGGGGTGGTGCCGGAACTGTTGCGGATCACGCCGGAGATGGTGGCCTGAACCCCCGCCGCGGTCGCGTTGACCGCAACGG
>Ga0315285_10002571_pt1 | contig 18938 bp, 20 predicted proteins | sample YL17G09_36_MG_FD_203698 | JGI IMG/M metagenome (GOLD analysis project Ga0315285, IMG submission 203698) | Sediment microbial communities from Yellowstone Lake, YNP, Wyoming, USA - YL17G09_36 | ecosystem: Environmental > Aquatic > Freshwater > Lake > Sediment | place: USA: Wyoming | collected...
AACAAGTCCTGAATTTATCCAGGCGACCTAGATTAAAGGTCGCTTTTTTTGTACAATCAAACAGAGAATGGAGAAAAAATATCTTTTAATCCTAGGCTCCTTATCTTTAGTCGCCATTATCGGTGCGGGGATTTTATTCTGGACCTTGATGAAACCAACCGCTCTTATTGGCAAACCAACTCCTGTTCCAACGATAGAGTCGATAGCCACGCCAATGCCGACAATTCCGCCTACCGAAACAAAATCAGATTTGGAGAAGATTAAAGAACTTTTTGCTCAAAAATACAGCAAGCCAATTGAGGACGTCAAAGCAACAATTTCTAAAAATGATGGAACCTATGCTAACGGAGGAATCATCTTTACTGGCGAAATAAGCGGGGCAATGTGGTTGGCTTACAAAAAAGGGGAAAATTGGCAAATTGTTTTTGATGGTCAAGGCACGATTCCCTGCGAATCAATCGAGCCTTATGATTTCCCTAAAGGGATGGTGCCTGAATGTTGGGATTCTTCGCTCAAAAAGCTGATTAAGCGCTAACGATTTTTGATCTACTTTGATATCTTGACAAAAGCCCCAAAAAACCTTATACAAAATTAAGGAATAATTATTGAACCAAAAACGTGGCTAAGAACTTTGTCTTTTCCTGTCCATATTTTTAAAGACCACTAAATTTTTTTAGGGGGTCTTTTTGGTTGGGTGAGGGGGTGATGTCCATGGCAAAAAAAAGAAAGAGGAAGAAGAAGAAGTAAATTTCTTCTAATGTCAAGCGGTGCCTGCTCATGGCACCGCTTCCATTAAGAAAGGGGGTGAGTGAGTTGAAAAAGAAAGACACTCGAAGAATTTCCCAAATTTTAATGATCTGCTCGCTCTTAGGGGTTATTTTGGCTGGATTTGGGGCAACCGGAGTTGATATTTGGCTAGCCTCAACTCAATGGCTATTAATTGCTGTAGTTTTAGCAGGATTTGGAATTTATTTAAGAATGGAAAGTTAGGAGGTGAAAGAGAATGACAGGTTTTGTCGACGATATTGAAGAAAAGACGGAGAATAATACTAATTTTCGCCAAGTTTTATTCACCGGAAAATATGCTCAGTTAGTGGTGATGAACCTTAAACCAAGCGAGGAAATTGGGATGGAGGTTCACCCTAATGTTGATCAGTTTTTCCGTTTTGAAAAAGGAGAAGGAAAAGTCATCATTAATAGCGAAGAACATATGGTTTCTGATGGATTTGCGGTGGTGGTTCCGGCCGGAGCCGAGCATAATGTTATCAATACTTCAACCACTGAAGAACTCAAGCTTTACACGATTTATTCACCACCAAATCATCCGGATGGAACCATCCATAAAACCAAAGAAGAGGCAATAGGAGCGGAAAAACACGAATAAGATCCTTTTATTTCACCCCTTGACACCGCTCAAAATATAGATTATCATCTATGTTTAATTGAGCGAGCAATTAAACACAAGCTCACTCCGAAGGAGTTGATTATGGATTAAGGCTCCATAATCAGCTTATACATTATGAAGCTAAAATCATCTTGCGCTGGTTGTTTTTCTGGTTTAGCTTGCCAAACCAGAATTGGGATCATTAATCTTTTGCAAAAGAAGAAGGAGATTTCAGTGACGGAAATTGCTAAGCATTTTAAGCTGACTCAACCAACTATTACTCATCATCTTCAATATTTAGAAGAAGCCGGTGTTTTAACTTCGAAGAAAAAAGGCAGGAAAGTTTATTATCTTCTTGACCTAAAGTGTCAAGATAAGGAGTGTAAGATTTTTGTATAATGAGAAAGATTTACCTAGATTATGCGGCCACCACCCCGGTTGACCCAAGAGTTTTAAGGGTCATGCTTCCTTATTTGAAGGATAAATTTGGTAATCCTTCTTCGCCTCATCGCTGGGGTCGGGAGGCACAACTCGCGCTTGAAGAAAGCCGAAAAAAGGTCGCTAAAGCCCTTGGAGCTAAGCCAGAGGAAATAATTTTCACCAGTGGTGCTACCGAATCGATTAATCTTGCTCATAAAGGCGTGGTTAGAGGCATGTTTTATCGGGCAAAGAAAATTAAAACTCCTCACCTGATTACCTCTTTAGTCGAGCATAAGGCAGTTTTGGAGACTTGTCGGTATCTGGAAAGATTGGGAGTGGCTAAAGTGACTTATCTTCCAGTTGATAAAAATGGTTTGGTTGGGGTGGCAGATATTGAAAAGGCAATTCGTCCAGAAACAGTTTTGGTTTCGATGATGTATGTCAACAACGAGGTGGGGATGATTGAACCAATTGATAAAATTGGCAGGCTAATCAAAAAAATTAATCAAACAGGAAATAGGCTACAGGAAACTAAAATTTATTTTCATACTGACGCTACCCAAGCACTCCAATATCTAGATTGTCAGGTCGAGAAATTAGGAGTAGATTTACTTTCTTTGAGCGGTCACAAAATCTATGCTCCAAAAGGAATTGGTGTTTTATATATTAGAGAAGGAACGCCACTTTCTTGTCAGCAAAGCGGAGGTAGTCAAGAGTACCAACTAAGAGCCGGAACAGAAAATGTTCCTTATATAGTCGCTCTCGGTAAAGCCGTCGAGCTCGTTGAGCAGAACAAAGTGCATAGTGCAAAGCGCATAGAAAAACTGAGAAATAAATTAATTGACGGGGTTTTGAAAATTCCTGGAGTAAAACTGATTGGTCATCTAGCCAAACACGCGCCCCATATTGCCTCTTTTATCGTTCAGGGAGCCGAGGGTGAGGCAATCCTTTTACTTTTGGATGAAGCCGGAATCGCTGCCTCCTCTGGTTCGGCTTGTACTTCTGGACTTCTGGAACCCTCACATGTTTTAACGGCGATGGGTTATCAACCCCAAGAAGCCCATGGCTCTTTAAGATTTGCTTTGGGAAAACAGACTACAGAAGAAGAAATTGATTATGTGATTAAAGTTTTGCCGGGGATAGTCGAGAGATTAAGGAAAATGGCACCAAAATTATGAACATAGATCAACTTTATTCAAAAAAAGTATTAGAACATTTTAGAAACCCCAGGAATATTGGAGAAATCAAAGATGCTGATGGAGTGGCGACTGTTGGAAATCCAGTTTGTGTTTTACCTGAGACATTGATTCTAGCCAATAGCGAGCCTGCTCAAATCAGAAACATCAAGCAAGGCGATAAGGTTTTAAGCCACGATGGTCAATATCACCAAGTAATAAAGACCCATAAAAGAAATTATTCTGGAAAACTTTATTCTCTTAGGGTTCATAGTCTGGGAGAAATAACTGTTACCCCAGAGCATCACATTTTAGCCTTAAAAATGGCCCATATAAGCCATAAATTTGAAGCATTTCAAAAACAAAAAGCCTTACTTGATTGGTTTAGTGCTTCACAACTTGAGAAAGGAGACCTAGTTCTTTATCCAATTTTAAAGAGGACAAAAGATAAAAAAGAGTTAAAAATTGATGAGCCAAAGCCGAAATGGGATTTTAAAAGCAAAGATTTGCCTGAAAAAATAAAGATTGATGAAAACTTCTTAAGATTGGTTGGTTATTATTTGACAGAGGGATACACAAGAATTGAAAGATGCAAAGGAACAGTAGGATTTGTATTTGGTGAACATGAAGTTGAGTACGTGGAGGATGTGATTTTTTTGATGAAAGAAATTTTTAATCTCCATCCCACTAAGGTTTATGCTCGCCATAATTCTGCTAGTTTAATGTTTTATAGCGCCAGATTGGCCCGTTTCTTCACCAAATTTTTTGGCAAGGGGGCCTTAGATAAACAAATTCCTCATTGGATGATTCTTTTGCCGGTCGAAAAACAAAAAGCACTTTTGTCTGGTTTATGGAGAGGAGATGGTTATATTAGTCAAAAAGAAAGGAAGTCAAAATTTGTCACTATTTCTCAGAAGTTGGCTTATCAGGTAAGATTGCTTCTTTTAAGACAGAAGATAATTTCTTCATTTTTAACTACTCCAGAGAGAGGAATGCATAAAAAGCATTATTCTATTTATGTGAAGGCAGATGATTCTCTAAGGAAATTGGCGGAGGCCATGGGGATAAACGTTAAGTTTCCCACAAAGACATATAATCCTCATAAATCGTGGTTTAATAACGATTTTTATTACGTTCCTATTTGGAAGATAAGGACATTTGATTACAAGGGATCAGTTTACAATCTTGAAGTTGAAGAATCAGCCTCTTATGTTTCCAATGCGGCTACCCTTCATAACTGTGGGGACATCATGAGACTTTTTATCAAGGTTAAAGATAATAAAATTGCAGATATTAAATTTCAGACCTTGGGTTGCGGCGCCGCCATTGCCAGTTCAAGCATGCTCACCACCATGGTTAAAGGTAAATCCTTGGATGAAACCAGCAAAATTACCAAACAAGCCATTGCCGAGGCTTTGGGAGGTTTACCACTGGTCAAAATCCATTGTTCGGTTCTGGCAGCCGACGCTTTAAAAAAAGCGATTGCAGATTATCGAAAGAAAAAGTAAAATTATTACCCATGGAATCAGCGTGCACTTCAGTTGCCTGTTATCTGGCCTCTTGCGGAGGTAAGGTTACCTTTCCCTTAATTACCGTGGCCGGACTGATTGATGGGATTAATCCCTGTGCCATCGGCATGATATTGCTTTTACTGGGCTACATTATTGTTTTTGCCCGCCAGCCGGGAAAAATTCTTAGACTGGGCGGGGTCTATATTTTTGTTGTCTATCTTACTTATTTAACCATCGGTCTTTTATTCTACCGCTCAGTCACTACCCTCAATTTTTCTCCGTATCGAATGGTTTTTGACCGAATCCTGGGCTTGATTCTTTTATTTGCCGGAGCGGTTAACCTTAAAGATTTTTTTGCTCCAGGCAAAGGTTTTTCTTTGGAAATTCCCCAAAAAGCCAGGCCGAATCTTTTGAAATTGGTGGAAAGAGCTTCTTTACCAGCGACGATTATTCTGGCAGTTTTAGTGACTTTATTGGAAACCCCCTGCTCTCTACCAATTTATGTGGGGACGGCAACGATTCTTAACTATTCAGGCTTTACCACACCTCTGGTTCTAGCTTATTTTGCCTATTACAACTTTCTTTTCATTCTTCCTTTAGTCATCATCCTTCTCCTTGTTTGGCGGGGACGGGAAATGGTAAGCTTAAAAGAGTGGGAGCATCGAGCTAAGCGCTGGATGAAATTAGGCTTGGGGATTCTTCTGGTTTTGATGGGAGGTTGGTTACTAATCTAAGATGAAAGAATTTTTGCCAGTTTTGGGAATGATTATCGGGGTTGCCCTTTTAATTATTGTCGTGGGAGTTTTGGGTGGAGGAAACTTGTTTGGTCCCGAGAAAGGGGGTGACATGGAAAAAGCAAAAATTTTAATGATTGTTGCCCCTGAGAATTTTCGGGACGAGGAGTATCAAAAACCGAGGGAGATTTTAGAGCAAGCAGGGGCGGAAATTGTTGTTGCTTCAAAAGGAACGGTTGAAGCCAAGGGTTTGCTTGGGGTTCAGGTAAAAGTGGATAAAGATATCAGCCAAGTGAGTGTTGATGATTATCAGGCGATTGTTTTTATTGGTGGGCCAGGTAGTTCAATTTATTTTGATGACCAAACGGCTTTAAATCTAGCCAAAAGTGCTGATGAAAAAGGAAAAATAGTGGGGGCCATTTGTATTGCTCCTTCAATTTTGGCTAATGCCGGGATTTTATCAGGCAAAAAAGCCACGGCTTTTTCTTCGGAAAAAGATAATTTAGTGGCTAAGGGCGCTCAATTTACTAGTGAGTCAGTGACGACTGATGGGAAAATTGTGACTGGTAATGGTCCAGAAGCGGCCGAAGAATTTGGGAAAAAATTAGTAGAGATTTTGAAGCTTTAAAGAGGATTATTCTGAGGTCTCACCTCGTTGTAAATTCCGGCTGGGAATAGTCTTTGATGTAAACTTCTTTAAATTCGGAATTAATTAATTTCTTGCCCTGGAAAGTAAAAATACCCACTAAGCCCCTTTTTGTTGCCTCTGACCAGGGTTGGTCGAAGATAAAATTACCTAAAGAATAAACAATTTTAGCTCCATGATAGTCTTCGACTCTTTGAATTACGTGAGGATGATGGCCGAGGATTAAAGCCGCGCCAGCATCAATGGTTTTATGGGCCAATTCAACTTGTTTTTCTGTTGGTTCTTTGGCGTACTCCGCGCCCCAATGGAAAGAGACGATAAGAACATCAACCCTGAGACTGTTTTCTTGGACTGTTTTAATCATTTTTTCTTCTTGATAACCCGAAGTTAAATCAAAGCCCAAGAAGCCAAATTTTGTTCCTCGAATTTCTTTTTGAACTAAATTATCATTAAGGCCAATGATAGAAACGTTGTTTTTGTTTAACAGTTCGACGGTTTTTTTCATCCCTGTTTCGCCATAATTTCGGAGATGATTGTTGGCCAGATTGACAACATCGATGCCAGCGAAAACCAGGCCCTCAATGGCTCTTGAATCAGCGCAAAAAATCATGCCGGTATTGGTTGTCGGGCAACCATCGTAAAAAGGTGATTCTAGGTTAGCGAAGGTTAGATCAGCTGATTTGAGGAAATCAGCGGTTTTGAGAAAAGGATAATGAAAATCATTTAATTTCCGCATTTTGGCATTAACGCTTCGGCCGAGCATGATATCGCCGACAGCGATCAGGGTAACTGGTTTCTCTGGTTCCAGGTTTTCTAGTAATTGACCGAAAAATTGAGAAGGAGAAGCAACTGGTTTTGGTAATTGGCAATGAGGAATAAGGATTATTAAAATTAAGCAAGCGGCGAGAAAAAGCAGGAATTTTTCTTTTATCAAGTTTATTATATAATGAAAGCCATGATCTTCGTTAACTTCAAAACCTATCAAGAGGGAACTGGAGAGAAAGCCTTAGAGCTGGCGAAAATTTGTGAGGAAATTGCTAATAAATCTGGAATAGAAATTATTCCGGTGGTTCAGATAGCAGATTTGTATCGAATTTCTCAACAAGTAAAAATCCCTGTTTGGGTTCAGCATCTTGATTGGCAGCCCCAGGGACAATCTACTGGTTGGATTAATTTAGAAGCAGTGGTTGAAGCCGGAGCCTCAGGAACTTTACTGAATCACTCAGAACATCAAATTCCCCCTGGAACGATTAGACAAGTGATAAAAAGGTGCAATCAACAATTTAGCAATATAGCAATAAAGCAATTTAGAATTTTAGTTTGTTGTAAAAGTCTTGGTCAGGCAGAAAGATTGGCCAAGTTTGAGCCTGACTTTCTCGCTTATGAGCCACCAGAATTAATCGGCAGTCAAGAGAAATCAGTGGCTTCGGAAAAACCAGAAGCGATTGGCAATCTGGTTAAAATGGTTCCCGAGATTCCGGTCATTGTTGGTGCCGGCATTCATTCTCAGGAAGATGTTAAGACTAGTCTTAACATGGGTGCTAAAGGTATTTTAGTCGCAACGGATGTCGTTTTAGCCAAAGATCCCAAAAAAGAACTGGAAGATTTAGCCAAAGCGTTTAAATCATGAAACTGCCGGATGTCAGGGATTTTGATTTAACTGGAAAGACAGTCTTGTTGCGGACGGATTATGATGTGCCGCTTAAAAAAGTGCAAAGTGTAAAGTGCAAAGTGCAAAGTTGGGAGGTGGCTGATGAAACAAGAATCAAAGATTCCTTGCCGACTATAAATCATCTTTTTTCAAAACAGGCAAAAATTATTCTTCTTTCCCACCTCGGCCGACCGGAAGGGAAGGTGATTCATGAGATGTCTCTGGCTCCAGTCGCCAAGAAACTTCAAGAGTCATTGCCGCAGACAAAGGTAAAATTCCAAATTGAAGATAACGAAATAACACTTTTAGAAAATCTAAGGTTTAATCCAGGAGAAGAAGCGAACGATTCTGAATTTTGCCAAAAACTGGCTTCTTTGGGAGACTTCTTTGTTAATGATGCTTTTGCGGTTTGTCATCGGGAGCACGCTTCAATCGTCGGCCTGCCAAAATTACTGCCTCACGCGGCTGGTTTGGATTTACTGGAAGAAGTTAATGTCTTGTCTAATGTTAGGGTAAGTCCTAAAAGGCCAGTGGTGGTTATTTTGGGTGGAGCAAAGGAGGACAAACTAGGCACAATTAATGATTTTTTAGGCTGGGCGGATAAGATTCTTATTGGTGGAAAATTGCCTTCTTTAATCCCTAATTCTCAATTCCCAATAACCAATAGCCAAAGTATCATGATTGCTGATTTGGGAAAAGAGGGAAAAGATATTACTTTAGAAACAATCGAAAAATTTATGGAAATTATTAAAAAAGCAGGCACGATTGTTTGGTCTGGACCAATGGGTGAGTATGAAATAAAAGACTATGAACACGGAACAAAAATGATGGCTCAAGCAGTTTGCGAAAGTACTGCTTTTAAGATAATTGGCGGCGGCGACACCGAGGCGGCTTTGACCAAACTTCAGTTAATTGATAGAATTGATTATGTTTCTTCAGGTGGAGGCGCCATGTTAGAGTTTCTTGCTAAAGGTGATTTACCAGGACTAAAATCTCTAAGAGAAGATGTTAAGATGACAGGATGACAGTGATCAGTCTTTGACTGCTCACTAGAATCTTATCATCCTTTAATCCTATGATTAAGGTTGCGATCAATGGTTTTGGCAGGATTGGCCGGGTGACTTTCAGAGCCGCCTTAGAAAAATATGCTGACCAGATTGAAGTGAGAGCCATTAATACCTCCGGCTCAATGGAGGCTTCAGGTTGGGCACATTTACTTCGTTTTGATAGTGTCTACGGTAAGTTTTCTCAAGAAGTTTCCCTTAAACCAGGAGAAAAGGGAGAAATAGGGAGACTGCTCATTGGTAGTCGAGAATATCCGGTTTTAGCTCAACCGAACCCAAGTAAAATACCTTGGGAGAATTATGGAGTGGAAATAGTTTTGGAGTGTACCGGCGTTTTTCGGACGAGCAAAGATGCCGGTAGACATTTGAGAAAAGGCGTGAAGAAGGTCATTATTTCTGCTCCAGCCAAAGACGAAACCCCCACTTTTGTCATTGGCGCCAATGAAGAAAAATATCAAGGCGAGGTGATTTCTAATGCTTCTTGCACCACCAATTGTATTGCCCCGATTGCCAAAATTATGGCTGATAATTTCAAAGTCACTAGAGCCAGCATGACCACTATTCATGCCTATACGGCTGAGCAAGAACTAGTTGATGGTTCTCATAAGGATATTCGTCGGGCGCGGGCAGCCGCCCTCAATATTATCCCCGCCACCACTGGCGCGGCCGAAGCCTTAGTTAAAGTCTTGCCTTTTTACAAGGGTAAATTTGAGGGAAGTGCGGTCAGAGTGCCGGTTGCCTGTGGTTCACTGGCAGACCTGGTTTTTCTTTTGGACCAGACAGTTAGAAAAGAAAAGGTTAATCGAGTTTTTGAACAATCCTCCGGAGGGAGCCAGTATCAGGGAATCATTGCCGTGACGAATGAGCCGATTGTCTCCTCTGATATTATTGGTAATTCTGCCTCAGCCATTATTGATCTGCCGTTAACTAGTGTGGTTGGCGGCAATCTGGTGGAGATAATCGCCTGGTATGACAATGAATGGGCTTATAGCTGCCGATTAATCGAGATGGCCATTTTAGCGGGTGAACGCCGATGATTAAAAAAGTCACCTTTTTCGGCTTTTCTGAGTCGAGACCGGAAGATGAGGTTTTTCAGGCAGCTAAAGAAACAGCCAAAATTCTAGCCAAAAACGGCTACGTGGTTTTGAATGGCGGTGGACCAGGAATAATGAAAGCCTCCAGCTTAGGAGCCAAAGAAGGCGGCGGTCGGGCAATCGGCGTGACTTTTTATCCGGCCGGAGCGACTCATTTTGAGGGTCGAGATCCTTCCAACCCGATTGATGAAGAAATCAAATGCGCCAGCTATCTTGAACGGACCTTAAAACTAATTGAGCTAGGAGATATTTATGTGATTTTTAATGGTGCCAGTGGCACAATTTCCGAATTTGGCATGGCCTGGGGCTTAGCCAGAATCTATTTTGGTAATCACAAACCTTTAATTCTTTATGGTAGTTTTTGGCATGAAATTTTGGAAGCCATCGGCAAGAATATGTTTTTAAGGCCAGAAGAATTAAGGGTTTATCGGATTGTTACCAAGCCCGAGGAAGTTCTTGAAGCCATTCAAGACTCTGACCAAGGGAAGTGGCCAAACCATGGCCAGGGTAAATAGTCAGATTTTTGGGTAATTTAGCTAACTTTTTGAGCGACTGAATCATTTCCTGTTTATCTCCCAAAGGATAATCAGTCCGACCAATTCCTTGAGCGAAAAGAGTATCACCAGTAAAAAGACAGTTTTTACCTAAAAGACAAATTCCGCCAGGAGAATGACCGGGAGTATGAAGAATTTCCAGTTTCCAGTTTCTCCCGCAAAGCGGGATCCCGCTCCTCGGGACAATTTCCAATTTTCCCTCTTCAAGGAATCCATCTGGTTTTGGCGGCTCCTTAACCGTTTTTCTTAAGACTGGTAAATCTTCTTGATGAATTAAAAATTTCGCTTCAGGAAACTCGTGTTTGATGGCCCAAACCGCGCCAACATGGTCAGGATGACCATGAGTGGCGATGATGAGAGAGACGGGCGAGGCGATTAGAGAGAAAATTTTTTCTGGCTCAGCTCCTGGATCAATAATGATGGTTTGAGATTTATTCCAAAGGAGATAGCAATTGGTTTGTAAAGGACCAACAACCACCTTTTCAATCTTCATCAGTCTATGATATCATGAAGCTATGGATTCAAAAACTTTGGCGCGATACTTAGACTTGGCCAATCACCATCCAGAAACGACTCCAGAAGACATCAAAGAACTTTGTCATCAAGTTAAAGAATTTGGCTTTCATTCAGCCTTTGTTAATCCCTGTTTTGTTTCTTTGGCCAGAGAATTTATGGGCCCCGAAGGCAAAGTCGGCACCGTTATTTCTTTTCCCTTAGGCCAGGACAGTCGGGATGTTAAAGTCATTAGCGCCATTGATGCGGTTAAAAAAGGCGCTGATGAGCTGGATGCGGTCATGAATATTGGTTTGTTTAAGGCTGGTAAGGAGGAACAGGTTTTGGAAGAAATGAAAGCCATTATCGAAGCCGCTAAGAATATCAGACAAAATGTTTTGGTGAAGTTTATTATTGAAACTGGTTTGCTGACCGATGAAGAAATCAAAAAAGCTTCCCGATTAGTCTTAGAATCAGGAGTGGATTTTGTCAAAACAAATTCTGGCATGGGACCCAGAGGAGCAAGCCTAAAAGATGTGGAATTAATCAGGCAAGCAGTCGGTGATAAAATCAAAATCAAAGTTGCCGGCGGAATAGATACCTTAAAAGAGGCAACTGATTTTATCCAGGCCGGCGCTGACCGCATCGGCACCTCAAAAGCAGTGGAGATAATTGAGGAGGTAAAAAAATGACTGCTCAAGAAATCTTAACGAGAGCCAAAAACGAGGGTTATGCTCTAGGCGCTTTTAATGCCGGAGACCTGGAAATTTTAAAGGCGATTATTCAGGCCGGAGTTGAACTTCAATCGCCGTTGATCATTGAGGCCTCGCCGGGAGAAATAAGCTTCTTTGGTCACCAAAATTTTGATGGGGCGATTAAAAACTCCAAAAAAGAAACTGGCTTACCGATTTTAAGCAATCTTGACCATTGTCAAAGTCTGGAGGAAGCCCAAAAGGGAATTGAGTTAGGTTTTGATTTGGTCCATTTTGACGGCTCAAAACTCCCTTTTGAGGAAAACCTTAAAGTTACCAAGGCCTTAGTGGCTGAAGCTCACCTGAAAGGGATTCTAATTGAAGGAGAGATGGAGAGTATTCCTGGCGAATCAGTCCCCCATGAAGGAAATTTAGACTTAAGCCAGCAGTATACTGATCCGGCCAAGGCAGTTGATTTTGTTGCCCGAACAGGAGTGGATATTTTGGCAGTTTTTATCGGTAATCTTCACGGCACTTATCAGCAAGAAAAAATTAATGTTGAACATTTGGGTAAAATTGCCGAAAAGTTGCCTTGTTTTCTGTCTCTTCACGGTGGTTCAGGTATTACCGATGAAGAGATTCAAAGGGCAATTAAGGTTGGTAAAATTGTGAAGATTAATATTAATACCGAGCTGAGAATTGTCTATCGGCAGACATTAGAGAATGTCTTAAAAGGATCAGAAGAAGTGGCCATTTACAAAATTATGCCGCCGGTGATTGCCGCTGTTCAAAAAAGAGTTGAAGAAAAAATACGTATCTTTGGCAGTGAGGGAAAGGCACAAGAGGGATAAAATGTACGACATTGTTTCCATCGGCTCAGCGGTGATGGATTTAATTTTAAGATCGCCCAGTTTGCAACCAGGTGAACCCTTGCCAACTGGAGGAAAGATAGAAGTCGAGGAATTATTCTTAGCTTCTGGTGGAGGAGGATCGAATACCGCCGCTGGTTTTGCCCGTTTAGGCTTAAAAACAGCTTGTATCGCTCGTTTTGGCGATGATTTATTTGGTCAATTTTTATTAAAAGATTTAGAAAAAGAAAAATTTGATAAGAAATATTTAATGAAGCGCCAAGGTGATATGACTGATTGTTCGATCATTATTGTCTACGCTGATGGTTCGCGAGTGATTTTAGTTCATCGAGGAAAAACTCGGGTTGATGAAACGATTTTTCCCTGGACTGTTCTGGAAGAAACTCAATGGTTTTACATTGCTTCTTTAGAGGGTAATGTTGATTTATTAACTAAAGTCATTGAAAAATCAGTTGAGAAAGGGATTAAACTTGCCTTAAATCCAGGGAGTAGGGAACTGAAAGAAAAAGACAAGCTCCTCTCCTTTTTCCCTAAAATCGAAGCCTTAATTATTAACTTAGAAGAAGCAATTCTCTTTACCGGAGAACAGAGTGAAGATTTAGCTCTTAAAAAGATTTCCCAAATTGGTCCGAAGATTGTCGTGGTCACGATGGGTAAACAAGGGGCTCATCTTTTTAGTGAAGGAAAACATCTTTTTGCCGAAGTTTTTAGTGGTCCGATTATTGATGAGTTGGGAGCAGGGGATGGATTCTCTTCTGGTTTTATTGCCGGCCTGGTTAAAGGCTTTCCTTTAGAAAAAATCTTAAAAATGGGAATGGCTAATGGAAAATCGGTGGTTACTAAACTAGGAGCTAAACATGGACTTTTACACGATGACGAAATGCAAGATTGGTTGGGACGAGAATTAAAGATTGAACAATTAAGTTAATCAGGAAAAAGCTCTCCAAAGATGCCCGAAGAAAAACCGAAAATCACTGCTCTTGGTTAAAAATGAAAGTCGGAGATTTTATTAATCAGTTTGCTAGGCGAAGGCAAGAAAGAGAAGAATTTTTTCCTAGGGAAAGGCCATTAGTAAGAATTAAAGAACAGGATCTTAAAAGAGTAAAAAGTGAAGGCAGGAAATGGGTTTTGGTTTTATTGGTTTTTACTTTTGTTGCCAGTCTTGGTTTTTGGATTTGGGGAGAGGTTCAAGGTGGCCGAACAGGAATTATTAGTCCGGTTGGAGAAAAAACAACGACAATTTCGAAGAGAGAAGAAGAACCACCGAAGGTACAGAAGGACACTAAGGCCACTGAAGATAAAATAAGAGAACTAGTTAAGGATTCAAAAGGAACTTATGGGATTTATGTTTATAACTTGACGGATAAACAAAGTTTCGGCCTTAATCAAGATGAGGTTTTTCCGGCCGCTTCATTAATTAAACTTCCAGTGATTCTTGCCCTTTATAAAAAAGCGGAGAAGGGAGAGATAGAGTTAGAGACAAAATATGTTTTAAAAGAAGCGGATAAAAGAACTGGAGCCGGGATCATTCAATATAAACCAGCGGGAACTGTTTATACCTATCGAAAATTGGCTGAATTAATGGGTCAGCAATCAGACAATACTGCTTTCCAGGTTATCCGGAGCCTTCTCGGAGATGAGGAGATTCAGAAGACGATTGATAATTTAGGGATGAGCAAAACTTCCTTGAGTAAGAATGAGACTTCACCAATGGATATTGGTTTATTTTTCCGAAAGTTTTATAGTCAAAGCATTTTGACCAGAAACCATCGCGACGAGATTCTTGATTATTTAACGAAAACCGCTTTTGAAGACCGAATCCCAGCTGGGGTGCCTGAAGAAGTCAGGGTGGCTCATAAAATCGGCACCGAAACCGGTTCTTTTTCTGATGCGGGGATTGTTTTTGGTCAAAAGCCATTTATTTTAGTCATTCTTTCCAAAGACGCTCTGGAAAAAGAAGCCCTCGAAGCCCTGCCTGAAATTACCAAGATTGTTTGGGAGTTTGAGAGTCAATAAAATTAACCTCGGTGGCCGAAGTCTTTTTTAGAAACAGCAAACGGAATTTCTTCCCAATCTCTGATTTTTCTAATTTTGAGATTCTTTTTCCAGACGGCATCAAGGATTTGGGTATCCACGCCGAGTTTTTTGGCTAAAGCCCGAAGAGCGAGCAAGTCCTTAGGAAAACACTTGCCCCCAAAACCTCGGGCAGTGGTGATATTGAGATGAGAATCAAAAATCCGGTGGTCGGCGATGACCATTTCTTTGACTTCCTCATATTTAATGCCCAATTTCTCGCAAATCTCAAACATCTCATTAGAAAAAATTACTTTGGTAGCTAAGAAACAATTAGCCATATACTTAACCATTTCGGCGGTCGTGGGATCAGTTTGGAAAATTTTGGTCTTGGGCATGATGGTTTGATAAAGAGCAGAGACGCGGCGGAAGACGAAATCATTTTCTGTGCCAATAATATTTCGATCTGCATTGATGAAATCTTGAAGAAAAGCCGCCTCGGTTAAGAATTCAGGATTAAAGCAAAAAAGAGAATGGGGATATTTTTTGATAAATCCTTTTGTCGTGCCCGGGATAACGGTTGATTTGATAATGATGATTTTGTCAGTCTTTCTGGTCAAGGGAACAATTTTCTTGATATTTTCGTTAATAATATTTAGATCAATCCCTGATTCATCGGCCCTAATTGGCGTTGGCAAACAGACAAAGAGATAGTCGGATTTTTTGATGACCTCCTTGAGAGGCTCTGATTTTTTGTATTTGTCGTAAAGATGAATTTCCTGATTGGAGAAACCGTAGGCCACTGCCTGGCCAACAATGCCGTAACCAATAATGCCGATTTTGGTTTTACCAACAAGAGGAGAAGTAGCCATCTTTGTTTGGACAGCCTGTATTATATCTTATTTTTACGATAATTATCAGGGAGTCGGGGTTGGTTGGAGTTGTTCGGGCGAACAATGATTTTTTGGCTCGGTCCCTGGGAGGAAGTATTCCCATTTTCCTCCGCAACCATCACAGGGAAGAGTATTGGTAGTCGGGCAGATTTCGACTTTAACCAAGTCTCCTGGTAATGGAAACTCCTGGTCCGGTTTTTCCTTAAGGAGTTCAGTCATGATTTTATTCCAAATTGGTGAGGCGCCGGTCACTCCGGAAACAACGTAAGACATGGGTGAAGCATCATTATTGCCGACCCAGGTAGCGACTAAAATATCAGGCGTATAACCGATGGCCCAATTGTCCTTGAGATTATTGGAAGTACCGGTTTTGACCGCCACATGAGGGTGATTAGGAATATTAAGGAGTGAGTTTGGACCAAAAGCAGGAGTCCGGGCAGAGTTATCAGAGAGAATATCGGTTAGAAGGTATGCAATCTCAGGCGAGAGCACCCTCTCGCCCTCAGTATTCAGTTGCCAGTTTTCAGTCTTCAGTTTTTCGAGTAGGTTTCCCTTGTAATCTCTCACTTCCAAAATCGGATTTAAATCAACCTTCATTCCCAGATTAGCCAAAGTGCCATAAACAACCGCCATATCAGTCATTTTCACCTCGCCGCCGCCCAAAGTTAAAGAAAGACCAAAACGAGAAGAATCATTCCAGGTGGTGATGCCCATTTTTTCTCCTTGTTCGATCATTCGAGAAACTCCAATGGCTGAGAGAACCTTAACTGCCGGAACATTATAAGAAGAAGCCAAAGCGATTCGGAGGGGAACATTGCCATGGAAACGGTTATCATAATTGATTGGAGAATAGGGTGGTTGTCCTGGAACTCGGAAAGTAATGGGGGTGTCGGGAATAATTGTCGCCGGCGTAAAGCCCATCGAGAGAGCGACTGAATAATTAACCGGCTTGATTGAAGAGCCTGGTTGGCGCTGGGCCGTGGTGACATTATAATTACCATCGTGTTCGATATCAAAATAATCGTGAGAACCAACCATCGCCAAAATTTCTCCGGTTTTGGGATTGGTTACCAAGGCAGCGCCGTTGCTGATTCTTAAATTTCTTAATTGATCAATTTCTTGGCGGACTATTAATTGGGCGAGATTTTGAGTTTCAAGATCAAGGCTGGTTTTGACCTCTAAGCCTCCTTCTTCAATCAGCTTTTGGCCATATTTTTCGACTAATAAATCTCTGACAGACATCACAAAATGAGGTGCTTTAATATCAGTTTCCTGGGGAGCAAAAACCAGTTCTTGAGACAGGGCTTCCTGAGCTCTCTCTGGGGTTAGATAGCGATTCTCGACCATCGTTCTTAGAACTTGTTCTTGACGAAATTTAGCCATTTCTGGCTGGGAGCCAAAAGGAGAAGAGCGGGTCGGTGAAGAAGGCAGACCAGCTAAAAGAGCGGCTTCCGCCAAGTTAATCTCTTTTACTGACTTACCAAAATAAAGCTGAGAAGCTTCTTCAACTCCATAGGCCGCGCCGCCATAACCAACTTCATTTAAATACATTTGGAGAATTTCATCTTTGGAAAACTTTTTTTCTACCCAAAGAGCGAGAACGATTTCTTTAATTTTTCTTTTCCAAGTTCGCTCAGGCGTTAAAAGAGCGTTTTTGACTAATTGTTGGGTAATGGTCGAGCCGCCACTCAATTTTCCTAAAAAGAGATTGCGATAAACCGCTCGGGCAATGCCTCGTAAAGAAAGACCGGGGTGAGAATAAAATTCCCGGTCTTCAATGGCAATGGTTGCCTGTCTTAAATAAAGGGGAACTTCATCAAGGCGGACTAAGGTGCGATTTTGAGTCCGGTAAATTTTATAGAGAAGTTCGCCGTTTCGATCATAAATTTTAGTGCTGAGAACCTGTTCCCGAGTGATGAGTTTATTAGGATTGGGAAGGTCGGAAAAAATAGTAAAGAGTAAATAGTAAATTGTAAATAGTAAAAGAACAGAGAAAAGAATAACGATAATTTTACGGGGAGAGATTCGGGGAAGCCTGATTCTAGGCAGGGTAATTTTGATCTTTGGCAGGCGAAGCTTTCGGACAAGAGAAATTAAGAAATGAAGAAATTGGGAAATTAGGGATTTAAGTACTTTGATAATTAAAATAGGGAAGCGAAGAAGAAGAAAAAAGACGATTTTGCCAAGAAGGGAGATAAGAAAGAGAAATCCATAAATTATAAAAAGGAGCAGATAGAAGAGGGGGCGGCCGAGAAAAATAAGAAAGCTCTCCAGCCAAAGGGGGAGATTTTCTTTATTAGGCTTATTAGCGGTGATACCTGTCCTGGCCGCTTTCATGCCTGGATTATACCACATTATAGGTGATTTTGCCTCAAACTATAAGCTTCTCCTTCGTCGAAGCTTGAAACCTGTTTTTGTACTTAGTAGTGTGGTTATGGGTTTTGGGAAGAAGGAGTAGGAGTGGTTTGAAGGGTGGGAAGCTTAGTCGGATCGATGATGACTCTTTCGGTGGGCGGAGCGCAGTCTAAACAATATCTTGTTCCCCAAAGATCAGTCAGAATTTGTTTTTCCTGGATTTCTTTATTCTCCGGCGGAGTTTTATCAGTCGCCAGCTGACCAGTGGTTTTGTCAATCTCGACCGCTTGCTTGAAAGGTTCGATTTGTTGGGGGCCAGTGCCTTCAAGAAAATATTCGAAACGAGTTTGGCAAGCTTCTGTCCCGCCAGCCCCGCCAGCCGGCGGGGGTAAACCTTCTTGAGCTGGATTAAAGCCAGAGGTGGCGCAGACCTGGGTGCCATAAATACCATCGGGTTTTAATTGCCAAACCTGTTTTTGATCCTTAAGAACAAAACTCATAATTTCATGCCAAATTGGCGAAGCGCCGGTAATGCCGGAAGCGACCGCAGACATGGGCGTATTATCATTGTTGCCGACCCAGATGGCGACGAGAAATTCCGGATTATAACCAATGGTCCAGTTATCCCGTTTATCATTAGTGGTGCCGGTTTTAACCGAGACTTCAGGGTGGTTCTTAACCACTAAATAAGAAGAACTGCCGAAGGCGGCCGAGCGGGCATTATTATCTAAAAGAATATGGGAAACGAGATAGGCGACTTCCATGGGAATAATTCTTTCTCCTTCAAGCGGTTGCCATTCCTCATAAACTTTGCCTTGGTAATCCTCAACTTTTTGAATGGAAACCAAAGGTTGTTTGACGCCTAAATTAGCCAAAGTGCCAAAAGCCACCGCCATATCAATTATCTTGACCTCGCCACCACCTAAAGTTAAGGATAAGCCATATTGAGACGGGTCTTGAAGAGTGGACAAGCCCATTTTATTGGCAAAAGAGACGAACTCTGCCAAACCATTGATGGCCAGAACTTTGACCGCGGGCAAATTATAGGAATTACCTAGGGCAAATCTGGCTTGGACCGGGCCATGGAATTGACCGTCATAATTGCCAGGACAATAGAGTCGCTGACCACTGACCGAAAAACAAGTGGGCACATCGTTAATAACCGTGGCCGGCGTGATTTTTTTATTCATGAAAGCGAGGGCATAATTAATGGGTTTAATGGCGGAACCAGGCTGACGGAGGGCAGTGGTGACATTGTAATTTCCCTGACTTTCCGTATCGAAATAATCTTTCGAGCCCACCATCGCCAAAATTTCTCCGGTTTTCGGCTGAGTGACCAGAGCGGCGCCATTGGAGACCCGATAATTTTTCAATTTACCGACTTCAGTGGC